>QWCK01003968.1_pt1 | contig 15345 bp, 9 predicted proteins | sample 1972571 | NCBI WGS metagenome assembly QWCK01 (sample SAMN09866710, study PRJNA288562) | Human gut metagenome isolate term2_stool, whole genome shotgun sequencing... | isolation source: gut | host: Homo sapiens | place: USA: California
GATACCCGCCGTAAAGCCCACGATGATCGGATAAGGGATGAAGCGCACCAAGCCACCCAAGCGCAAGAAGCCCAACAGCATCAGGAGCAAGCCCGCCATAATGGTTGCAATAGCTAGCCCGTCCAAGCCATGCTGCTGGATGATGCCGTAGACGATCACGATGAAAGCCCCCGTCGGTCCTCCGATCTGCACCTTGCTACCGCCTAGTAGCGAGACCAGGAAGCCACCGATGATAGCCGTCAGCAACCCCTCCGTCGGCGAAACCCCACTGGCAATACCGAAGGCAATAGCTAGTGGCAGGGCAACCACCCCGACGATGATACCCGCTGTGAGATCCTTGAGAAAGTCTTGTCGTGAATAACCACGTAGAGAGAGAAAAAACTCAGGCACGAGTCCCTTCATGATAGACATAAGCGTAAGAAAAACGGTTGGTACTGCTACAAAGATACGAAATTAGAGATTAGAGGCTAGAAGTTAGAGGCTAGAGGCTAGAAGTTAGAGATTCGATCATTCCCGAAGACTTTGATAGCCCTCCAACAGCTCCGATTAGCCTCTAGCCAGTCTCTAACAGCTTTTCCAGTACCTCAAAATAAGAATTAGCTGAGCTTAGGACGAGCAGTATGCATCTCCATAAAGAAATAAAACGTACCTTTGTGACAACGACCTCAGATATGTTAGAAAGTATGTTTACCCCCCCCCCCATTTAACATTTAACAACAAGAGAGCTAGTCACTTACAAAGCTCTCACGCAAGCACTTCTCTTGCTACCAGCAGGAGAAAGGGCGGGGCAACAACCACACCACATACATCTCATCACACATCACAAGTGGCGACCTCTTCCCGAGAGAGGGGTCGCCACTCGTCGTGTTTTTACTGTAACCCCATATGCTAAAAGAAGATTTATCACCCCACGCTCTATCTATTAGGTCTTTGTTTAAGAAGGCTCAGTTGATTAACCTGCGAGTTCTACGAACTGCAGGAGTCGCTCTATGCACACTCTCTATACTCACCCTCACCTCTTGTGATAAGAATCATACGGCAGAGTATGAGCGCATCGACAGGTCAGACATCGAGGGGTATGAAGCCTTTGTCAGGGAATACCCATCTAGTATACATGTCTCCGATGCTCAAGAGCGAATCCAAGTAGCCAAAGAGGAGATACGGATACGAGAAGAGGAGGAGCGACGTCAAAGAGAAGAGGAGGCGCAGCGAGAGCAACTATATAGCACCTATGGCTCTAACTCCCTCCACAACGGATCTCAGCCCTACGAAAGCTTTTATGGCAAAAACCATCGCTACTCTAGCGACGAGCCACATGCAGAGGTGCGTGTAAAAGCCGCCCACAACTCTGACGTCATTGTGATCATTAGGTATAACAATCAGAATGGACGAGTCGCAGGACACACCTACGTCAGGGCTGGGCAGACAGCGACTATCCAGCTCCCTGGGGGGCACCGCTATCAGACATTCTTCTACTATGGTCGTGGTTGGTATCCAGACAAGCCGATGAAAAACGGGGTCAAGGGAGGCTTCTTAGAAGGTGAGGCATACTCTAAAGACGGCTCTACGGCACTACTGCAAGATAATGAAATCCTAAGCTTTAAGCTGACACCTGTACTGGACGGCAACTTCTCTACCTCTCAAAGCAATGAGAGTGAGATATTCTAGCCACACGGCATCGACAGCAAGTACTCCAAACATCATCACAATGAAAACGACTCTTCATTACCTCCTCCTCACAGCCTTATCACTGCTTTGGCTTTGGAGCTAAGGTTGGCAAAAGTTATTCTATATCCCTAGGATGAAACAAGTAAAGCAAAACCCTTATCGACTACTGGGCATCTATGCCAATGCCACGACAAAGGAGCGCTTGGCAAACCAAAGCCGACTGCAAGCCTTCCTAAAGGTAGGCCAGTCTGTCTCCTTTCCACTTGACCTAACCTCCTACTTAGGAGAGGTCGAGCGCTCTGAGGCTGTCATCGCTACGGCTAGTGCCAATCTAACGCTACCTCAAGATCAGATACGATACGCCCAGTTTTGGTTTGTAAGAGAAACCCCGATAGACACCATAGCCTTCAACCATCTCGAGAGTGGCGACCTTGTAAAGGCTGTGGAGATATGGGAGCAACGGGAGACCCCTTCATCGCTCCAAAACCTCATCATCTGCAACCTCATTAGAGAGGAGTATGCTGAGGCTCTCTCCTATGCAGAGAGACTCTATGGGAATCGTGAAGCGGTGAGTCACCTCGTAGCACTGATAGCAGGTGACGAGGTGGGGATTGAGTCTGATCACATCGGGCTTGACTTCCTAGATGCTATGTGCGAGGAACTAGGAGGGAGTCGATTATTGCCTTTGGTCTCCAGCTCCGCTTGGCAAGAGCATCTGAAAGATCATACCGTGGCACCTCTCATCTCAGCAATCCAAGAGGCTGTTGAGGTAGCACAAAAAGAACGAAAAGCGAATAAAAGCCGTGGAGCTAGCGCAGGCAACACTCTATACAAAAAGAGCAAATCCCCACTTGCTAAGCTTAAGGAGCTCCTCTCCACTTCCGACACACAGTATCAGTTGATAGCCGATAAGTTAGGGCTAGAGATACTACAATGTTCCATCGACTACTACAACGATGCAGATGATGATATAGAGGCAGCCAAAGAAACGGCCCGCTTGGCAAGATATGCCAGTAGCATCGTCGTAGGCAAGCTGGCAAAAGATCGATGCCAGGAGAACCTCCAAATCATCGAAAAGAATATCGAGAGTTTGCCACCCGAAGAGGTTGCCGAGGAGGCTAAGGCTATTATGGGTTACTTGCAAGAGTTCAACTCACAGCCTAGTAAAATCAATGTTGCAGTAACACTACTCGGGAGCACCCGTCCTCACTTCCAAGCGATCAAGAAGAAGTTGGGAGCAACTAATAAGTTCTACCTCAAACTATCTACTAGAGTCGTCAATAGCGCGCTACAAGACATCATCGAGGAGGTCAACTCCGAACAAGAGAAGCTAAAAACGCTCGCAGAACAGTTCCCCCTAGGTCTACACTCTGCTTTTGGTTCAGACATCATAGCAGATCTTAAAAATATAATGATTCGAGCATGGCGCGCAACGCTCCTTATGGACTCCTTTGATATGGAAGAGGAGTTCAAGCGCGAAAAATACTCTCCAAATAGATCTACACTCAAAGACATCTGCCAACAACTCCATATAAATACGAATATCCTAACTCCTCCATGGGTGACTAGACCGGCATCTCAAAGAGCGACCAGCAGCTCAACACCTCGAAGAGCAACTAGCCCGACACCTCAAACTTCTTTTACCAAGTCAGAGTCTGAACGAGATTCAAAAGAGCGAGAGAAGAGACTTGATAAACGAATGAAAGCTTTCGGATATGCCATAATATTTGTGGTCTGTGGCACTATACCTTCGATTATGGTTGGACTTATATCCGACCATTCTAATGATAACTCAGGCACTATTACCTTGTCCCTCATATTTCTATGTGCCATCATAGGAGCTTTTGTTGGGTGGAATAAAGGAAATTAACCAGAAACATATAATATGAAGCGACGTATACTATATTATCTAACCATTGCGATGGGGAGCTTTCTATTGATGAGCTTTGCACCAATCGCAGAGAACTACAATAGTGAGAGTTCCACAGAGGCTCAGCGTAATGAGCTGACTAGCGACTCCCTATCTGTCATTACAGAGCTGGCGCATCGATGCACAGCACTCGAAGCGCAGCACGCCAAGCTACGAAGGCAACTAACGACGACGGAAAAGCATGTGACAGACCTTGCGACTCAGTCACAAGCTCTACTCAGCACTACGACCGCACAGCGGGCTAGCATAGACAGTTTGAGAGCTACCTGCAGTAGTCTAGGAGTGCAGCTCCAGCAAGACGGAGAGCATGTGACACAGAAGATGGAAGAGGTAGACCGTAGCTTGGACAGCAACAAGGCACTCCTACATCAACGCTCTCTGTGGGGCATTGTAATTGCCATAGTGCTAATAGGTGCTGTCGTGGGGATCGCCTACTGGCTAGCCAGAAGGGTGAAGCGTAGTAGCTCCTCTATCGAGGAGATCCGTAAGGCGCAGCACACCGTGGAGGCTGCACAGCAGCGGATGGCAGAGGAGTCTGTCAAGCTTGACAACCAGTTACTCCAGCTGGTCGAGAAGCAACTAGAGACGACAGCCGCAGGAGTAGCGGGATCTGGAGAGCCTGACCACTCGCTAGTCGTCAAGCTCGCAGATGAGATAGCGCGTATAGAGACAAACCTCTCTAAGATGGACAAGTCTGTCAGAGGTTACAAGCAACTCGTACAAGCTAAGGACCGAATGATAAACAATGTACGTGCTAACGGCTACGAGATCATTAGCTTGATAGGACAAGAGTACAACGATGGTATGCAGTTTAAGGCGCGTATGGTACCAGACGACACGCTACCCGAGGGTAAGCGCATCATAACAGGTATGATCAAGATGCTCGTCAACTACAATGGCAAGATGATACAGCCTGCTGAGATAGTGGTAAGTCAAAACATATAACACGATATAGCTATGGCCAGAATTAAGATTGACTACGGTATAGACTTGGGAACGACAAACTCCGCCATCGCTCGCATGGAGGGCGGCGAGTCTGTCATCAAGCAGACCAAGACCTTGATGGATACCCTGCCATCATGTGTCTACTTTTCCAAAAACAAGCGTGGAGAGTGTGCTCTACGCATCGGACTAAAGGCAAAAGATGCAGTCTACTCAGACGCCATTATGGCACTCAGCAAAGATGAGCCTCCCAAGGAGTTTGGCTACCTAGAGTTCAAGCGGGAGATGGGGTCGGATAAGCAGTACTCCAACGAGAACATGACAAAAGCTTTCTACACACCAGAAGAGCTATCGGCCGAGGTACTCAAGGAGTTGAAAAGCCTTATCACAGACGAGACAGTAAATGCGATCGTAATCACAGTTCCGGCCATGTTTACCGCAGTCCAAAAGGACGCAACGATGAGAGCAGCTCATCTAGCGGGCTTCAATAAGTGCGTATTGCTACAAGAGCCTATAGCAGCTTGTATGGCGTATGGGCTATCTAATGAGAAGAAAGACGGCAAGTGGCTAGTCTTCGACTTCGGTGGTGGCACTTTTGACGCAGCTCTTGTCAAGGTAGAGGATGGCATCCTCACAGTGTTTGACACTGAGGGAGACAACTACCTAGGAGGCAAGAACCTCGATGAGATTGTAGTGAACGAGATCTTAATCCCCTCCCTTAAAGAGGAGTATGCACTCGACTCTTACGAGCGTGTACCTTGGAAAAAGAAGGCTTTAGCCGATGCACTCAAGGGACCGGCCGAGGAGATGCGTATCGCATTGTCCTTTGCAGACAGTACGGACTACTCTACCTATGACCGCAACCTCAACCTCGGGGTAGATGACAATGGAGAGGAGATCGACCTGGAGATAACCTTGACAAAGGATGAGCTACTCAACGCCATAGAGGGGCAATACCATAAGGCCATCGACATCTGCAAGGATCTACTAACCAGAAACGGCTTGACAGGAGCAGATCTCACCTCGCTGATCCTAGTAGGAGGGCCTACCTACTCGCCCATCATACGCGAGATGCTCAGGGAGGAGATCACTCCTCATGTAGACACAAGCATCAACCCGATGACTGCCGTAGCTCGAGGAGCTGCGCTCTTTGCCTCTACAATAGATTCAGAGGTTAATGCCGATGAGGTCAGGCAAGAGGCCAAGGCGGAGGTGACCTTCCTTGAGGTAGGCTATGAGTCTACTTCTGTTGAAGACTCAGAGTGGGTGACTATCACGATTGATAAGGGTAAGAGTGGTGCAAACGCCCCATCTGAGCTACTAGTAGAGTTAGAGCGTGCAGATGGAGCTTGGCGCAGTGACAAGACGAGCGTCAATGAAAAGGGAAACATCTTTCAGGCTTTTCTGCTAGAGGGTGTAGCAAACACCTTTCATATAAACGCTTTCGACCATCAAGGCAACAAGGTAGAGGTCTTTCCCGCAGAGTTTACCATTATCCAAGGTGTCAAGGTCGGAGCAGCTCCACTACCTTACAATATCGGCATCTCGGTCTATAATGACATTAAGAAGCGTGGCGTATTTACCCAAGTCAAGGGCTTGGAAAAGAATAAGTCACTCCCTGCCGTGGGCGTAGTCCTCGGTCGCAAGACGACACAAGCTTTGCGTCCTGGTGTCGCTGAGGATGTCCTATCTATCCCAGTCTATCAAGCCGCAGGTCTAGAGGCTGAGGGAAAGACCGCTGCGCTAAACTCCCACATAGCAAACGTAGTCGTCACTGGCGAGGAGGTACAGCAACTTATCCCCGAGCAGTCTAATGTGGAGGTCACACTCCACGTAGACTCCTCAGAGATGATGACTATGGAGGTGTACTTCCCCACAGTAGACTTTACGGTGAAGAAAGAGCTAAACCTCGGTAAGCGTGAGTCTGCGACAGAAGCTATCCAGTGGGTTAAGGAAGAGATACATACGGCTGAGCGAGCCCTCTCCGAGCTCAAAGACTCTGGACTCTCTGTAGATGAGCTAGAGAAGGAGCTTAGCTCCGTAAAAGAGCTACTCTCCAATGGACAAGACCCGATGCGCACACTCTCTAATCTGAAAGAGCTACTCCGCAAGATTGAGAACCTAGAGGATAGCTCCGAGTGGGATCGCATCGAAAAGAAACTACGCACAGAGTTTGAGCGCCTAGAGGTGGCTCAAAACGATCTAGGCAACGAAGAGTCAGAGCAGATCGTCAAAGAGCTACATCGTCAGGTGGACAATGTGATACGCACCCAAGACGTAGCTCTAGGGCGCAGTGTCTTAGAGCAAGTCGTGCGGCTCTTTGTTCATCTCACGATGGTCTATCAGTGTATGGCTATCATCAAGGATTGCGAGGCGCGCTTTGATCAGATAGCGTGGCGAGATAGGTCACGAGCTCGTCAGCTCATCAACCAAGGCCTCAGCGAGATGAATGACCAGCCCTCTACAGAGCGACTACACCCGATCGCCGTCTCACTAATCAACCTGATGCCTAGCGAGGAGGCTACTAATGCTGGAGGACTGCTCAAGTAAAGCGTCCCGAAGCCTAACCCTAGTGACAAGAGAATTATGCACTTCAAGGCAAAGGAGCTGATTGCCCACTACACCGTACTGTTTCCGCATAAGCAAGGAGCTTATGCGGAGACTTACCGAGTCAAAGACGAGCATGGCAAGACGGGCTTCCTAAAACTAATCGACTGCTCAAAGCTCACAAGAAGGCAACTAGACGACAGCGGGCGTGTCGTAGAGGTAGAGATCTGCAAAGGCTTACAGCATCACAACCTCTGCACTTGCCGTGAGACTGGAGAGTTGCTCATAGATGGGCGACAGTTCGTTTGGTTTGTCACAGAGTTCGTGAGTGGAGAGACTTTGTCAGATCGGATGATACGAGAGGAGGAGTTCAGTGTATATGCTATCAAGAGCATTGCCTTGGGGGTGCTCTCAGCTCTCGCCTACCTACATAGTCAGCCTCTCCCCATCATTCATAATGAAGTAACTACGCAAAATGTCCTTCTCAACCTCTTGGGAGATCTAAGTGACTTAAAGTTGATCGACTTCGGTCAAGCCTGCTACCTCAATCAGTCTCTCGGAGTACCTAGAGTGAAAGGGCAAAACCTCTTTTACCTTGCGCCAGAGCGATTTTCAGGAGTTTGCTCTGTACAGTCAGACCTCTACGCTGTCGGAGCCATGGCTTACCACCTTTTATATAGACGGCTCCCGTGGTTTGTCGATGTTTCCAAGCTTAGCGACACCAATGCTGTAGAGAGCTTACTAGAAGAGCGACACAAGCCTCTAGAGCTGCCCAAGATAGAGAAGTATGAGCTTGACGAGCAGTTTGTCAACGTAATAGCCAAAGCACTAAGCTATGACGCTGAGGATCGATTCCAAACGGCAGAAGAGTTCACAAAAGCCATCGATGGTAAGATAAAGGTCGAATCGCCTAAGCAGCGACTACAACGATCTCAGCCTGACGAGGCATCAAGACGATCTACTAAGCCTATGCAAGCTAAGGGACTAGGCTTTGCAGCGATAGCAGGGATGGAGGAGCTCAAACGACAGATGCTAGAAGAGGTCATAGAGCCACTACACAATCCTGAGAAGTACCACCGCTATGGCGTAACAATACCCAACGGCATGCTCCTCTATGGGCCTCCAGGCTGTGGCAAGACTTTCTTTGCCAAGCACTTTGCCGAGGAGGTCGGCTTTAACTTTAAGTTTATCACGCCAGCCTCCCTAAAGAGTAAGTATGTCAATGCGACACAGGAGAATATAGCAGCCCTATTCAAAGAAGCTATAGAGCAAGCCCCCACGATCATTTTTTTCGATGAGATGAATGAACTGGTTCCCAATCGAGACAATGCCGATGTGCATGAGATGTCTCGAAGTGCAGTCAATGAGATGCTAGCTCAGATGGATCAGACAGGAGAGAAGGACGTATTTGTGATCGGTGCTACCAACTATCCCAACATGATAGACCCCGCCATACTACGTGCTGGGCGACTAGACAAGAAGTATTACATAGGAGTACCTGACCAGGCCGCTAGGAGTGCACTATTTAAGCTCTATCTAGAGGATCGCCCCTACGACTTCGGGCTTGACTACGAGCATCTAGCTAAGCTCACTGAGGGGTACGTCTCTGCCGACATTCAACTCATCGTCAATGATGCCTCAAGAGAAGCCCTACACCAAGAGAGCAAGATTACGATGCAAATACTAGAGTCTACGATTGCCCATACCAAGCCCTCTCTCAGCGAACAAGAGCTGAAGAAGTATGAGCAGATCCGAGCTGAAATGGATCGAGAGCTACCCCAACAACGAAGTAGACCACGCATAGGATTTAAGGACTAAGCAGTAAATAACAACTATGACACTAGCAGAACTATACTTAAAGACCATCTTCAGCTGCATAGCCTGCGATGGTGAGATAGCACCCGAAGAGATTCAGATGGTTAGAGATATGTCACAAGTCGAGGATCTCTTCCGGAGTCTAGACGTAGAGAAGATCATAAACGGCTGGATTGCAGACATCAATGAGATAGGAGCTGCCTTCCTCCAGAGGTTTCTCAAAGAGATTGACTCGGTGACGATGAGTGATGACGAGCAGTTGACACTGGTCTCTCTAGCCTTCAAGGCCATTGAGGCGGACAACGTCATTGAGTATGCTGAGATCAAGTTCTTCAAGAAAATTCGCAAGCACCTATCTATCAGCGACGAGCAGATCCTAGCAGTATATCCCGACAAGCAGATCTTTTTACTACAAGACTTCAATGAGCCAGAGGATCTGACTTGGGATACCAATACGCACTTTGACCTCATAAATATCGAAGCACTAGGACAGGGAAATTAAAAACGCTGATTGACTTATCCAGTAAGTTTCCCCGACTACAATCCGATGAATCAACTTTCTACATTCAACTATATGGGAACAAATAACAACGTGAAAGGTCTACCGATGACCTTTAGTTCTAAAGATCACATAAGATTTCAGAACGGACTACAAGTAGCTGGCCCTCACGGTGGCATTGTACATCGACTGATTAAAGTCGACCTCAACGAAGATGGTTGTGAAGGCTATCAGCTTGAAAAAGGCGATGGCTATATCGTAACCATCTACAATATGGACGGAGCACATCCGCTATGGGGTGGTAATCTACAGATGACCCCTAAACCAATGCGAATTGTCGAGATCTCTCCAAACTCTATCACTTTAAGAGGATACCCCGTACTAGCACAGTCTCCTATTGGCTGGATAGAGTTTCCCGGACAAGATTATGGGCTAAGCATCTACTTTGAGGACTCCGTCGTCTCAAAATGTATCTTACACCTACATGACAGAGGCGTTGATATAGAATACATCTAGCAACTCCTCTTATTAATCAAGATAACACTATACAATCACATTCAATAAACAAGCTTATGAAACTAAATGAACAGGGACTATGTGCTGTCACCAAAATGGCCAAAACGATGATTCTGGCAGATGGGTCTGTAGACCTTTCAGAACTCAAAGTATTGCGCAAAGAGCTAATGAGACTCGGAGTGCCAGACTCTAATGTACAGTCTGTACTTGAAGGGGCAGATGCTCTAACTCCGACAGCAGCTTTATTCAGCATAGCTGCAATGGACGAGGAGAAAAAACGCTATGTAGCGGCTCTATTAGGAACCATCTTAATCATCGATGGAGATGTAGACGATGATGAGTTAAAGCTATGGAGATTCACGTCTGAAATCTGCAGTTTACCCACGATGTCCATAGGTGAAGCTGTCCTTTATCTAGATAATTGGGCATAACGCTAACTCTTCCCTCCCCTTAGTACTAAAGGGAGGGATCAGTCCGTCACGTTTACAACGACTGGTCGAATGCTACTTGAATACTCTCCATAAAGAGTTTCTGCTCTGCGAGGTTATTCTCTCCATCCTCAGAAGAGACATGTAATACACGCATAGACGAAAGGGCGCTATCCTATACTGTTTGATATGCTAGAGACAAACCTAATGTGTTTGACATAGAAGTCTCGGTAACTCAGCTTTAGAACACTAGAGAGATAGTCAATTTGCGAGCTTGAGCTTGGGTAAATGACTCGGGGTCTAGTGAGATCGCTGGGTCAGGCGGCGGAGGCGCATCTTGACACGATGAGCTTGGTGGTGCAGCTGACGCCAGAGACGTTTGTGGAGCGGTATCGTTGTGAGACGAGCTATCAGTTGCTCTAGCGGCTCTGCATCTAGCTGCGCAAAAAAGAGCTGTCGCTTCGGTGGCTCCGCGACACTCTGCTCGATAGCTGGATTGCCCGCCAAGGCACTCGCATAGTTGGTCTCCTGATAGCGGCACGGTAGCCCCTCCAGCAGGCTTCGTCCTCGCTCGCTGTGGATCATTACGACACTCGTCCCCTTGTCCTCGTCTAGCGCACGATCTAGATCGGGGCAGGTGCGCTCCACGCCCCAGTAGTCGCCCAGCGTTAGGTCGCTCTGACTGCGCCCCCCTTTCGCCATGCAGGCGTAGCAGCTAGGACGCAAGTAGAGGTCGTGCAGGAAGCCACGCATATAGATGTTGTCACCGTAAAACTGTCGCACATCGCCCCCGCCAGTGCTTTGTACCACAAAGTCATAGCGTCGCCATCCCGAGACCGACTTATCACGAAAGGAGATTCCCGTGATCTCTCCCTGCCCTGCTCGCAGTGTCGTCAGATACCTTTGCCACACCATCGGGGATGGCACGCCGTGGCAGACCACGTCGACCGTTGTCAAGTTATCATAGCCACGCCCGAGGTAGTTGATCAAGCCTTTGATCTGACAGGGAGTCCCTGTGAAGAGGACGGGTCGCCTATCTTTGAGAAACTGCTCCGCCTGCCGATAGCTATCGCCGATACGGCTCTGCAGGTACTTACTTCCCCGAAAAGGTGCCAGCCCCTCCACCGTCTCCGTGTAGTCGTGACAGACTCTCCACTCCTCATCAAATCGCGCCCCAAAGACCACGCCCCCATGTCGTAGCGTATCCTCAGCAAGTAGCGTAAAGAGCCCTCCCGACGAACTCGCCTCGCGGAGCCCTTCGTCGGTAGCACACGCTGCATAGACCGCCTGAGGCTCACGAGGCGCGCCCAGCTTTATAAAGGGACAGACCCGCTCACACTTATGACACTCGATGCAACGGTCCAGATCGACGACTGGATAGCCAAAGCCCTCCTCGTCACGCTCCATCCGTATGCACCCTTGGGGGCATACCTGTCGGCACGCCTCGCAGCCACAGCAGCGCCTCTTGTCCTCTATCTGTATCATCGTGTCTCAGTCTCTAGTGCACTACAAAGGTAGAGAAAGCAGATTACACCACAGGGCTGACGCATTATAATATAAACTGGATAAGCTCATTTCAATCTCTCCCGATGAGTTTTCAATTATCTCGGGAGATATTTTTGATTTCCTCCCGAGGAAATGTCGAAATTCTTCGGACTTATCAGATGATTCTTCCGAAGTTTCATTTGATTCTTCCGAAGAATTTTTTCTTTCCTCCGAGGAAATTCCGATTTCCTCGGGAGCTATTTGAGAAACTCCTAGGAAGAAATCCAAATCATCGGAAAGGTAGGCGTAACTAGAGAGGATTCGTAACCTCTGTGTGGCAATACTCGAACCCAGTATCCCTAGTTATCGTCACGTGCAGACCCTTGCAAACTGATTATAATACGTCAGCGCTGAATGCTGACTGACGGTTAGGGCATATTTGAACAAGATTCTGTATCTTTGCGAACATATCTTATACGAAAGCTCCAATGAAGAAACCGTTTAAGGAATACCAGTCTGCTGACTTTGCACAGATCAACCAGGAGATGCTCGCTCTCTGGGAGAAGGAGCAGCTCTTCCACCGCTCGCTACATCAGCGTGAGGATGCGCCGCTATTTACCTTCTATGAGGGTCCGCCCTCTGCCAACGGTATGCCCGGCATTCATCACGTCATAGCGCGCTCTATCAAGGATATCATCTGTCGCTACAAGACGATGCACGGCTACCGTGTGGATCGTCGCGCTGGCTGGGATACGCATGGCCTGCCCGTAGAGCTGGGAGTCGAGAAGAAGCTCGGCATCACCAAGGATGCGATCGGCAAGACGATCTCTGTCGCTGAGTACAACCAGACTTGCCGCAAAGAGGTGATGAAGTACACCGCTGAGTGGGAGTCGCTGACGAACAAGATGGGTTACTGGGTTGATATGGAGCACCCCTACGTAACCTACAAGAATAAGTACATCGAGACGCTTTGGTACCTTCTCAAGGAGCTATACAAGAAGGGGCTACTCTATAAAGGTCTATCCATACAACCCTACAGCCCCGCGGCTGGTACGGGACTAAGCTCGCACGAATTGAATCAGCCGGGCTGCTATCGTGATGTCAAGGATACGGTCTGTACCGCACAGTTTCGCATCATTGATGCGCCCGAGTCTCTCCGTGGACGTGGCGAAAGCTTCTTCCTAGCGTGGACCACTACCCCGTGGACGCTTCCATCGAATACCGCGCTCTGCGTGGGCCCCTCGATCGAGTACTGTGCTGTGGAGACGTTCAACCCCTACAGCGCTATGCCGATCACGGTGGTACTCGCCACGGCGCTTCTAAACAGCTACTTCGATGCTGAGAGCGAGGTGAGCGAACTGCCTGATACGTGGGACCGCGAGACCTATAAGAAAGCTCCTTGGCACCACATCTCAACTTGCAAGGGTAGCGACCTCGTGGGCATTCACTACGAGCAGCTCATCCCGTGGGTCAACCCAGGCGAAGGGGCCTTCCGAGTCATTCCTGGTGACTATGTCAGCACCGAGGATGGTACCGGTATCGTACACATTGCGCCGACCTTCGGTGCCGACGATGAGCGCGTCGCTAAGGCGGCAGGCGTTCCCCCTCTTCTGATGATCGACAATAAGGGGCAGCAGCGTCCGATGGTTGATCTGAAAGGTCGCTTTTACAAGATTGAGGCTCTGGATCATCAATTCCTCAAGGAGTCGGTGAACGTACCGCTCTACGACACCTACGCAGGACGCTATGTGAAGAAGGATTACGACCCCAAAGACACTCCTGACAAGGAGACGCTAGACGTAGAGATCTGCGTCATGCTCAAGCATGAGAACCGCGTCTTCCGGGTCGAAAAACATACGCACAACTATCCCCACTGCTGGCGCACCGACAAGCCCATCCTCTACTACCCACTAGACAGCTGGTTCATCCGCTCTACCGCTTGTCGTGAGGAGATGATGCGTCTCAATGAAACGATCGACTGGCATCCCGCTGCGATCGGTGTAGGACGCTTCGGCAAGTGGCTGGAGAACCTCCAGGACTGGAACCTCTCCCGCAGCCGCTACTGGGGTACTCCCCTACCTATCTGGCGCACCGAAGATGGTGACGAAGAGATCTGCATCGGCTCTGTCGAGGAGCTATACAAAGAGTGCGAGCGCGCTGTGCAGGCTGGCGTCATGTCGGCCAATCCGCTCGCAGGCTTTACCCCTGGCGATTACAGTGAGGAGAACTATGACAAGATTGACCTGCACCGTCCCTATGTTGACGAGATCACGCTCGTGGCTCAGGATGGCAAGCGTCCGATGCGTCGTGAGAGCGATCTGATCGACGTATGGTTTGACTCGGGAGCTATGCCCTTTGCGCAGGTGCACTATCCTTTCGAGCATCGTGAGGAGGTCGAGAGTGGGAAGGTTTTCCCTGCAGACTTCATCGCAGAGGGCGTCGACCAGACACGTGGTTGGTTCTTTACGCTTCACGCTATCGCTACGATGACCCAGGGGAGCATAGCCTTTAGGAATGTCCTCGTCAACGGGCTCGTCCTTGACAAGGATGGCAACAAGATGAGCAAGCGTCTAGGCAATGCGGTCGATCCCTTTGGCATCATCCAGCAGTACGGCTCAGACCCGCTACGCTGGTACATGATCACCAATGCCAACCCGTGGGAAAACATCCGCTTCGATCCGAAGGGTGTCGAGGAGGTGAGCCGCAAATACTTCGGCACGCTCTATAACACCTACCAATTCTTCGCACTCTATGGCAACTTGGATGGCTTCGATCCATCCGTTGCTCAGATCCCCTATGCGGATCGTCCTGAGATCGATCGCTGGATCCTCTCGCGTCTCAACTCGCTCATCAAGGAGGTCGACGGCAAGCTGGCGAGCTACGACCCGACACCCGCAGGACGTGCCATCGAAAACTTTGTCACAGAGCATCTGAGCAACTGGTATGTGCGCCTCTCGCGTAAGCGCTTCTGGGCTGGTTCTATGACCGATGACAAGCTGAGTGCCTATCAGACGCTCTACCAGTGTCTCTCGGTAGTAGCTCAGCTGATGGCGCCGATTGCGCCTTTCTACGCAGACAGACTCTACCGTGACCTGCACGATGAGTCTTCGTCCGTACACCTCTCCGACTACCCTGTGGCAGACGAGGCTCAGATAGACCTAGACCTAGAGCGTAGCATGGAGCTGGCTCAGATCTACTCGACTCTAGTCCTCTCACTACGTCGCAAGGTCAATATCAAGGTACGTCAACCGCTCAGCGCTATCATGCTACCAGTCAATGATCCGGCCGACAAGATACACATGGAGCAGGTACACGACCTGTTGCTTAGCGAGGTCAATGTGAAGGATATTCGCTTCGTCGACCCCTCAGACTCGATCTGGGTACGCACGGTCAAGCCTGACTTCAAGGCTCTAGGTCCTAAGGTGGGCAAGAATATGAAAGCACTCGCAGCTCAGATCAATGCCCTCACACCCGAGCAGATCAATGAGCTAGAGCAGACGGAGCACCTGACCCTG
>QWCK01003974.1_pt1 | contig 15313 bp, 12 predicted proteins | sample 1972571 | NCBI WGS metagenome assembly QWCK01 (sample SAMN09866710, study PRJNA288562) | Human gut metagenome isolate term2_stool, whole genome shotgun sequencing... | isolation source: gut | host: Homo sapiens | place: USA: California
CAACGGGATCTTGCCGAGCTGCGGCTTGATGTGGTTTTCGATGTAGCCATGATAGGTCAGGTAGGTGGATGGGCGCATTTTGATTTTGGCATAGTTCTCGTACCACACTTCTAACCAGTTACTCACGGTGTAGGTCTTGGACCGCCCGTAGTCGATACCCACATTTTCCTCGATGGCTTTTTTCAGTTTTTCTTTTACTTCCGCCTGCGTCTTGCCGAGAACATTTTTGATGATGGCTTTGCCGGTTTCCGGATCGTGACCGACTGTGTACCGGCCCTCCCATCGACCGTCCTTTCGCTTTCGGATATTCCCTTCTCCGTTTGCTCGTCTTTTCGGCATGGTATCAGCCCCTTTCGCAACGAACAATACCGTAACCAAGGGAACAAAGCTACCGAAAAGCGGAACTGTTATCAGAAAGTTATCATTTGAAGGGGATGCCTTATCTTTGTCTATGGCGGCGCAATTTTTGCGCTGCCGGAGGCGTTCTTCTTTGGTTACAGCGGTGCGATTTTCGAACGGTCAAGAAGCCCTTTCCATTGTCTACAGCGGCGCAAAATACGCTTGCCTTGCACTGCCGGTCTTGAGAGACGTGATTACCTCGATTTCCTTCCGAAACGGCCACAAGGCACCACCAAAATCCTTGGGACATCTGCGTTTGCGGGAACCAAGACGCCAGCCGCTCTGAAATCCCATTCAAAAGACGCCACAACCGCCTGCGCTGAAACCCCCGTCAACTGCCCGCACTGCGGGCAGAAGTGATTGGGCAGAGCGTCGGTTCCGATGCCAGCCCTTTATCCTGCTTTCTTTTTCGTCCTCGAAAAAGCCGTGAAAAGCGCAGGAAATGAAGTCATACCAACGTATCCAATGCATCGGTCACACGGACTTCAAGGGTCTCTCAAACGCCGTTACAAACACCCATCCCCTACTTCCATCAATGGGTACCACACGGCAAAAAAGCTCTTGTCGCAATCGCCTGCAAAACGGCCCACGCTTGCTTTCTCGGGTGAAAATGGGTACACACTCGGCCCTGCTCAAAGGATCGCACACAACGGCTCACACGCCGAAACAGGGGCCTTCCCTTCTGCGATCACAGCGCGGCTTTGTGCTGCCAGCGAAATCCCTTTTATTCCACCGTGCTTTTATATACATACATTTCCCGGTTCTCTGTGGCCCCTCACTATCGGCAGAAGAGAAAAAGTCAGCGAAGATGCCACCGCAACTCTGTCCCCAACCATTCCTCATTGCGTTTTTCAACTTCGCTCACAAATGGCCCACGTTCGCTTTCACGAGCGAAAGTGGGTACACACTCGCCTTCGCCAACAGGATCGCACACAGCGGCTTACACGCCGAAACAGGGGCGTTTTGGATGGGGGCGCTATTACTACCCTCGGAGCATTTCACACGTTTCGGAAACCCTGCGTGGCCAGGTGTCAGAACGGCAAACTTTGCCGCTTTTGGGGCTTGGTCGTGGGTGCTCCCAAAGAACGCAGAAAGCCTTCGGAGCAGCGATGCGCTTATGCGCATCGCTGCTCCGAAGGCGTCGCGGCCCCGCCGGGCCGCGTAATCTTTTCCGGGCTATATTAAATCTGGTGTTGTTTTGAGGGAAATTTTTCAATCTCCCCGTGGAGAAAATATCATTTTCTCACGGGCGCTTTCTTTTTGTTTAAACACACCGATAAATCCTTGGCTTACTTCGGGGTAAAAAGCTGCGCTGGCTGTCTCGACATACGGGGCGAGAAACAGGATGTCGGCCGCAAATAGGTTGACACTCCTCTCGGCTAAAGTTGGGGGAGTGTCAACGACAAAATTTTGCCGAAATCCACACCAGATTTAATATAGCTGGCAAATCATTTTGTTTCCAAATTGAAAAGAGAGAACTGCTGTGGAGGTTCTTCACTCTGTTCTTGTACTTCAATGAGGTGTTTCCGCAAGCGGTCGGGGTCGAAAGTTGGGGCAGGGGGATTCCGCCTACCAGAGGCACAAGCGCGGCAGATGCCAATATTCGTGCTATGCGGCTCATATTGAATATTAAGAGCACGCATTACCTTACCACATTTGATACATTTTGCCATTCTGTAACCGTTGTCGTCGTACATTGGCAAAGGAGAATGTTCGTAGTCGAAAGTCTCGATGGCAACGCGGCGGGCATTGGCTGCTTGTTCTCTTTCGTTTCTGACTTTTTCTTCTTGCTGCTGTTCTCGTTCTTTACGAGCAGCGAGTTCAGCCATTTTTTGACGCTGGAGTTCTTCTCTTTCTTTCTGTCCACAAATAGAAAGCTCTTTATCTATGAGCGAGTTGATATGCGGGGAATAGAAGTCCCCGCTTTCTTTGATTTTATCGATGGCGGAATGAAGGTATTCTGCATGTCGTTGATTTTGGGGAACAATGTCGTGATGTTGGACTTTTGCCCACGACCCATAGTCATCAATCTGGACGAAGCCAAGGTACTCAAGATATCTGATGTATTTTAAGATGACATCGCGGGGAAAATAAGTATCTGGAATATCCTCATACTCTGAATGGGAAAGACGGTATGTGATATTCCAATTTACCGGCACGGAGAAGTTGTGGTCTGGAGCAGTGAGAAGTTCGAACAAGGTAAATTCCGGGGTGCGGATAGGAATAGCAAGTTTATCTTTGCCCAAGACATAGCGGCTGAAGATATATCCTTGCCAAATCCGCCTATCACACAGGAAGACCGTTTCGCCCCAAATAGGAATATTGGTGAACCACGGAATTTCGTTGATGGACATAGGGTCATCAGAAGGTTGGGCGTATCGAAACAGGGCCGGATGCCCCTTGATGTAGCCAAGTGCAGCGGTATTGTTTTCGAATGCTTTGAGCTGTTCGCTATAAGATGCAGGGTCAGAGAGATATCCGGCAATGATATCGTGGCACTTATCTCGCTTTGCTTTCTTCTGAGCGAGGATGGTGGAGATAGTACTGGCAAAAAAGTCTGCTGCAGTCCGATAGTCTTTGTGATAGACCCATTCGCGATGATTGGTGCTTTCCAAAAGGAATTCCTTGAGCTTTTCTTTTGAGACGCCCCCACCGTCTTTGTAAAAATCACTCAGGTCGATTTCAAGCATCGGGATACCTTGTGACCAAGCGGCACGTTTCTTTGCAGCTGGAAGCCGATGCGTAACGAAAAGCTCAATGCAGAGAGGCCCGAAATCATTCGCGTTCAAAAACAAGTCAGCAATGATGGCCTGAGACTCATCGTTTCCGTCAATGCGGTATTCGGAGAAGACTTCAGCCGCATGGATTTTACTATCTCGCTGATTCGATTGGATGTCCTTAATGGATACTATGCTCCAACCAGCAGGGAGGAGGGGGACTCCGCCCATGTCTTCAGAGATGCGGGCGATTCGGTTGGCGGAGATGGCTCCGATGGCAGGAGCGGCGATGCACTGCTCTTCTTCAATGATTTCCTTTGCGAGCAGATGCAGGCCGCTCTCATTTGCCCAGTCTGGGCTACAGGCGAACCGTGGCTCGTCTGTAGCCTCTCTGGTCGATTTGCGATGCTTGAAGTGCGCCTCACGGAGATTGTCGGGACGGATAGAACAAGCCTCCAACGGTTCGCCGCACTGAACGCAGGTGCAGCCACAGCGCAGTCCATATTCCTCAAATGGGACATCCAGAATGCTGACGATTCTGCCGTCCTTGCGGCCATAGAAATACCTTGCCATAAGGCGGGTTAGTCCTTGGTGAGGTAAACGGCATCAGGGAACATGAGCTTTGCAACCTGAAGAAGCCGCTCGCGCTCTTCCTTGGACAGAGACTCGCACATGAGTCCAATCTCAAAGGATTCGATGTATCCGGGGTTTCCGGCATCCTGCCACTCCTCATAGATGCACTGGGAGCGATAATCGTTGAAGGATTCGTCTTCCAGAGCGGATTCGCTCCGTTCATACTCATTGATGAGTGCATCAGCCTCTGCTTCGTCGTGCTTTTCCTCGCACATGCTTCGGTACTGTTTCTCGGAAAGTCCATTGTACGGACCGTCTTCGATACCGAGGATGTATCCAGCGGAAGCGATGAGCAACTTAGAGAGCTTCGTGAGGGATTCGCTGTCGATGGTGGTCTTTTCGCTTTCCCAATTACTAATGGTGCTTTGCCCAACTCCCATCTGTTTTGCCAAATCGACTTGACTGAGGTTCATAGACTTGCGCAGTTGGCTGATTCTGTTTGCCATGTAATACACTCCTTGATTCGATATGGCGATATTTGATTGCAATATCATTTATAATGATATTGTAGCGCAATAGTTGTTAAATGTCAACAATAAAAATCAAGATAAATGATATTGTAGCGTTAATATTCAAAAAGATGATATTTCGACGAAAAAAATGGTTCGGGTGCTGATAATGACGGAGAAGCCTCACGAAGCCATGACTCTTGATACCGAGAGATTGCTGAAACAATCTCTCGGCGATGCAGGTATTCCAGAAGATGCTCTTAATAAAGAAAAATAATAAGAAGAGCAACATCTCAAAAGGGGTGTCGCTCTCCTCATTGCCCTGTCTCAAATGCCATCCACACCAAATTTAATATAGCCCTTTTCCGTTTAATATTGACGAAACCTCACGATTTTGCTACAATAAACGCGCCCCTCGTGGGCAAGGGCGTTGTGATACACGGTAGGCGGTTAGCACTTCCCTGTGAAGGGAGGTGGTGCTGATGGTTACATATTCAGAGCTGTTCCAGCTTTGCTTGGTACTAATCGGCTTTGCCAGTCTGATTATTCAGATTTGCAAAAGAAAATGACCGCCCCCTGCCAAGGAATGCGGTCAATTTCTTTTGATCTTGTCTTAGGCTAACCGCTTATCCACGGCGCCCTTTCTTCTTTTATTATAGCTGATATATCCGCCTTGTCAAGTCCCGCTCCCAAGCGCCCCCACGGGCGGCTTTTTCATTTTGTGGTTCCTAAAATCGCACAAATCAAAAAGAGGATCGCCGCCAAAATAGCGGATACAAAGTTTTTCTCTAACCGCTCGTCGTCAAAGGGTTCTTTCGAATCACCTTGCATGGCATCTTCAACTCTCATTGCTTTCTGTTTTTGCTTGTTTCGCCAGTACCGGTTAAATTCCCGTTTCGCGTTGTTTCGGAACCGCTGTCCCCTTGGCATAATCCCGCCCCCTTAAAAGCTATATACCTCTAATACCTCTTTGATGGCCGTTTTGTCGGAGCCTTTGACCGTCAAGCCGTAGTGGTAATTATCGCCTTGGAACCGGATATTATTAATTAGGTTTATTATGGCGGAGCTCTTGCAAAAAGTCAAGCGCACTCTCATAAACGGCTCACGGTCAATCTCATTCCCGAAAATAGGTATAAACTAATAGACTTGAAGTGCTTGACCCAGTTTTGACCCAGAATCCGAAAAAAGCGGGCAGGCTTGGACGGAAACAATGGAAAATCCGCCGAACGAACGGTGGTAAAAAGCACAAATCGGAGCCGAAATGACTCCGATTTGTGCTTGAGACTGCCTCATAACCCGGAGGTCGCAGGTTCGAGTCCTGTCTCCGCAACCAGAAAGTCCTGATTTCTTGCGAAATCAGGACTTTTTCCGTACTTTTGCGCCTAATATCTTACTTGCCATTTTTTCTGACCCAAACGCTGACCCCAACGGGAGCGGATAGCGGAAAGGTCTATATCGCACCAGAGAGGATGCTCCCCATTGTTTTTGCCGCTTCACGCTTGGCGGAGGTCGTTACATGAGCGTAGGTGTCCAGCGTGAAGCCTGCCGAAAAATGCCCCAGCATGCCAGATACGGTTTTAATGTCCACGCCGTTTTGCAGGGCCAACGTTGCGAAGGTGTGACGCAGGTCATGGAAACGCACCTTCGGCAGCCCTGCCCGCTTTAGGACTCGGTGCAGCATGTGCAACACGCTGTCCGGCGACATGGGGCCTCCGGTGGGTGATGGGAATACCCACTCGCTATTTCCGACTTTGCATTTCTGCATTTTCAGTACGCTTATCGCGTCTGCCGACAGCAGCAGGGTGCGGTAGGCGTTTTTCGTTTTCAGCGGCATCTCAATAATCTTGCCGTCGATGCGCCCGATCTGCCGTTGAACCCGAAGGTCGCCTTTTTCCAAATCAATGTCCGACCATTTTAATCCGAGCAACTCGCCCCGCCGCAGGCCGGTGGTCAGGTCGATGTAGTACAGGGCGAACACGCCGCTGTCTTTTGCCTCGCGGAGGAAGGACGTCAACTGCTCAATGGGAAGTGTCTGCATTTCCTTGTGCTCTGCCTTCGGCAAGGCACAGCCGTCTGCCGGATTGCGGGCGATCAGCCGCTGCTCGTTTGCCAGCTTCAGGGCAGAGGAAATGATTTGATGGATGTTGCGTACTGTTTTGGCGCTCAATCCCTTGGGCTGCTTCTGTGCTTCGATTCGCTCTACCCGCCCTTCCGCCAACAATTTCTTGTAGAACTGTTGCAGATGCAGCGTCGTCAGATCATTCAACGGGATCTTTCCGAGCTGCGGCTTGATGTGGTTTTCGATGTAGCCATGATAGGTCAGGTAGGTGGATGGGCGCATCTTGATTTTGGCATAGTTCTCGTACCATACTCCTAACCAATTACCTACCGTGTAGGTCTTGGCCCGTCCGTAGTCGATGCCCACATTTTCCTCGATGGCTTTCTTCAACTTCTCCTTGACTTCCGCTTGCGTCTTGCCGAGGACGTTTTTGATGATGGCCTTGCCAGTTTCCGGGTCATGACCGACTGTGTAGCGTCCTTCCCATCGACCGTCCTTTCGTTTGCGGATGTTCCCTTCCCCGTTTGCTCGTCTTTTTGGCATGATATCAGCCCCTTTCGAAACGAACAATACCGTAACCAAGGGAACAAAGCTACCGAAAAGCCGAACTGTTATCAGAAAGTTATCATTTGCACCTCGGAGCTGCGCCGCCTTATCTTTGTCTATGGCGGCGCAATTTCTGCGCTGCCGGGGATATTCTCTTTGGTTACAGCGGTGCAATTTTCGAACGGTCAAGAAGTCCTTTTCATTGACTACAGTGGCGCAAAATATGCTCGCCTTGCACTGCCGGTCTTGAGAGACGTGATTACCTTGATTTTCTTCAAAAGCAGCCATAAGGCACCACCAAAATCCTTGGAACATCTGCGTTTGCGGGAACTAAGACGCCAGCCGCTCTGAAATTTTCTTCAAAAGGCGCCATAACCGACTGCGCTGAAACCCCCGTCAACTGCCCGCACTGCGGGCAGAAGTGGCGGCTGCGGCGGCGCTTGCGACGCCAGCCCTTTATCCTGCTTTCTTTTTCGTCCTCGGAAAAGCTGCGAAAGGCGTAGGAAATGCAGTCATACCAACGTTTCCAGCACATTGTCCACACGGTCTTCAACACCTCCGGTACAAACGCCTCACATTTGCTTCCGCTGACAAAAGTGGGTACACACTCGGCTTTGCTCAAAGGATCGCGCACAGCGGCTCACACGGCGAAACACGGGGTGTTTTGGGTGAGGGTGGTATCATTACCCTCGGCGCGTTCCGCACGTTCACGAACATCCCCGGGCCGGGTGTCAGAACGGCATACTTTGCCCCTTTTGGGTCTTGGTCGGGGGTGCTCCCAAAGAACGCAGAGAGCCTCGGGACAGCGATGCGCTTATGCGCGTCGCTGTCCCGAGGCGTCGCGGCCCCGCCGGGCTGCGTGATCTTTTCCGTTTCTGTCGAAATTGCGGCTTGTACACCCTGCGCTCAGTGCTTTCTATGCGTGCGAGGTGGGGGTGGTATCACTACCCCCGGCGTGCTCTGTGTGCTGTTGAAACACTCGGCGCCCGCTTGTCAAAAGGGTTCATTTGCCGTTTTCTGAGGTTGCTGAGCAGTATTCTCTGTGCGGTCCCTTTTTCTGCTAATATGCAGATATCCCTGTCGGCAATTTCAGTTGCAAACGCTTTCCCTCCCCCAACCACAGCGGGGCTTTGTGCTTCCAGCAGAATTGCGTCCAACAGAACAACTACGGTCTCGTTGGGATGCATGGATTCATCAAGTTTCGGTTGTCTAATTGTATTAGATTCGTCATCAACTTATACCACAAGATCGTAATTTCGATTGCACCATAAAATTTATGAGTGACTCATAAACTGACCAATATCTTTCGCTTTCGTTGTATTCGCTCTATGATAGGCACAACAAGAGAGCTGCAAGGCTCACTATGAGGTTCATTCGTTCTTCCTCCTAAGAATCTCATATTGGTTTTCTTTCAGCATCGTTTACGTTTTTAGGATATGGTCAAGTCGGTCAAAGCAGCCCCGGACTGCCGGGGTCATCAGGTTGATGAACACACCGTCCAGCAAGGCAAAGATCACCGTGCCCTCCCGCACCACGCCCAGCCCCAGACCGGCCCGCCAGCAAATCAGCAGAGCAAAAATCACATAGGCAAAATCCAAAAATATCTTGCAGGTGCCATAGCGCATACGGACCCGCTCCGCTACCAGCGCACAGAACGCCTCGGCGGGATAGTTGGTGAAGTTGCAGTTTTTGGTAATGGTAAAGCCCAGACTGATCAGCCCCATTCCGCACAAGAAGCAAAGCATCTGCTGGAGATACCCTTGGGGAGCAAGGTACTGGAACGGCGCAAAGCGGTAGCGGAAAAAGTTCAGCAGAACGCCGTGAGCCAAAATGGAAAGCAGTTGGAAGCAGCGCTCCCACTCGAATTTGCTCCGCAGCATGAGAAGCTGGAGCAGGAAAAACACGCCGTACAGGTAAAAGCTGGCGGTCCCCACCTTGATCCCGGCGGCGCCCGCAATAGCGGAGGCCGCCGCCGTGGAGGTGGTCTGCCCCAGTCCCGCGATAATGCCCAATGTGACGCCTGCGCACAAAACCGTGACGCCTGCCAGCATTTCCACCGCATGAATCAATCGTTGTTTCCTCTGAACAGACACGGAGAGCCTCCTTGTTATAAGGATGCCGGGGCTACTGGGATCAAACCAGCGGCCCCGGCAAAGCAATTATCATGGTAAATCAGATTAGAAGCCGATGGCAATGGCCACGCCCATGGAAACGAACGCGAACAAGAAATAGATGGCCATCAAGGGCAGGAAGAACTTGTACCACTTCTGGACAGGCACCTTGGCATAGTTCAGGAAAATCATCAGGGTGCCGTAGCTGAACCAGAACATATTGGTGATGCCATCGCCGAACTGATAGGCCAGAACAGCGGTCTGGCTGGTGAGGCCCAGCTCCATAGCGATGGGAACGATGATGGGAGCCAGCAGAGCGCCCTTGCCGGAGCCGGAGGGGATCAGGCCGTTGATGAAGGACACCAGAATTACGATGCCGATAGCGGCGGCCAGCGGAGGCAGGCCCTTCAGCAGCTGCGTGGCGTTATAAACGATGGTGGCGTTGATGTTGGCGGAGTTCATGACCCAGTACACGCCACGAGCGAAGCCGATCACCAGCGCGCCGCCCACAGCGCCGCCGGCGCCCTTAACGAAGGAGTTTGCAATCTCAGAGGGATGCAGCTTACCTACGATGCCAGAGAACAGCGCGGAAGCCAAGAAAACGGCGGATACGTCATCAATGCCCCACTTCACGCCGCCGAAGCCCTTCTGCATACCGATGACGGTCATAATCATAGCGGCCAAAATGCTCAGCAGCACCGCCACGTGGCGGCCGGTAACGGTGACGTCCTTGCTGGTGTCCAGCACCAGATCGGAGACGTCTACGCCGTGGACTAAACTCTTTGCGGGGTCCTTGGCGATACGGTTGGCATACACCACGGTGTAGGCCACGCCGATGATGGTCATGATAGCCCACAGCACGGCGCGGAAGCCCAAGCCTACGAACACGTCGCTGTCAGCGGACAGCAGGCCCATGTTCTGCAAAATGCCGTTGCACACGCCTACGGTGTAGAGGTTGGTAGGGCCAGTAACGAAACCGCCCATCAGTCCGATGATCAGCACGGCACAGGCCACGATGCCGTCATATCCCAGTGCCAGGATCATAGCCACCACCAGGGGTGCGAAGGGGATCAGGGTCTCGATCCAGCCCAGGAAGCCGCCGATGACGGAAAACAGCACCATCAAGGCGATCAGCAGGAACGTGCGGGAGCCAGAGCCGAATTTATGGACCATCTTGGTGATGCTGGAGTCAATGGCGCCGGTGCTCTTGTAGATCTCCAGCGCACCGCCGATCACCAGCACCAGGATCACCAGATTGGAGGTATCCTTGATGCCCATGGGCACGGCCCGGAACAGGTTGAATACACTGTTAAAGTTAAAGGCGTTCTTGGGCAGAGCGGTATAAACGCCGTCTACCAGGGTACCGGGGGTAATGATGAACGTGAACAGCCACGCCACAACAACTACCGCGAAAATCAGGACAAAGGGGTTTAGGTTTAAGGGTTTCTTCTGTTTCATAGGTTTCTTCTCCTCTCCAAATATCAAAGCTGCGTAAAGCAGGGATTCCCTATGGGCGCAGAAAGCCCGGACGCTTACTTAGGCTCGTTGGCCAGTGTCTGAACTGCCGCCAGATAGCCTACGGTGCCCTCCTCCATCATGGCAATGTCGATGCTGTCCCGGGTGGTATGGCACAGCTTGATCTCTGCCGGAGAATAGCCCAGACACTTGACGCCCTTGGCGGCATAGTGGCCGGTGTCGGTGGCGAAGGCCCAGGGCTTGGTCTGAATCTCGCGGCCCACGGCGTCCTCAATGGCGGCCTTGACCTTCTGGATATAGTCGGCGTCAGCGCTGGCGACGAAGGGATTCTCACCCTGATAGCCGCGTCCCTCCACGCCGGTATAGGTAGTCAGGGGGAAGTAGAGCAGCTCCGCCTTAGCGGTGACGCCGTCCACATGGCAGTTTGCGATGGCAGCTTCCAGCTTTCGCTGGACTTCCTCCGGGGTATCGTCCCCGCTCTGGCGGTAGTCCACATAGAGCACGATCTCATTGGGGATGATATTGGTGCCCTCCTCAGAGGAGGTGATGCGGGTGCAGGACATAGTGGAGCTGCCGAACAGTCCGTCGCTGCCCATGGGGACCTTTTGCAGTTCCGGCAGCAACTGGGCCAGAAAATCGAAGGGATTGTGGCCCACATGGGGAATAGAAGCGTGGCAGGACTTGCCGGTAATGGTGATGACGCCGCAGCAGCGGCCCCGGCTGCCGATGGCAATGTCGTTCTCCGTAGCCTCACCTACGATGGCGTAATCCGTCAGCATTCGGTTCTCCTGGGTGTGGACCATAGCGCCGTAACCGGCGATCTCCTCGGAGATCACAGCGGCGGTGATGATGTCACCCTTGGGCAGCAGGCCGGCTTCCTTCAGCAGGAAGGGAACATAGATCTGAATGGCCATGGTGCCTTTGGTATCGGAGGCACCCCGGCCCCAGACCCGGCCCTCAGCGATGGCGCCGCTGTAGGGGGGGTAAGGCCACAGGCTCTCATCACCCTCGTAGACCACATCCATGTGGCAGTTGAGCATCACAGAGCTGCCGCCGCCGGTACCCTTCATGGTGCCGAACACGTTGCCATAGCGGTCCACCTCCACCTTGTCGTAGCCCAGTTCCTTCATCTTCTCCTGCACATAAGCGGCCACTTCGCCCTCGTGCAGAGATTGGGAGTTGCGCTGGATCAGCTCCGAAGCGGTATGGACAATGTCGTCCTTGTACTTCGCGGCGATCGTTTTCAATACCTCGTTCATAGCTTCCTCACTTTTCATGTTTTATGAAGACCAGCTGCCGTGGGAATTGTGTCCCGCAGCAGCCGGAGATCATGCAATAGAACGCTTAGACCTTCTCCAGCGCCTCATCCAACTCGGCGATGATGTCCTCCGCATCCTCCAGACCAATGGAGAATCGCAGCTGCCCCATGGAGATGCCTGCGGCCTTCATATCCTCAGGGCTGTAGGCTCGGTGGGAAGTCTTGGCCGGATAGGAGATCGTGGTGGCAAAGCTGGCCAGGCTGGGCACAAACTTAATCGTGGAGCACTCACGGATTAAGGCGCTGGCCCCCTGCTCGCCGCCGGCAATATCGGCACTGAGCATACCGCCGCAGCGGCCGTCCACAAACAGCTTGGCGGCCAGTCCATGCGAGGGAGAGGATTCCAGACCGGGATAGTAAACCTTCTCAACCTTGGGATGGCCCTCTAAAAACCGCGCCACCTTCAAAGCGTTTTTAGAGTGCTGCTCCATTCGCAGATCCAAGGTCCGCAGACTCCGGCACAGCAGCCACGCCTCCATGGGACCCATAATGGCACCGTACAGCGTGAAGCAGCGGTGGATCTGGGCAATGTTTTCCTTGTCGGACACCACCGCACCGCCGATCAAATCGCTGTGACCGCCCAAATACTTCGTGGCGCTGTAGACCACAATATCGGCGCCCATGCTCAATGGCCGGGCCACGGCGGCGGTGGCGAAGGTATTGTCTACCACGAGCTTGCAGCCGTGGGCGTGGGCGATCCCGGCAATGGCGGGCAGGTCATTCACTTCCATCAAGGGATTGCTGATGGTCTCAGTGTAGACCACCTTGGTATTGGGGCGGATAGCAGCCTCCACCTTGGCTGGGTCATCAAACTCCACAAAGGTGACCTCCACGCCAAAGCGGGGCAGTTCATGCTTAAAATAATCATATACGCCGCCATATAGGACTGGCGAGGAAACGATGTGGTCGCCGGCCTGCACATTGGCAATAATGGCATTGATGATCGCTGCCATGCCTGAGGAAAACACCAGCGCACCATCAGCCCCCTCAGCTGCCGCCAGCATTTCTTCCGCGGCATCCGTACTGGGATTGGTCATTCTGGAGTACACATAGCCATCGGCCTCTCCTGCATAAACAGCATCCAGAGAGGGCACGTCATCAAACGTGAACACACTGCTCATATAGATAGGCAGCACCTTTGGAACAGAAACACTGGATTGAATTTTCTTCGCCAGCTCCAAATCACCTGTATGGGCCAGCTTTGTTCTCATGTGACTTTCTTTCATGATGGTCGTCCCTTCTCCTTGTTCATTTTAGCATAAAAGTTTGGTGGGACCCCTTGCTTTTTTGTATTATAACAGGTACATTCTTAGAAGTGAAGCAACTGTTTTTCACATAGCGATATGAGTAAAAGTCATTACTCGAGCGGCGTACAAAAGACATTTGTCTGTATTGCGTATTGTGAACAGGATTGTACAGGCTCTCTGTTCCTGCCTGAGCAGCCGCTATATTTTCAACAGCAAAGGAGTCCTGAACCTCTATGACACTTCAGCAGTTACAGTATCTGGTTGCGCTGGCAGAGAGCAACTCGATCAACCAGGCAGCCCAAAATCTATTTGTCTCTCAGTCCGGCATCAGCAAGGCGATCAAGCAGCTGGAAAGTGAACTGGGCTTTCCCTTGCTGGAACGCAGCAGCCGGGGCATCACCTTCACCAGCCGCGGCACAGAATTTCTCCATGACGCTTACAGTCTGATCAAACAATTCCATACCATGCAGGATCACTATCTGCAAACGGAACCTCAGGGCATGATTACAATGTCCATCACCTCCCGTTACTATATTTTTGTAGCGAAAGCAGTTGCAAAAATGGCAAATCTATTGAAGGAACACAACTATTTTATCCGTCTTCAGGAGGGAAAAGTCAGCGATATCATTCAGGATGTGGCAGCCCGTCGGAGTCAGCTTGGCTTTATATCCTACTATGATACCAACGCAGAGTTTATTCAGCATGAGCTTGAGCGCTTCAATCTGGAATTCCACAGTCTTTGCAGCAACCAGCTCCATGTTTTCCTGTCCAAGAACCATCCGCTTGCCAAAGAACCCAATATCACCCTCTCCATGCTCAGTCCTTACCCATATATCTTCTACGACGGCGGCAACGATCCATACGGCTATACTGAGGAGGTCTTTTTCCCCGTACATCCGCAAAAATCCATCGCCGTATCAGACCGTAGCTCCATGCTGAATATCATCCGCCACTCAGAATGTTATAACCTTGGCTCCGGCTGGCTGTTGGAAGGCTACAGCGAATCCGATCTCATTACCCGCCCCCTCTCCCTTCCCGCCGACACAACCATGCAGGTCGGCTGGATCACAAAACGCGGATATATGCTGGATGCCGAATGTGAACAATTCCTCAAGTTCTGTCAGGAAGCCTTGGATGACTGCTGCACCGGAAGCCTGTAAATTTATCCGATGTTTATGGACAAAAACGTTCCGAACGGATGTGTTTTCCATACAGCGAGCTTTAAAACAAGCAATCTTGACAGCATCAAAGCGGCGTCTGCGACGCCGCTTTGATGACTTCCACACCGCAAGACTATCCTGTGAAAACGCTTCTGAGCGTTCGCATACCCTGACCCACTTTTGACCCAGAATCCGAAAAAAGCGGGCAGGGCTGGACGGAAACAATGGAAAATCCGCCGAGCGAACGGTGGTAAAAAGCACAAATCGGAGCCGAAACGACTCCGATTTGTGCTTGAAACTGCCTCATAACCCGGAGGTCGCAGGTTCGAGTCCTGTCTCCGCAACCAGAAAGTCCTGATTTCTTGCGAAATCAGGACTTTTTCCACACTTTTGCGCCCAATAACTTACTTCCCATTTTTTCTGACCCAAACGTTGACCCCAACGGGAGCGGATAGCGGAAAGGATTATACCGCACCAGAGAGGATGTTACCCATTGTCTTTGCCGCTTCACGCTTGGCAGAGGTCGTTACATGGGCGTAGGTGTCCAGGGTGAATCCCGCTGAAAAATGCCCCAGCATGCCAGACACGGTCTTGATGTCCACACCGTTTTGCAGGGCCAGCGTTGCGAAGGTGTGGCGCAGGTCATGGAAACGCACCTTTGGCAGCCCTGCCCGCTTCAGGACGCGGTGCAGCATATGCAGTACGCTGTCCGGCGACATGGGGCCTCCGGTGGGCGATGGGAATACCCATTCGCTGTTGCCCGTTTTTCTTCTTTGTTGCATCAGAACGTCTATCGCGTCTGCCGACAATGGCAGTGTGCGGTAGGCATTTTTCGTTTTCAACGGCATCTCAATGATTTTACCGTCGATGCGCCCGATCTGTCGTTGAACCCGGAGGTCTCCTTTTTCCAAATCAATGTCCGACCATTTTAATCCGAGCAATTCGCCCCGCCGCAGGCCGGTGGTCAGGTCGATGTAGTACAGGGCGAACACGCCGCTGTCTTTTGCCTCGCGGAGGAAGGATGTCAGCTGCTCAACAGGAAGCGTCTGCATTTCCTTGCGCTCCACCTTCGGCAACGCGCAGCCGTCTGCCGGATTGCGGGCGATCAGCCGCTGCTCGACTGCCAGCTTCAGGGCAGAGGAAATGATTTGATGGATGTTGCGCACTGTTTTGGCGCTCAGTCCCTTGGGCTGCTTCT
>QWCK01003979.1_pt1 | contig 15283 bp, 13 predicted proteins | sample 1972571 | NCBI WGS metagenome assembly QWCK01 (sample SAMN09866710, study PRJNA288562) | Human gut metagenome isolate term2_stool, whole genome shotgun sequencing... | isolation source: gut | host: Homo sapiens | place: USA: California
GGTGCGGTTAACTCCTATTGTGTAACACTGATTCTCGATGGCCCGAGCATGTAGCAAGGCTGTCCACGCTTTCAAGCGCACAGTGGGCCAGTTGGCCACATAGATAACCATATCATAGTCCTTTCGGTTCCTGCTGAACACTGGGAAACGAAGGTCATAGCAAACCTGCAGGAGGATTCGGAAGCCTTGGTATTCGACGATCACGCGTTCTTGTCCCGCCGTAAAGTGTTTGTGTTCGCCCCCGTGAGTAAAGAGGTGTCGCTTGTCGTAGTGTAGCACGCGACCATCTGGGAACACAAAATAAAAGCGGTTGTAGTAGCGGCCACTCTCTTCTATCGCAACGCTGCCAGCTATGGCGCAACCTTGCCTTTGTGCCATTGCCTTCATCCAGTTGATGGAAAAACCATCCGACTCCGCAATGCCCGCAGGTCGGGTAGCAAATCCAGTCGAAAACATCTCCGGCAAGACATAAAGATCTGCCCCTCTGTTCTGATCAAGCAGACATGTTGCGTTCTTGATGTTTTCCTGTGGGTTAGCCCACACTATATCCGTTTGTAGTATCGTTACTTTCATTTTGCCCACATGCGCTACCAGCTTTTCGCAATCACCTACCATTGGGAATAAGCGAATCGTTGTCTCGCCTGATTATACCAAAACAGGCACGAGGTATTTAGCCAGACAATAGCCTCCGCCAATAAGCCAGACATAGAGAATGGCTGCCAGGAGGAAGGGTTTGAAGCCGGCCTTCTTGAACTTGTCGATACTGGTCTCGGCGCCTAAGGCGGTCATAGCCATGGTGAGAAGAAAAGTATCAAGCGTATTGATAAACTCCACGATGTTTCCGGGCAACAGGTCGAGAGAATTGAAACCGATGACTACAAGAAAAAGTATGGCAAACCAAGGTACGTTGATTTTGGTCTTTCCATTTCCGTCCGCACGACTCGCAACGTCCTTGGCCACAATAAAAGCAATAACAAGCAACACTGGCACGAGCATCATCACGCGAATCATCTTCACAATAATGGCAGAATCACTGATGGCTGCTCCCATCGCATTTCCCGCTCCCACCACGTGAGCCACCTCGTGTATCGTTGCTCCGGCAAAAATGCCCATCTGATCGGCGGGCAGGTTGAAGATGCCTGCACGATAAAGTATGGGGTAGAGAAACATGGAGAGCGTGCCAAAAATCACCACCGTGGCGACGGCGACTGCCGTTTTATAAGGTTTCGGACGAATAGCTCCATCCACGCCCATCACCGCTGCTGCGCCGCAGATAGCACTTCCGCAGGCTGTGAGCAATGCAATGCTGCGATCCATTTTCAGCAACCTCCCGACAAAGACACCCAACAATATTGTAACCACAACGACAATAGCATCGATGACTATAGCCGGAAAACCCACGGCAACGACATCCTGAAACGAGAGCTTGAAACCATAAAGGATAATACCAAAGCGCAATATGCGCTTAGAACTGAATGTGATACCCGGCACCCATGTGTCAGGCAAGTTGTTTCTCAGACTGTTGGCATACAACATACCAAGGATAATACCCACCACTAAAGGGCTGAGCGACAAGGCCTTCACCCAGTTCATCTCACCTATGTAAAATGCGGCACAGGCAAAGAGAGCCATCAAGAGTATGCCGTGGAGCATACTTCTTCGTTCTTCTGACAATTTCATTTTTTCTATATTTTTTATTTGTTTCCGTACGTTCCTCCCTCCACACTCAAGACAATGATGTCCCGTGCAATCGAATTCCGATTGTGTCTGCAAAGTTAAGGAGTATACGACTAAAATCATAATACTCTTCCATATTTTTCAAGAATAATCATTAAAATGACCTTCATTGTGATGTGAATGAACTACAAGCTGTTTAATCTAAATCCGATTCACTATGTCCGCTTATGGTTGGCACAGACGGTATCCGTGTTGACGAGTTAAGATTGTTTGAAAAAGCATCAAGATCAAATCCACAAACAATTATAAAAGCCCCGCTTCACAGCGAGGCTTATACATTTTATACAAAAACATTATGAATTTTATAGCGAACAAATGTAAAATGGATAATTGAAAACATTATTATTTCATTGTTGAGTCATCCTAACAACCGGCACACTTGCCAAGTCGAGTCTTGCGCTGACAATAGCGTTGACATTGCATACGAATGTCGTAGCCCAAAAGTGCTCCCAGCATAAAGTCTTCTTCGGGCGAAAGCTCGCTGAGCGACTTACTGACAACAAAACCTATAGCGTCAAGGCACTCCTTTCTCCCAAAGAAAAGATTGACCGTCTGTTCTCCGGCCGGGTGCAAGAGATAATGGATGTTCTGATGCTCTAACCGTTTGGTGGCATAATCGACATAGCGACGGTTTAGGGTATACAGCACCATTTGGCGGACGCCTTTCTGATACTCATATATGTGGTTCATGAGAACTTTCATCTCTACGGGCACGTCAGACATATTGCTAAAACATTTGAGAAGTTAGATACTAATTAGGGGGAGGAAGGGGCGCAGTGCCTGTCACACTGCATGCCCAGCAAAGTCAAAATCCAAGCGTTGGAATCCAAGCCTCGATGCGTTCTCCGGTCTTGTCGTCTTCGTTAACGTCGTCGAGAGCCAGCCCCACAAACATTCCGTCTATCACGGCCTCTGAATCATCAAACTCATAACCGTCTGTGCTCACTGCTCCAACAACGGTTGCCCCAGCTGCACAAGCCGCATCATAAAGTTCTTTCATGGCACTACAGAAAGTATCCGGGTATGAAGCCGAATCACCACATCCAAAGACAGCCACCCGCTTGCCTGCCAAATTAGCCTGCTTCACGATATCAACACCGTCATACCAGTCGTCTTGCAACTCGCCGGCACCCCATGTCGAACTGCCGAGCAAAATATTATCTGCCGCTTCAAGCTGATCTTTGGTCAAATCCGACACTTCGATAACTTCTGCATGAAGTTTTTCTCCAATGGTCTGTGCTATGCTCTCGCAGGTTCCGGTTGATGAACCATATACTACTACCGTTTTACTCATTTTCTGTTGATTATAGTTGATGTAACATGATGTATTAACGGTTGCAAAGATAAAGGGTTTTTGCACATGCTGCAATACCTAAAAATAGTGGTTTTACAAGAATACCTACAAATGATGACGGCAATGTCAGAGGGCAACGACTGCCCAAAATGGCACATGCCGACATGCCGAGAAACTGCGAAAGCAATAAAAAAGACAAAAAAGTTGCGCAAAACGACCGTATATTGTCATTAATATATAACTTTGTGGAATATTGGTAGATGGTTAGCACACCACAAAAACAACACCTACCCTATATCAACTAAACTGAGATATGATGAAAAAAATTAAATTAGTATTGATGACTGCAGTAGCAGCCATGCTGATGTCTGCTTGTGGCACCACCTCAACCGTGCCTATCACAGGCCGCAAACACACACTCTTGGTGAGCGATGCTCAGATTTTAAGTTTGAGCAAAGCACAGTACAGCGAGATTCTGGAGAAGAGCACACTGTCTTCAAACACAGCCAATACAGCTATGGTACAACGTGTGGGACGGAGGCTGGCATCTGCCGTGGAAAACTATCTAAGGAGCAACGGTGCCGCCAACGAACTTCAGAACTTCGCATGGGAGTTTAACCTTATCAGGAGCAACGAGGCCAATGCTTTCTGTATGCCTGGCGGTAAGATTGCTGTTTACGAAGGGATCCTGCCTTATACTCAGAACGAAAATGCACTTGCCATTGTTCTCGGGCATGAGATTGCGCACGCGGTGGCCAAACATTCGGCCGAACAAATTTCCAAACAAATACGCCAGAGTTATGGAACCCAGATTCTTGGTACGGTGCTCAACAGTGCGGTGGGCAGTGGCGTGGGCGACTTGGCAGCTCTGGCAGCCCAGCAGGGATTTTCATTTGCCAACCTGAAATATAGCCGAGACAACGAAACTGAAGCCGACTATATTGGTCTGATCTTAGCTGCCATGGCCGGCTACGATCCACAGGAGGCCATCGCTTTCTGGCAACGCATGTCAAGCGGAAAGAGACAGCAGAGTGATTTCCTGAGCAGCCACCCGAGCGACTCCAAACGCATCGCGATGCTGAAGCGGCAAATGCCTGAGGCCATGAAATACTATAAGGGAGCCAAGCCAAAGACGACGGCAACTTGGAGATTCACGCCTACAAAGAGAAAATGACGCTCTCTTTGCAGTCATAACAGAACAAACCGGAAGCCCTGCCATAATCATATGGTGGGGCTTTTTGGTTCCTGTTGTGTCATTCAGGCTTCAAGGTTATCGTCTTGCGGTCGCAAGACGATCGTACTTCGGCCGCAAGACACGTGCATTGCGTTCGAAGTACAACTGTATGCCGAACGAAATACGCTGCCGCCGAATCTTCATCATGGCAATATCGAGCGCTCATCACCCATACAAATTAACTTCAGGAGCCTTGAAAATATTTTCGGGAATCGGTTGGTCAATTCAAATATTTCAATTAACTTTACAACAACATAAGATCATTCTTAAAACAACCCTTGAAATGATTGACTATCTGAAAGACCATCTGTGGCTTGTATGGACGCTGATTACCGTGCTTGCCTTGATATTGGAAGTCACCTCCGGTACGTTCTATCTCATGTGTTTTGCCATAGGGGCTACGTGCGCCATTGTCTTGTCGCTGTTTCCCATACCTTTTTGGCTGCAAGTGTTGGCATTTATCATATTCTCGGCTGTCAGCGTGTTTGTTGTCCGCCCATTTGTCATGAAGTATCTTCATCCCAGGCATGAAGACCGGCTGAGCAACGCCGATGCCCTGATTGGTCGCGAAGGCAGGCTGATAGAACCCATCACCGACCATTCGGATGGATATGTGCGTATAGACGGCGACGAATGGAGAGCTGTGAGCAGAGACGGGGAGCCAATAGAAAACGGAGCTATGGTGAAGGTTGTAGCGCGCGAAAGCATTGTCGTAACCGTGGAAAGAGTAATTTAAACGTTAGATATTATGATAGGAACATACGTATTGATTGGACTGATAATCCTTGTATTGATTTTTGCCAAGACGGCTCTTGTGATTATCCCACAGAGTGAAACCAAAATCATAGAGCGGCTTGGAAGGTACTATGCCACACTGAAACCTGGCATCAATGTTATCATCCCGTTTGTAGATCGAGCCAAGACCATTGTGACGATGAGCCGTGGCCGGTATGTATACAGTAGCAACATTGACCTGCGTGAACAGGTGTATGATTTTGACAAGCAAAACGTGATTACTAAAGATAATATCCAAATGCAAATCAACGCTTTGCTCTATTTCCAGATTGTTGACCCATTCAAGTCTGTATACGAAATCAACAACCTGCCGAACGCCATCGAAAAACTCACGCAGACCACACTGCGAAACATCATCGGCGAGATGGAGCTTGACCAAACACTGACATCGCGCGATATCATCAACACACGGTTGCGCGGCGTGCTCGATGATGCAACCAACAAATGGGGCATCAAGGTAAACCGTGTGGAGCTGCAAGACATCACTCCCCCGCAGAGCGTGCTCCAGGCCATGGAAAAACAAATGCAGGCCGAGCGCGACAAGCGAGCTACGATTCTGACCTCCGAGGGTGAGAAAATGGCAACTATCAATCGTGCCGAAGCCGACAAGCAGCAATCTATCCTACGTGCTGAGGGCGAGGCTCAGGCACGCATACGCAAGGCCGAAGCTGAAGCTATTGCCATTGAAAAGGTGACCGAAGCCGTGGGCAAGTCTACCAATCCGGCTAACTATCTCTTGGCACAGAAATACATACAGATGATGCAAGAGCTTGCTTCGGGCAACAAGAACAAGACCGTGTTCCTCCCCTATGAGGCAACCAACATCATGGGTAGTTTGGGAGGCATCAGAGAATTGTTCAAGGACTCGCAGGACAGAGATTAGGATATTGCGCGGAAATATGGAAAAGGAAAAAGTACTTTAATGAGATCCACATTTTCCGAGTAATAAACTGAAAGCGAAATATTTCATGCTCGATCGATAAAATAATGGCGGTGAATATTGGCCGCCATTATTTTTTTGTATAAATTTGTAGGAGAGTAAAAAGAAACGCTGATGGAGGGAAGGAGATAACAAGCCAGCATCTCCAACCTTCCCTAAACATCAACTACAATGAATATATGTATAGTTTGCGGTGCACGTCCCAATTTCATCAAGGTTGCGCCCGTCATCAGAGCCATCGAAACAGCTAAAACGCAAGGCAAGGACATTGATTATCACTTGGTTTATTCAGGAGAGAAAGACGACCCGACACTGGAAGACGGCCTATTCGAAGATTTGCAGATTCGTCGCCCGGACGTCTATTTGGGTGTCACTTGCCAGAATCTCAATGAGCTGACGGGACAGGTAATGTCTGCTTTTGAATCTTACTTGCACAGGCACCCCACCGATACGGTTGTGGTGGTAGACGACTTGGCATCGACCATGGCTACTGCTATCGTAACCAAGAAGCAGGGCATACGGTTGGTACATCTTGCCGCCGGAACACGCTCGTTTGACATCCGAATGCCCAAGGAAATCAACAGGCTCGTCATCGACGGACTGTCAGACATTCTCTTCACGGCGGGCATCAGCAACAACTCAATTGCTAATCGCGAGGGAGCTGAGCTTTCCAAAGTCTACATGGTGGGTAATGTGCTCATCGATAATCTGCGGTTTAATCGTAATCATTTGGTAAAACCATCCCTTTTCGATACTCTGAAACTGCGTGAGAAGGATTATTTAGTGTTTACGCTGAATCGTAGAGTGCTGATAGACGATAGGGAAAACCTACAGAAAATGATTGAAGCCATAGCCGAAAACCATTTGGGTGTAACCATTGTGGCTCCTCTTCGGGGGTTGGCTAAGGAAGCCATAGAGGCTTGCCATAATAAGATTGGTAAGAAGGTATTGACGGTTGTAGAGCCCCTGCCTTATCTTGAGTTCTCTTATCTCATGGCCCATGCAGCCGGCGTGATTACCGATTCGGGCAACGTGGCCGAGGAGTCTACATTCAACCAAGTGCCCTGCATCACGCTCAACAGCTATACCGAACACGAGGAGACCGTCAAAGTGGGTACCAATGTGCTGGTTGGCGAGGACGCAGATATGTTGGGTAAAATGGTAGGACAGATGATTGATGGTCAGTGGAAGAACTCCGGTCTGCCCGATCGATGGGACGGCCGGTCGGCCGAGCGCATAGTGCAGATATTATTGGAAAGTGCTGGGTAATGATTTAGGAAACGAGCCTTTGATGTTTCGAAAATGCAAAGCCGAGGAAAAATGAACGCATCATACATCTTGTTATATATATGGCACGGTTAATAAAAATTTAAATTATACGTAACATTAATTTACTCATGACTAAAAGACAAATAATGATGATAGCAATGACAGTATTGCTATCTGGTAGCGTTTACTCACAGAGTACTAAACGTTTAATAAAAGCATACAATGCGGAGCAGAGTATGTCGTTTGAGTATGCCCCAAATGGTAAGCTTGCAAAATTCAATTTCGTTTATGGCGCGTCGGAAACCCGTACAGACACCTACACTTATGCAACAGATAAGATTGTGCAGGAGCATGTAGAGGGTGGTTCAGGCATTGCTGATCATCATACCTCGACACTCACTAATGGCAAAATAATAAAAACGGTTGTCATGATGAACGAGAACGATCCTAATATTCCTGTATATGAAATTACCTACGACTACACATATAATGACGCAAACCAGTTGATCAAGGTTGTGTTGAAAAACGGAAATGACAACAAAAACGTCACTTCAAAGATAACGTGGGCAGATGGTGGTATCAGCAATATCAAACAGTATGAAGATGAAACTCTAATTGGAGAAATCAATTTTACATACGACCCTTCGATAACCAGTAAACATGTTATTATGCTGGTCAATCCTCTACAGAATATTCTGAGCTATGAAGGCATGCTACCGTATGGTCAGTTACTGGCAGACTACTATGGATCCCCTATTAAGCATGCGGTAAAAAGTATGCAATATGTACCTCATGTAGAGAAACACTTTGGCTGGAATTCAGAGGACAGTTTCACCATGACATATACCAAAAATGAAGAAGGCGATGTGGTGAAGATTGCTCAAACTGACACAGACGACACAGTCATGTCTTTGGAATGGACAGCAACTTCAAGCGGGATTTCTGCAGCACCCCACTGTCAGGCTATGCCGGAGGTGTATTTCAACGGTAACGGCATACGTCAGAGTCGGTTGCAAAAAGGTTTGAATATCATTAAGTCGACCGATGGCAGCGTGCGCAAGGTGCTGAAATAAGATGAGGGAAACAGCCCTTAACCAAGCTCCCTTTCCTAAGTACCTGATCACGACTACTATACAGTCGAAAATATGCAAAGTCTGCACCATTGCAGGATGAAAACACACAGAGTGCCCTTTGTCATCATAGTTTATTCTTAAAATGAAAAAAATGAAAAAAACAAAAACATTTTCCATAACAGGAATGAAGTGCGAACATTGTCGGACAAACGTGGATAATACATTGAGAAACTTGGACGGTGTATGCCATGTTGAAGTGAGTCTTGCCCACAACAATGTAACTGTGGAGTATGACGACAGCGTTGTAACTCCTGAACAAATGAAAGAAGCAGTAGCCAATGTTGGCCCTTATGAAATGACACTGTAATTTGAGAGGGGCATGAAACAAACTATTCCTGTTGTTGGTATGGCGTGTTCTGCATGCTCTGCCAACGTTGAACGCAAACTCAATTCGCTCGAAGGCATCTCGAGTGCATCCGTAAACTTGGCGGGACGAAGTGCTTTGATAGACTTCGACCCGAACAAAATCTCGCTCGAAACGATGAAGCGGGAAGTCAATAACATTGGTTATGACCTCGTGATAGAAAAAGACCGATCGGCGGAGGAAATCCAGAAACGAGAATATGCCCTGCTCAGGCGCAAGACAATCGTATCATGGATTATCGCTGTTTTGGTGATGTCTATCTCTATGCGGTGGCTTCCAGTAGGTGACAGGGACGCGGCCAACCAAATGAGTTTGGTGCTCTCCCTGTTCAATTTGCTATACTGCGGCAAGCTGTTTTACATCTCGGCATGGAAACAACTACTCCATGGCACAGCCAATATGGACACGCTTGTAGCCTTGTCTACAGGCATCAGCTTTCTTTTCAGTGCTTTCAACACTTTCTGGGGCGATGCCGTTTGGGGCAGTAGCGGTATGGAATGGCACACCTATTATGATGCCAGCGTGATGATTATCACGTTTGTTCTCACTGGTCGGTTGCTGGAAGAGAAAGCGAAAGACAGCACGGCAAGCAGCATTCGACAACTGATGGGGATGGCGCCGAAGACTGCACGGGCATGCGAGAGGGCTACACCTGCCCCAACTACCCCTTCTCAAGGAGTGGAAAATCAAAGCATCACGGATAACGAAGCTGTTCGCGAGGTTCCCATTTCCACCATCGAAAGAGGCGATATTCTGGAAGTTCGAGCGGGCGAAAAAATACCCGTCGACGGTGAAGTCACCTGGGCAAAATCCTTTATGACAGCGGATGCAGCCTACGTTGATGAAAGCATGATAACCGGTGAGCCTACCCCTATTGAGAAAAAAGTTGGTTCGAAAGTGTTGGCCGGAACCATTCCGAGCCAAGGAAAACTTCGAATGCGTGCCCGCGAGGTAGGCGAAGAAACGGCTCTGGCACACATCATCCGTATGGTGCAGGAGGCACAAAGCTCCAAAGCACCGGTGCAACGCATTGTGGACAAGGCGGCATTGGTATTTGTTCCCGTTGTAATTGGCATTGCCATTATTACTTTTCTGACTTGGTATCTCATTGGTGGCGTATCCTCTCTTCCACAGGCTACGCTGAGTGCTGTAGCCGTTTTGGTGGTGGCTTGTCCATGTGCCATGGGGTTGGCCACACCCACAGCGCTGATGGTGGGCATTGGCAAGGCTGCTGAAAAGAAAGCCTTGATCAGAGATGCCACAGCTTTGGAAAAGCTCCGTAAGACAGACGTGCTGGTGACAGACAAAACTGGAACGCTGACGATACCCAATCAGAATGTGGACTTCACCCAAGCCGACAACCTGTCTTTGGAAGACCGCGAGACCCTGAAGCCCCATGCTCGTGAGGCCATGCAGGCTTTGCAGCGTCAAGGAGTCGAGGTATATATGATGAGCGGAGACAAGGAAGAAGCGGCCCGCTATTGGGCGGAGAAGGCCGGAATCAACCATTTCCGAAGCAAGGTTTTGCCCGGAGATAAGGAAAAATTAGTTCGGCAACTCCAGTCAGAAGGCAAATGTGTAGCCATGGTTGGTGATGGAATTAACGATACCCAAGCCTTAGCCCGTGCCGATGTGAGCATCGCCATAGGAAAAGGCACAGACGTCGCGATGGATATCGCACAGATTACGCTCATGGGCGACGACCTCCAAGCCATTCCCGATGTGCTGCAACTGAGCAGGAAAACTGTCAGGATGATTTGGCAAAACCTATTTTGGGCCTTCATCTACAACTTGATAAGCATACCCTTGGCCGCCGGGGTGCCTTGGCTCTTTGGCATTCATTTCCAGATTACACCCATGTGGGCATCGGCTCTGATGGCCTTTTCAAGCGTGAGCGTAATACTCAACAGCCTGCGGTTGAAACTTGCAGCCTGAAACGGCGAGACTGCAACGGCTTCTCGAAGAAGCAATCGCAGTCTCGTCATTTCTTTTGTTTGGGTTCTCGGTACTAAAAAGGTTTGTTTGTCTCTTGGGTGAATAGCAATGCCGAATTGACCAATGCCAAGTGCGAGTAGGCTTGTGGAAAGTTTCCCAACAGTCGCTTGGTTTTAAAGTCTATGTCCTCGCTGAACAATCCCAAATGGTTGGAATATCCGAGCAGTTGGTTGAACAGTTCCTGTGCTTTCTCTTTTTTCCCGGTAACAAAGAGGGCACGTATCAACCAGAATGTGCAGAGGGTAAAGGCCGACTTGGGTGTTCCAAAATCGTCAGGCGCATTATATCTGTACATCAGCCCATGGTGAAACAATTCCTTTTTGACCATTCTCACCGTGCTCTTGTATTTCGGGTCTTGACCGTCAATAAATCCATACTCCTCCATCAGCAACAAGGATGAGTCCATGGCGGTGTTGTTATAGGTCTGTGTAAAACTTTTCAGCTCTTCATTCCATCCCTTTTTCATCACATCATTCTTCACGCGGTCGGCCTCCCCACGCCAATCCTTGGCAAACTGTTCTCTGTGCAACAGGGCTGCTATCCTCGCTCCCCGATCCAAGGCCACCCAACACATCACCTTGGATGATACAAAATGCTGAGCTTTCCCCCGTATCTCCCAGATACCCTTGTCTGCTTTCTTCCACTCCTTTTGCACCGTCGCCATAATGTTTTTCACCATGTCCCAAATGTCCTCGAGGTCTTCCTGCCGACTGGGCAGTAGGGTGAAGTACTGGTAAATCAGGTTCATGAGGTAACCGTAAGAATCGTTTTGCTTCTGATGATAGGCCGCGTTGCCCACTCTCACAGGTTTTGAATTTTCGTAGCCCGACAAGTGAGTCAACTCTTCTTCATGCAGTTTCTGCTCCCCACGTATGCCATACATGATCTGGAAAGAATCGTGATTGGCCACAAAGGTAGACCTCACAAACTGCATGAATCGCTTGGCCGAGCGGGTGTGACCGAGCTTGACGAGCGTTTCGATAGACATGGAGGCATCCCTGAGCCAACAGAAACGGTAGTCCCAGTTGCGTGTTTCGCCAATGGCCTCGGGCAGACTTGTGGTGAGCGCAGCCATCATGGCACCATTGTCAAACGACAAAAGCTTCAAGGTGAGCAGGCTTCGTTCGATAACATCATTGTAGACTTCATACTTTTTTGTCTGCTCAGACCAGTTAAGCCAAAACACCATGGTACGACAGTAGTCAGCCTTCTCTCGTTCCAATGTGACATCTGTGAGTTTTTCGTTTGATGAAAACAGAAAGAACTCATCTTTCTCCAATGTGAACACTTCTTGGCTCACAATACTTTCCAAAGGGATAGACGAATAGAGATACTGCCTGTCCCTTTCGTTCGATGTGGAATAGGATTCGATATGATTGAAAGATATGGCGAGCACACACTCCCCACGGGCATAGTCCGGCCGCGGCTCATAGACAACCGAAAAACGGGGAACACCCTTGATGTATCTGATATAGCGATACAGTTCACTGGGGTTATAGAGGTTGGAAGTACCGGGGTGATAATAGCAGGGCATAAAGTCGAATATCTTAAATTCAGCCTCGTCCGACACGTAGTGGGTGGTTAGGATGTTGGTGTGCGGAACATAGGACTGCCTGACATCGTAGTCTCCCACCAACTTAATCCCAAACTTCCCACCCCTTTCATCATCGAGCAGGGCTGCAAAACACGATGAGGAGTCAAAATGCGGCAGGCAAAACCATTCCACGAATCCATGCTCTGAAATCAGTGCAGCCGTGCTGCCGTTACCCACAATGCCGTAGTTTAAGTTTTTACTCATATCGTATTCGTTACGCTTTAGATAATTTGTTTAAAAATGGCAACACTTCTTCCTGTTTGCGAAGACAGTAGCGGGCATCATCACTGACAAGCCCCACCTTAATGGTTGTGGCATCAGCGGGCAGACTCCGAAACATACTCTCATCGGTCACGTCGTCTCCGATGGCCATCACAAAGTCATATTCATTCTCGGCACATAGGCGTTCAGCTTCCGTGCCCTTGGAGTAATCGTTGGGCTTCACCTCCACAACCTTGTTGCCATTCAGTATTTGCATGTTGATATTTGAGCATATTGGAAACAGAGCCTGCATCAGCTGCTTAGCCCTGAGCATACCCATCCAGGGATCGACCTCTCTATAATGCCATGCCAATGCCACCTCTTTGTGCTCCACCCAGGCACCCGGTGTTTTACGGGCAAAGGCATCCATGATGTCGGAGATGCTCTCATCCCACTCTATCTCCTCCACATGATTATGCCACCTACCCCTTTCCTTATAGCATGCACCGTGCTCTGCGGCCAGTATGACCGATGGAATTTGACCAAACCATTGTTCGAGGGTTTTACGATCACGGCCACTGTTAATCACCACACTATTTTTATCACTTCGACAGAAACGCTCGATGAGTTGTATTAGCTCCGGCGTTGGAGCAGCGTCCATCGGATCATCCTTAAAGCCAACTAATGTCCCATCATAGTCAAGCATAATTAGTCGGCGGTGAGCTTCCTTGTACTGGGTTACCAATTGCTCAACGATCGTATCCGTTAGATACTTGCTGTTAAGCTGGCGATTCCGTTCGACCACGGTCTTCCATTCGTTCATAAAATCGCCGGCCCATTTGTTTACAGTTTGCATGCTCACCTTGCGTTGCATGCGCTTCAGTCGGCGTTTCTGCTCTGCCTCGGACATAGAGAGCGCTTGGTATATAGCGGTTGCAATTTGATCGGGGTCGTTTGGATTGACAAGAATTGCCTCACTTAGTTCTGCCGCCGCTCCAGCCATCTCGCTCAGGATAAGCACCCCACCCGACTCTTGCTTGGCGGCAACATATTCCTTAGCCACAAGGTTCATGCCATCACGAAGTGGAGTCACAAGGGCAATATCAGCAAGCGAATACATCGCCACCAAATCCTCGAATGGAAAGCTATGATAATAATAGCACACGGGTGTCCACCCTACCTGTGCATACTTACCATTGATAATACTGATACGCTCGTCTATCTTCCGTTTCATCTCGGCATAGCGCTCAACCTTGTCTCTTGACGGTACAACAATCATGGCAAGACTCATCTTACCATGATATTCAGGGTGTTGCCTAAGGAAACTCTCGAACCCCACAAGACGATGGAAAATACCCTTGCTATAATCCAAACGGTCTACCGAGAGAATCACTCGCTTGTCCCTAAACTGCGACTTAATCTTCTCGATAGAGGCCTGAACGGTGGCACTCTCGTGTGCCTTGCTATACAACTCGTAGTTAATACCCATAGGCAGGGTTTCGACATGCACGGCACGGTTGCCCACCATCACCTCATTCAGCCTGAACTCCTTGTGCAACGTACGCTCCACGGCACTGATGAAATGACGCATGTAGTCGTGGGTGTGAAAAGCTACAAGGTCAGCTCCCAAGAGTCCCTCCAGCAGTTCTGAACGATCGGGTAGCACTCGGAAAAGCTCATACGAAGGGAACGGAATGTGGTGAAAATAGCCAATGCGGAGGTTTGGCCGTTTCTCGCGAAGCATTCCAGGCAGGAGCATGAGTTGATAGTCCTGTACCCACACCATGCTCTCCTCGTCGGCAATCTCCAACACCCTCTCACAAAATAGCGTATTCACTTCCTTATAGGCCTCCCAGAATTTTCTTTTCTGCTGCGAATAAGGAAAGAAATAATGACAGAGAGGCCACATTGTACTATTGCTGTAACCCTCGTAGTAATTGCTGTATTGAGTGCTCGACAGGAACACTGGATGATAGTTCATCCGCTCCAGCGACTCTTCTATCTCACGCTTGGCGGTTTTCTTCCTCGTGTTAACGCCCGGCCATCCTATCCAGTGTTGTTCATATTGTGAATCGAGCGAACCCAGCCCCGTGGCCAAACCGCCCTCGCTTCGTACAAACGTGAATTGTCCCTGACTTGTTTCCTGAGCCTTGACCGGCAAACGATTAGATACAATAATTAGTTTCATCGTAACTTCCTTCCTTTTGAATTTATTAGACAGCATACCAAGAATTTGCCCTGTATATGCGATAACAAATGATGGGACAATGTTGTATGCAGTAAGAACAAAAGCGTGTGGAACGTAACAAGTAACTTCCTGATATTAGAAATGACGATTGAACATTCCCCTTAAACGATGCACCTAAACTGGCTCAACTGGTGGTTCCATCATGTAAGGCATCATTTTATCAAGGTGAGAAAATGTGCCCCATCACAAAATTACAAAAAATAATCGAAAAGAAATCTTTTATCTACAACTTTTTGAAAATGACGGGGATTTCAGAAATCATCAGCAATATGCACATACGAACGTGCGCACGTTTGGTGATAACCGTAACCTAACGTGAGTTCGACGAATTATAAGTGTCTATAAATTTGGTGATTAGCGAAATTTGCTGTAACTTTAAAGTATTGATTTACAAACAATTACAAACAAAAATCGCTATGATCACCGAGGACAAAGTTACTGAAATATTTTGTATGGCAGATGATTTCTGCAAGTTTTTT
>QWCK01004510.1_pt1 | contig 15272 bp, 18 predicted proteins | sample 1972571 | NCBI WGS metagenome assembly QWCK01 (sample SAMN09866710, study PRJNA288562) | Human gut metagenome isolate term2_stool, whole genome shotgun sequencing... | isolation source: gut | host: Homo sapiens | place: USA: California
TTGTGCCGCTCTAAAACGCATCTGATAATCACTAACTTATTGATTTAGTGTATGTATAGTGTATGCGTTTTACGTTCACTTCGCTCTAAAATCGGCCTAAATTCAGAATTCTACAACTACAGCGTGGACGGCTGCAATTGAATGCTGTATATCAGCCCATACAATAGCTAGTGTATGTGAAGTGTATGGACTTCAACCGCAACCTCGTCTGAATTGTGGCCTTTTTAGTGTACACACAAATGAGCACAGTCTTTTTTCTTGTTTCAAGCGTAATGACTGGATGGCAACATCACCAATCACTACCTCACTGATTGTTTAATAATATTACTTCTACTTTCAATTATAACTATCAGCGTCTGATACACGCCTTGTATCACCTACAAAGTTAATCATTAAACATTAAATATCCCACTTTTTCAGCAGTAAAATGGTGTTTGGCAGTTGTTAAAGTTCAAATCACAGCATTTTTCATCAGAAATTCGCCAACCAGTGGGATAAAAATAGTGATAAGATTAGTCATTCTTCTTTTTAATGCCTATATTTGCAAATATCTTACGAAAATAACGCTATAAGAATATGATTCTACAATTTAAAGTCAAAAACTACCTCTCAATAAGGGAAGAACAAACATTGGACTTTACCGCCTCGGCTGACAAAACCTATGAAGAATATGCGGTGGTAAAAATCAAGAATGTACGCATATCCAAATTGGGAGTGATTTATGGTCCGAATGCCTCCGGAAAGAGCAATCTGCTGAAAGCCTTGGTGTGGCTGGTTTATTACGTTTTGTTAAATCGTCCGCGCAAAAGCACTTCAGGTACGGGACTGACTCCTTTCTTGATGGATGCGGACAGCCGAAACCAGCGTTCCTCCTTTACGCTGATATTTTATATCGGCGACATCCGCTATGAGTATTTCGTGGAAATGGACGGAATGAGAATCTACAAGGAGGAACTTTATTTCTATCCCAACAGCCGCCGTGCCTTATTCTTTGAACGCAAGTGGATAGAAGAAAAGGGTAACTCTACCATCTCTTTCGGACCCTTGCTGAAGCTGACGGCTACGCAGAAACTTTTCGTGGAATCCAACTGCCTGCCCAATATGAGTGTGCTGGCCACCTACATGAATGCCAATGTGGAAAGGAATGCGCTGTTCGATAATTTGTGCGCTTATCTGGAAAGAACGATCCTTCCCATGCTCGACAACCGGATGGATTTGGAACAGTTTGCAAACGATGTGGTACGGCTGGACAGCGAGAGTAAAAAGTTTATCTGTGAAATGCTGAACAAGGCAGACTTCAACATTTCGGACTTATATATCAAGGAAGAAAAAGGAGAAGTGGCAGCAGAAACACTCGAAAAAGTCAGACAGATTGCGCATATTCTCCATTTGCCTGAACCGCAGACCGACAACCTGGCCAAGCAGGAGCTGTTTTTCACACACCAAACTCCTTTCTATACCGGAGATTTATCAAATATGGATGAGTCGGACGGTACCAACCGCATGTACGGACTCTCGGCCTTGCTTTATACCATGGTGAAGAACCAGCAGATTTTGGTATGCGATGAACTGGACAGTTCGTTGCACTACGACCTGTTCACCCATATCCTGAAAACCTTCCTGGTCAATTCCGAAAGAGGGCAGCTCATCTTTTCCACCCACAACCTCATGTTGCTGGACGAAGAGTACATCCGAAGGGATATGGTGTATTTTGCCAACAAGAATCAGTCGGGCGCTACGGAAGTCTATCGTGCCAAGGATTTCGGCCTGCATAAGGAAGTGTCCATCCTGAATGCTTACCGTGCAGGCAAACTCGGCGCCAAGCCCAACATGGGCAGCATTTTTATGAATGACTAAAAGGGAAGGTATGGAACAGATTAGACCATTGGAATATACAATCAAAATCTACGGGGAAGGCTTTACGGAATGGTTCTACTTTGACGGATTGAGAACAAACAACCGGTTCCGCTTCTCCATGGTACCCGAGGTACCCAAGAATAGCCGGAGTTCCTACAAGCAGAATCTGAAACTGATTGACAAGGAATTGAAGAAAAAACCACAGGAACGGGCTGATGCGTTGTTTCTGGTCATTGATACGGACACGCTGGTCAACAACAAGGAACAATACAACCTCTATCTGGCGACTAAAGAGAAATACAAAAAGCAGGGAGTCATCTTTATCGAAAGCCATCCCTGCATCGAACTTTGGTTCCTGTACCATCTGGCCGACCGTTTTGCCCGCACCAATTATGAAACCTACGAAGCATTGCGTCCGGCTGTAGAGAAAGTTTTGCCTGGTTATGATAAAACCGCCAGGTACTACCAGAAGAATCAGTTCTTCCGTGAGAATATCCTGATGGATACCACCAAACGGGCACAGGCAATTGACTATGCCATCCGCTCATGTAAATACACACCGGTAGCGAATGAAATTGCCAATTACTCGGAAATATTCAAGGCAATCCACTTCTTTCGTTTATTGCAGAAATTCGTGGAGATCCGGACGATGCTGGCAGAACACCTGAGAAGACCCATCTATCTTTCTCATGAAATAGAACAGCACAAGCAACTCCATGTTTATTGGGAGGAAAAAGACAACAAGCAGCTCTGTTGCACATTGAAGTACAAAGAAGCCAAACTTTTCTGTCTCTTTGCCGACGGAACCATCTTTGAAATGAACGACAGAGAACCCTTGACGCATGATCCTGAAATAATCAGCCGGATTGAACAGGCAATAAACCAACTCTAACAATCGCCAATATAGCAAAAAAACGATGAAAGCTCAGTAGCTCAACTGAACTTTCATCGTTTTTTTTAATACCTGTCCTGAGCCTATCTACCTTCCAAGGCATCAATCTTCTCCTGCATCAAGTCCATTGCCTTCTGCATCATATCCATTTTCTCCTGCATCATGGCAATTATACGTTCCTTGTCCTCCAAGTTGTTATTAAGAGTAGCATTTGACTCTTTCAATGTGTCACGTTCATTCTGGAGAGAGGCAATCTGTATATTGGCTACAGCCAGGGAACCATCCATCACTCCATCACCCACCCGCGTATTGGTTACATTGCCGTTATAGGCCACCGCTGCGTTTTTGGCGGAAATCCGTTCATCCTTGTTCGGACAGAACAACTCAAAGAAATTGAACTCCAAAGCTTCTGAAACCTGCACCAGTTTGTTGGTCTCCATGGTTTCCCGCTCCAGAATACGGTTCACATGCTGCTGGGGTACATTGATCCGACGTCCAAGTTCCGTTTTGGTTATATCCAATTGCTTGCGACGATCTTCAATCGCGCTGCCTACATTGATGTGTTTTATTTCAAAAGCCATGTCAAATGTTAAAAAATAGCCGTTAAACAAAATAATATTACCCGTTTTATTGCTTATAAAACATTTATTTGTTCCTTTGCAACATATTATATTAGTAAATATCACTGCAAAGTTAAACATTAATCATTAAATAAACAATATTATGGCTGATTATTTTAATAAAATCCGTCCGGTACTGGAAGCTCTCCAAATTGGAGAGGCTGTTATCTATCCCATCTCACGAATGAAGAGTGTGCGTACACAAGCCTCTGAACTGGGTGCCATTCACAACCGTCAGTATACAACCAAAACGGACAGGGAAGCCCGAACCATTACAGTGAAGCGAACCAAGTAGCCATTAGTAGCATGAAGATATGAATACGCTTCAGTTCTCGGATCATCTTGTATCCTACGAGATGTTCATCAAGGATCTGGCATCACAGATAGTCAGATTCCTAAAGGAAGACTCCAGCGACCCGGAGTTCATTTCCCAGCGGAAAGCCTTTGAGTTGTTCGGAAGAAGAAACATCGAAAGATGGAGAAAAATGGGTCTGATAGAAGGCTGCAGAAAACCCGGCAAACTGGAATACAGGACTGCCGACCTTCGGTTCCTGCAACGCTGTCCTCAAGACTATCTGAAGGCTGCGCCCAAAGAAGTCAAGAAGGTACTGAAGGATATAAAAGAAAGCAAGTTAACCCGTTCAACAGACAAATAAGGCTAGACACACAGCAACAAAGAAAAACTAACGCAGTCAAAATCCTCTTTTACGCTACAAGGTAATACACAGAAATAGTAAGGAGGTAACAGAGAATTCTAAATAGTAGGTATCATTGACTTCCGTATCCAATGATGCTTTTGGCTTTTCGCAAGAGGAAAGACTAAAAACACATATTTATGGGAATCATAAACGAATTATGGTTTTATGAACGAATCAAGACCATCGGTAGACCCTTTGGGAGTCTATTCAGTAAAAAGAACTTGTGCGGAACTGGGTGTCTGCTACAAGACATTGCGTAAATACCGGATGAACGGCTACATACAGCCCATCAATCCGATCACTTCCCGCCGTCTGAAATATTCCGGCCAGTCCATCCTGGACTGCTGGCTTAAACTCCGCATGTTATGATCAGCGAGTCCACCATAGACAAGGTCAGGGAACTTCCCATCGAGACCATTGTGGGGCAGTACGTCAAACTGGCCAAGGACGGACGTACCAGCATGAAAGGGCTCTGTCCGTTCCACAACGAAAACACCCCATCCTTCTCGATTAACCTGAACAAGAACCTCTATCACTGCTTCGGATGCAACCGGGGCGGTGATGGCATCTCCTTTATCATGGAAAAGGAGAACCTGAACTTCCAGCAGGCAGTCCGCTTGCTGGCCGAGAAGTTCAACATCCTGATGGAGGACCAATACGACGAAGAGCGTTCGGATGCCGACAAGACAAAGCAGGCACATAAGGATTCCCTGTATGCCGTATTGGAAAAGGTACAGACCTTCTTTATATACCATCTGCGCGTGTCCGCCAATGACGACAGCCGCCATGCCCGGGAATACGCCTACAACCGATGGCCGGAGAACTTCTGTGCAGAAGCGGGTATCGGTTATGCGCCCAGGGAAAGTCATGCGTTCATGGACTACTGCCGCCAGCAGGCACTGAACGAAGAGTTTCTGATTGAACTGGGGATGCTCCGAAAAAACGAGGAAGGCAGGCTTTATCCGATGTTTCGGGAACGAATTATGATTCCCATCCGGAACAAATGGGGACGCATCATCGCTTATACGGCCCGGTATATCGGTAGCAACCCCAAGGCGCCGAAATACATCAACTCCATCACCAGCCTGCTTTACACCAAGGGAGAAACCTTGTTCGGCATTGACCGGGCTTTCCGTCTGCGTGACGCGGCTAACTTTATCATCGTGGAAGGAGCGCCGGATGTGCTGCGCCTGCAGTCCATCGGACTGGAGAATGCGGTGGCCACCCTAGGAACAGCTTGGAACGAGAACCAGTTTGAGATCCTGAAGCACTACACCAGCTCGCTTTGTTTCATTCCCGATACGGATCTGGCCAAAGGCAGTCCCTTCGGACCTGGTTTCAAGGCGGTCATGGAAAACGGCGCCTTGGCCATACAGAAAGGATTCAACGTCACCGTTAGGGAACTGCCATTCGGTTTACGAGAACTGACGGAAGAAGAGCTACTGGAAAAGTACGAAGGGGCTATTCCTAAAGATGCCCAACGGGAGGTGCTTGTCAAGAATGATGCAGACAGCTACATTCTGGACATGGACATCTACCGCAACCTGAAGGAAAAGTATTTCATTGTCTGGATGGCGGAGAAGCTGTTTGCCCAAGTGGATTCACTCGCTGCAGAAGGGCAATGCGTCAGCCGGATTGCCGGACTGCTGCGCTATGTCAAGGACCAGATGGTCTATACCAAGTGTATCGAGCAGTTGGGAAAGATTCACGGCAAGACCCGACTGTGGCGAAGCGCCGTGGAGCAGGTGCGCAACGAATCCAAGAAGAACAGCCGCTCCCTGACCATGGACCGGAAGCAGGAAGAGACGGATGCGCTCTGGCAAGTGGGACTTTTTGTCCGCAACAACTGTTATTTCTGTATGGGAAAAGAGGATGAAGACCCTATCCGGCTTTCCAACTTCGTAATGGAACCCCTGTTCCACATCCATGACGAGAGCAACGGTGTGCGCCTGTTTCGACTCACCAATTCGTTCCGTGAAATCTGCATGGTGGAACTGAAAGAGTCGGACCTGGTGTCGATTGCCAACTTCCAGCAGAAGATTGGTTCTTGCGGCAACTTCTTGTGGTTCGGCAAGATAGACAAGCTCAACAACGTCAAGGAATTTCTGTATGCCCGTACCCGAACAGCCGAGCGCATCCGCAAGTTGGGCTGGAACGAAAGCAAGGAATTCTTCGCTTTCGGTAACGGCATTGTTCAGGACGGTGAATTCCATGAAGTGGATGACATGGGCATCATCACCGACAAGCAGAATTGCGCCTACTACATTCCGGCGACCTCCAAGATTTACCGCGACAATACGGAAATCTTCCAGTTTGAGCGCCTGATGGTGCATACCAACAGAAGCGGCGCCTTGCTCTACGACTATGTAGAGAAGCTGACCACGGTTTTCGGCCCGAACGCTCGTATAGCTTTCGGCTATCTGCTTGCAACCTTATTCCGTGACATCGTGTACCGGAAGACCCGTCATTTCCCCATCCTGAACCTCTTCGGTGAGAAAGGTACGGGTAAAACCACGTTGGCCACCAGTCTGGAAGCATTCTTCCTGCACGATGTGGAACCGCCCAACATGGGTGTGGCTTCCGTTCCGGCCATGAACGACCGCGTTTCCCAGGCTGTAAACATTCTCGTCGTGTTTGATGAGTACAAGAACGACCTCGACATCCGGAAGATTGCCTTTCTCAAGGGACTTTGGGGTGGCGGTGGACAGACCAAGAAGAACACCCTGACGGACGGCATGGCCACGCAGACCATTGTCACGACAGGAGTGGTCATCTGCGGTCAGGAAAAGCCCACTCAGGACATGGCGCTGTATACCCGTGTGCTGTTTCTGGAATACTCCAAAACCAGTTTCAGCATATTGGAGAAGAAGCACTACGAAGAGCTGCAGGCCATCTGTAATCTGGGCTTGACCCATTTGACCCTGGAGATTCTGAAATACCGCGACCTTTTTGAAAAGAACTTCGCAACCCTCTACGGCATCACCAAGAACGAGCTGGCTATCCGGATGGAGGATGAACAGATCCACGACCGTATCTTTGGCAACTGGGTGATTCCGCTGGCTGCTTTCCGTACGCTGGAAACCGTGCTGAACCTGCCGTTCAACTACACCCAGATGCTGGAGACCTGCATCAGTGGCATGCGCAACCAGAATGAACTGGCGAAGGAAAGTTCCGAGGTGGCAGACTTCTGGAACATGCTCCAGGGCTGGCAGACTGTCGGCAAATGCGTGGAAAAGGTACACTTCAACATCCGTTACCTCACCAAATTCCGTCCGATGCTGACGAACATGGACATCGAGTTCAAGGAAGCCCACCCGATTCTTTACTTGAACATGGCGGCCATCTCCTCGTTGTTCAGCAGCCGGAACTCCACCCAGAATATCACGGCCAACCGCTCGTCGTGGTCCACCATCCTCTCTTACCTGAAATCCCATCCGGCTTTTCTCGGATTGAAGCAGGACCGGTTTCGCATCATGCTGCCCAACGGCACCCCGGACTACATCATTGAAGAGAAGGACGGCAAGGTGTGCCGGCGCATCAGGGCCAACCGGCCGAAGGCCATGTGCTTTGACTACCTGCAGCTGAAGGAAATGTTCGGACTGGATTTGGAAACGGAAGCGATAGCGGAAGATAGCGAAGAATCAGAATAATCAGTCCTTTTACCCACTCAAAAGTTAATTTATAAGTTAAGTTTTGATGTTTGAAAGAAAGTATCTATATTTGCATTACAATTAACTTTTATGTTAAGATGGAACAGAAATATCACATTGAATTGATTGAAGAACATGACCATGTAAACTTCTACAGCATCCACCTGGAAGAAGAAGAGCTCAGCGAGCTAGAACGCTTCTTTGAAAAGTTTCCCGAAGGCTGTGCATACGATGATGAAATAGACACCATCATCGCATGGCTGGACAAGATTGGAGAAAACGGCGCTCTGGAACGCTATTTCCGCCCTGAGGGCAAATATGGTGACGGTGTAGGAGTCATACCGATTGATATAGGCAACAAAATTGCGGCTGTACTGCCTGAGGGTTTCAGACAAAATTCTCATATTCGGCAACGGAGGCATCAAGGATGCCAACTCCTGGCAGAACAGCGAAACACTTGCTCCTTACGTGGAAATGTTAATAGATACCAGCCGCTTTGTTGCTTCACGCATCAAGGATGGTAAAATCATTCTGGTAGATAAGGACCTGATAGGCAACTTAAATTTTACACGATATGAAAACGAGTAGTATAATCGAAGCGAGACGCCGGAAGGTGAATCCTGAAATCAGGCGCATGGTCGATTTGTCTTTCAAAATCGTGGACAGAATACACGAGATACTGAAAGCAAAAGGTCTGAAACAGAAAGACCTTGCACTGCGTCTGGGAAAGAAAGAGTCCGAAATCAGCAGATGGATGCGCGGCACGCACAACTTCACCATCGATACGCTGATTGCCATCGAGGATGCACTGGGTGAACCCATCATTGCAGTCTGCCATCCGGAAGTAACCCGTGAGCCCTTATCGGTTTAAGGCCACCCTTTATGAACAAAGGGAAAGAATATTCCATTTAGAGTATTCTTTCCCTTTGTTCCATTTATTCAGTTAAAAAGAACGGCAAATCCGGAATGCCCAGTCATCTCGAAACTGAAATATCAGTAGTAACTACAGTCATTTCTATCTGATGATCTAAAAAGGGATGGTAGTCCAAAATTAAATCCACAGTTCCTTTGTTTCCCTCCGTGGTAAGGACTTGTCCGGCTACAGTTTTTAAAAGTTCATTTACTTTTGAATGAAACACGGGCGATTCATCCCATCTATACCCTGCAGAAAGATAAACGATCGCATTATCAGCATGAGAAAGCATGTCATATTTGGATAGAATATCTGCCATATAGCTGATGGCATCGGTCGTTTCGTCAGCGAACGATGGTATGGTAACTCTCCCAAATTTGCTGGAAACGAAAAGTTGGCAAAGTTGGTTAATTGTAAGGGAGTTGGCTTCCATTGACAATGCCGGCAATACTTTCACGATAAAGCTGCCAATGGCCACCATCCGCTCATAGTATTGCTCCATGAAGGCTTGACGGAAAAGACGTTTGCGCTTAGCCTTGTTGACTTTCTTGTTGCCAGCCCAAAACTCCTCCTTGGCTCTCGCTATCAGTTCTTGCTTCTTGGAAGGAAGAAGGGCTCTCTTTGATGGAACATGACCGCCCTGGGAAAGTATTGTTGATTTGATACGTTCGGCTTTCGACTTGCAATCACCGCTTACCCACATTTTCCGTTGTCCTTGGACAAAACCATAGAAGGAAGTATGCCACAGACAGCAAGCAGCAATCTCAGCATGAGAGGCATGCACGTTTGAATCCAGAACAATCTCTTTGGTCAGAGAATGCTCCCATAAATCCCCTTCCATGGGAAACGCATCGAGATGTGGGCCAGTTCCGTCTTCCCAGTCCTTTATGGCAATACGACACACATTTCCATTGGCATCCTCATGATACTTCGGACACATCAACTTAAGCATATCGTAATGCAGTTTGAACCAACCGAGGTTATCCTTGGCTTCGGGGTCCATGTTCACTAAATGCGGCTTCACCTCTTGAAAGGTGACACTATGGAGAAGTTCTTTGTATGTCATATTCAATAAGTTTTAGTTCGTTAAGAAGCTGTATTCAGCAAAGTATTTATGCAAATGCTAGTATTCCATTTATTCAGTCTCCGACAAAATTAGCAAAAAGCTATGCCATTTTATGGCATCACTGTAGAATTTGTAGCAGATTTTTCTAAACCCTACCCAACCTTTATAAGCCTATGCCATTCTATTTCATGGAATACATTATCTTTATGTAATGTGAGTTCCAAACAACACTTTACTTATCGGTTCTTACTGGAGGAAAACAGCCCATTTTCATACAAAACGGGAAGCTGGACGCAACTATTTTGGCGCTTGGCTTTCCGTTACTCGTTGGTTGAAAGCAGTCATCTAATACACATTGACGACAGGCATCCGTTTCTCCCTTGCCTTGCGACAAGTATAGGCTGTGCCGCCCTTCGGCTTGCCGTCAAAGTAGGCAATCACACTGCCGGAATGCGACAGCATGTAGTCGTTCCGCTTGAAATAGCATCCGTTGAAGTAGTCCTCACTCAGATGCACCACATCGTCCGCCTTGGAAAGGATATAGGCATAGCGCTGCTGCTCCACCATGGACCAGGAAGCGCTCTGTCCCTTAAAGGGCACGACCGCTATCAGTTTCAGCATGGGGATGCTCAACTTGAGGGAAAGGACTTCTTCCGCTGCCATCATGTCGAAGCCGAGCGCCATACCGCAGTAGAACTTGCTGGCTCCTTGATGGATGGCTTGCAGAACGGCATCCTTCAGCCGTTCCCTTACCTGCTCTTGATGGTTGTGGGATATTTCTCTATGTCCGGTAAAGGCAACTGCCTTTGCGGTTGCCTTCACCTTCGTTGTTCTCTTTTCTATCATTGTCAGTTCGTTGTTACTTTATAATGGGTTTTAGCCAAGAAGATGCCACTAAGGACGTGTGCACCCAAGTTCTCCAATTGGTCGGAATAGGTAGCCCAAGTGATGCCGCGGGTGATTACATCGTCAAAGGTAACAATATTCTTGCCTTTGAACCAAATTTCATCAAACTCGATGATGCTCACCTTGCGGATTTCCTTCTCCAGCTTGCGGTTCTCATGGATGGCAAGGCGCCCACCGATTACCTTTACATGCTCAAAGCCGTTGATGGCTCCGGTCAGTTCGCAGACTCTCTCGCAAAATGCCTTGTAGCGGAGTTCGTTCTTCTCGGAGGTGGATGCCGGAACCGGAACAAAGGTGATGTCCTTGCAGCCATCGCCATACTGCTCCTTTAGGCTCGCTGCGGTCATTTGTGCCACTGCCTCAAAGCTTCGTCCGTCCTTGAAGTCATATACCATCTGTCTGTCAGCCACTTCCTTTTCACCGACGTTGCGGATGCGTTTCGGGAAATACTTGCAGAACCATGTCTGAGGTTTTTCCAACTGCTTCTTGAGGTGATTGTCCATGTGTGCCATACGCTCTGATTTTTTCCCTCTTGTTTTGCTGTTTTGCAGCTTGTCCGAAGGGATGTTTTTTGCTTTTCTCAGAGTGCTGGCAGCCACCAATTAGGCAAATTCAGGGCAGAAAATACGCTCAACTTGTTTGAGGAAGATTTTCTGCAAGGGATTTGACGTTTGGTGGGGACAGCCTACCTTTGCAAAAAAATATCCTCGTAGGCAAGATGAGAAAACGGTGAGCGGTCATCTTCCTGTTTCATTCATGAGCATATATCACGACAGAAACATAGCCTTGTAATCACCATAAGCTATGCCTGCTACATCCGCTTTCCATCGTCTGCTCCTTCTTTTAAAAAACATATCATTTCCACTCAGACCCACCTTATTTTGCAATGACATGGTTGATATTTCATTATCTGCTGATTATCAATTACATCTATATAGCCATTAGTGTTGACAATCGTTGACAGCCGTTGACAAAATCCATTGGCCTACTTTCGTTCATATCCTCACGTTGACACTTTTCCGGCATCTATCTATACTCTTTATTCTTTATAAAAAAGAAAAGTATTGATATAGAGGGAGTTTGGAAATCCAAGAAAAGGGCTCAAGGCCGATGTCAACAGTCACCCGATTCAACGCCCGAATATATGCCGCCCATAGAAAACACATTGTTTTTTTTGATGCAGACCCACACTAAGCGCCTTTCTTGGATGAAAGATAGATGAAAGATGGATGAATGTTTGTCTAACTCCTTGCAAGGGGTATCACAAAATCCCACAAAGTCACCCAAAATCCCTCATTGCATCACACGGAAGCTATTGTTGCACAAGGGCTTTCTTCGTAATTTTACTGCATCAAACGCTTATGCCTATGACCGACTTGAAGAACACATGGATAGCGATAGCTCCCGACCGGAACTACACCATCAAGGAAGCCTGCCTTTATCTCGGGGTGCACCGATGCACCATCTACGACTACATCAACAATCCCGAGCGACCCTTGCCTTTTATCCGGATCTACACCGATAAAAGGGGCATCCTCTTCCGGGGAAGCGACCTCATTGCCTACAAGGAAGCGGGTCTTCCAAGAAGAGGACGCAAGTTCAAGAACAGCCCTCGTGAATAGAAGGCTGCCTTTGAATCTGCTTAGTTGCAGAACTCAGTTCCACTGGCTCCAAGGCAGCCCCGCCAAGACGGATTTGCCGTCCGCTTCGGCCAGCTGGCAAGCCAACAGCCACGCTTCGGTGCGGATGGCATCCATGTCGTTCACAGCCTGCCGGAAACGCGAAGGTGCCACGGCGCCCGACCGGACCATCCACTCCGAAGCACAAGTCTCCGGCTCGATGGCATCCACGAAGGACTCAATCTCCTTCACCAGGTTACTTACCTTGCCGTCCTTCATTTCTGCCGTGAAGGTAAAAGGCACACCGCTCAAGGTCTTCCGTTGGAAGTCAAAGAAGAATCTGCCCTCCTTGTACTGAGCGGAAGCAGTCCAACCGAGTTGGGCTGCGATACTGAATATATTTCCATTCCTCATATCTCAGACTAAACCTACTATTTGAGACCTGCCCGGTCCGTGACGGATAAGGCAGGTCATTTTGTTATTACTTCATTGTCACACTCAACGGCCCATTCTTGCAAGGAACTCCTGCAGCCGGCTGTCGCGCAGCTTCTTCAGCGGTGTCGGCTGGAAGTCTTCCTGCTGACGGACCTGCAGCTTGCCGAAGCCCTGTCTGGTCAAGTCCAGTTCGATTTCAGAAAGTTCGTTCAGGGAGATGTAGCCATATTCATCCTCCATCAATCCGATGACGATACCGAACAGAATGGTGTCGCTGCCTTCCTTTTCGCCTTCAAGAATAAACCACCGCACACCACCGAGCGCAAAGATGGCACGGCAAATCGCTTCCTTTCCCTTGCCGTCCTGGGAATAGAGAGGAAAGCCTTTCAAGGCTTCCTCCAACTGTGTTGTCATAAGTCTGCACATATCAATCCAAAATTATTTCGTCTTTATAGACATCTATTTCTGCGCCACTGCTGAACTGAACCACGAAGCCATGTTCAGAGAGAGCTACGATAGTCCCCCGGTGGTAGCCACGCCAAGGGGTTATCAACTCACATTGTCTGCCGTATTCGGGAAAATCATATTCGTCCATAGTCTTGTCACTTAGAGATTGGAAATTCGGGGTCAAAAATCAAGTCACACTCGATGAGCCGTTGATAGGCTTCTGCGGACAGCCGTGATGCCCACTCGTTGCGGTCATCGTATCTTCCCTGTTGATAGTTGTATGCCAGCTGCTTCATGAAGCCGAGAAACACCTTGAACATCTGCTGCTGCAGGTAGCGGTGCGCTCTGGTCAGTTCCCTGCCAGTCTGGTCAGGTGAGCACATACTGCCATTTACGAAGTTGGCGAACTCTTGGGCAAAAGCCTTGTCACGTTCGGAGATGGTAGCTCCGGATAATTCGGGATAATCCATAGTCAAAACAATTTAGATGGTTGCGATTCCGATTCTTCTCCCTGTTGGACCAAGAAGCTCCAATGGTTTTCAATACTTTCCTGACAATGACTTCAAGGGAAAAGATTCGTTCTAACAGATCATCTCAAACATATTCCTCAGAAAGTCCGCGTAACCCAGCATCCCGACCGTCTTGAAGATGCACATTCCCGAAAACCGTTGCCGTTGTGAGAACCTACAAAGTGAAGCGAAGTGGAGCCTTGCAGGTTCTCTCTATGGCAACGGACTGGAGTATTCCGCTTGTTGCAAAAGCCTATCAGCCGAGCTTTGCTTGGTGTCACTGACACGGAGCAAACCGGATGGCATATCCTTCCCAAAAGGTCGTCACTTCCGGCATCGCATAAAATACGATAAGTCGGAAGTGGTGACCAACATCCGTGAGCTAACCTCCAAAACCATTCGATGGCTCTACTTCCGCAAGCGTCAGTCTGCGTTCGGTAGAACCATCGAGCAAATCACCATTTGAAGACCTGCTTCCCAACCTCATTGACACTATGAGAATTAACTGAGTGGATCGAAGTGAGAGAATCGCAATACAGTATTGAAGAGAGAATAAAGTTACATACTTGAGAATATAAATCAGTATTCTTAAAAAGTCAATACATGAACATTATTATCTTAGTAATAAGATATTCAACGCCAACTTATGAGTAATGATTAATGATTGATGTTTTTCTACTCTTTATTCGCAGAAATTAGATTTTTATATTTATATTTGCATGTGCTTCAGAGCATGTTCTTTTTTCAGAGAAAGAAAAGTTGCACCTTCAATCTTAGGGAACATGTAACCTTTTGCCTGGTATTAGAATGCTAAGTAATTGGAAATAAGAAGCATGACATAATAAAGGCGTTTACTAACGCTCTGTTTAAGACGTATCGAAATCTCGCAAATTACGGTATTGTAGTCTTGAACTTAGCAACGGTAGATGCCCCGGGTGTGATTATATCACAGCTGCGTAGATTGTACATAACAGGTTGTATTTTAACATACGACCATGTTGTTTGTACATATCTACCAGCGTGGACTATATCATATCGGCGTGGGCTCTGACGTTGTCTGTTCAACTACAATAGGCAATGCGAGAGCCTCGATACGTGGAATAGACAACAATATAGACAAGCGTCCTACGATAGTAGACAAGAAAGTACGTTTTGGTGATTTGGAAATTGACACAGTCATTGGAATGAATCACAAAGGAGCACTATTAACTATAAACGACAGGGTAACTGGACTAGTATGGATAAGACTACTTAGCGGGAAAGATGCCAGCCCGCTAACTAAAGCTGCCATCGATGCCTTGGAACCTTTTAGAGACCAAATACATACAATAACGGCAGATAATGGAAAAGAATTTAGTTTTCACGAAGAAATTGCACGTAAACTAAATATTTTTGTTTACTTTGCAAAACCATACCACTCGTGGGAAAGAGGAGCCAATGAAAACAGCAATGGTTTGATTAGGCAATACTTCCCGAAGGGTACGGACTTTAGGGACATAACCAATGAACAGGTAATGCGCGTTCAAAACATCTTAAACTCAAGACCGAGAAAAAGATTGGGTTACATGACCCCAAAGGAAAAATATAAATTATTAACTAACAATGAATTCGACACTGTTGCATTGTCTGTTTGAATTCAGGTATGCTTATTTATGAATAG
>QWCK01003986.1_pt1 | contig 15226 bp, 15 predicted proteins | sample 1972571 | NCBI WGS metagenome assembly QWCK01 (sample SAMN09866710, study PRJNA288562) | Human gut metagenome isolate term2_stool, whole genome shotgun sequencing... | isolation source: gut | host: Homo sapiens | place: USA: California
GGGTATCCGAATGGCTTCAAAAGGTACTCGATCAGGTTAATGCGGGAAAATAATCGACTTCTACCGGCTAACCAATGAGTATTGGGAACCGTTAGAAGCATCTTTCCAGGCAGAATATGGCCTGGATTTATCCAAGATTTATAGCGGCGAGCTCTCGTGGCGCAAAGCCGCTGTATTGGTAGAGTTTTTGCCGCCCGGGTGCGCATTTCACCGTGCTAGGGGAGGGGCTGCGGCCTTTAGCGATGATGCCTCCTTGATGCTGGAAGCCACTCAACGGATTATCTCCGCACAAATCATGATTCATGGCGGTAAGCGCTCCCAGATTCCGAAACCGATTCAGCCCCCACCAGTGGGTTGGCGCATCGATTTTGAAGAAAAACAACGCCGTAGAGCGCGGAAGGCTGCGGCTCACGCCAGGAGGGCGGCTGCCCGTAAAGCAAGTAAGAGTTAACGGCTCGTAGAAGGGGGATGGGATGGCTGTATCGAATGGTTTTCAATTGGGGACTGCTTGGATCCAGATTTCTCCCTCTATGCGGGGCTTTAAGAAAGAAGTCCTAAAAGAGCTGGGTGAGACTTCCGAACCAGCGAAAAAGCAGATACATACCGGTCTTGGTAACGCTTTTAAGAAGGTTGGCAAGATCGGGGTATCTGCTATCGCGGGTGTCGGTACTGCCATCGCAGGTATCGCGATTCATGGCGGGATTTCCCGGGCGTTAGCTATCGAGCAGGCACGCGCTAAACTAGCCGGTCTTGGAAATGACGCCAAGGGCGTGGACAAGATCATGCAAAACGCCCTCGCTTCAGTTAAAGGAACTGCTTTCAGCCTGGGCGATGCCGCTACTGTAGCTGCCTCACTTTCAGCCTCCGGGATTAAAGCTGGCACTGACCTGGAAAACTCTTTGAAAACCACGGCAGATGTAGCCCAAATTACCGGAAAATCCCTAACCGACGTGGGAGCTATCTTCGGGTCGGTAGCTGCTCGCGGAAAGCTGCAAGGCGATGACATGCTGCAGCTTACCAGCGCAGGGCTGCCGGTATTGGCTTTGCTCGGAAAGCATCTTGGCAAAACCACTACCGAGATTTCTGACATGGTTTCAAAAGGTCAGATCGATTTCGCGACTTTCCGTGACGCCATGCAAGAAGGAATCGGGGGAGCAGCCCTTAAAGCAGGTGCCACCTTTAAGGGCGCTTGGGCGAACCTGAAAGCCGCACTGGGGCGTGTCGGAGAACAAATGATGTGGCCGGTACTAAACGCGACCCGTGACACCATGAACGCCCTCATCCCTCTAGTGGACGTGGCAGCCACTAAAGCGACCCCTGTTTTTGAAGCCTTCGGCAAAAAACTAGGGGAAACGGCTGCCTGGTTTACCCGCCTGGTAACCGCGATAGTTCAAGGAAAACCCTCAGCAGAGTTCGCCTGGCTCCCCGGGGTAATCGCAGGGGTAAAAAATCTCGCCCTCGGTATCAAGACGCTAGTAGAGTTCCTAGCCCCATTTGCAGGCGGCATAGCCCTGGTAGCTTTCAAAGTACTCTCCCTGGTAGGGGCGCTGCTGCAGACTCGCTATGGACTGCTGGCGGTGGCTGCCGGATTCGCTACGGTCGGTGCTGTCTATGCGGGTATCAAAATCACAAAATACATTTCAGATACCAGCAAAGCGATTAAAACTGCCGTTACCCGGTTCAAAGATCTACATTGGGCAAAAATCACTGATGCAGCAGATACAGCACGCTTGCGAGCAATGTATGCATGGAACTGGATGACTGCCCATGCTCGCTCAGTCTGGGCTACCACTCGCCGTTACTGGCAGCTCACCTCAGCCAAGGTCAAGGACACTGCAGTAACCGTAGCGAACAAGGCAGCTACCTTGGGAGCTGCTGGCGCTCAACGTGTCCTAAATATGGTGATTAAGAAATCCCCTCTATTCATCTTGGCAGGGGTACTAATCGCGGTCGGTGCTGCCCTCTACAAGTTCTTCACCGCCACCGAGCAAGGCCAGGCAGCTTTAGGGCAAATGAAGCAAGCCCTCACCACGGTGCTACAAGCTCTAGCCCCCATACTGCCCATCCTGGCACAATCATTCGCCCAAATATCTGCCGCACTCGCCCCTCTAATCCCGCAAATCGTCGGACAACTACTCCCGGCATTTTCCCAACTAGCAGGAACCATTGGACCCCTACTCGCGCAAACTATTGGCACTATCGCGGGGGCGCTCGCGGGCTTGGTTCAGCAGATTGCGCCCTTGATTACCCAGTTGGTTACCACTCTGATTCCGGTGATTGGTCAGATTCTGCAAGTTGTTGCCATGATTTTGCCGGTTATCGCGGGTGTAGTGGTACTGGTAGTAGCGAAGATTCTTCCGATTATTGCCCAGATAATTGCGGCGGTTGCCCCGGTAATCGCGATGATCATTTCCGTGCTGATCCCGGCGATTCAAGCGGTCATGAACATCGTGGTATCCGTCATTAGCGCGATTGTTCCAATCATTCAAGCCGCTATCACGATTATCACGGGGATTATCCAAGTATTTTCCGCAGTTCTTTCAGGGAACTGGTCTTTGCTTTGGCAGGGAATCAAGAATGTCCTCTCTGGAGTGTGGGAAGCGATTAAATCCATCGTTACCGGCGCTATCAATATCGTGCGGTCGGTCATTAGCAATGTGGGCGCTGCAATTAGCGGTATCTGGACTACGCTTTGGGGCGGGATAAAGAGCATCGCTAGCGGGGCCGCCAACTGGGTTAAATCCACAGTCACCTCCATCTTCAACGGGTTAAAAAATGGAGTTATTTCCACATTTAATGCGATGAAGAACGGGATTAAAGCCGCCTGGGACGGGATTAAAGAAATAGCTGCAGCCCCGGTTCGGTTCGTGGTAAATACCGTTTATAACAACGGTCTGCGTTCCTGGGTAAATAAAGCTACCTCTGCTATCGGCCTCAAAGGGGTATCTCTACCCTATGTGAAGCTAGGGTTCGCTGGTGGCGGGCAAGTTCCCGGGTATGCTCCCGGGAGAGACACTATTCCCGCGATGCTTTCCCCGGGCGAGTTCGTACTGGTACCCGAGGCTGCGCGCGCTATCGGATACCGTAACCTTTACGGGATTAACGCTGCCTATACCTCCCGCAAGCCCTCCGGTGGACAGCATTTCGCTGGCGGTGGCCTGGCTGGTGCTTGGAGCACGCTCAAAGATTGGGGATCTCGGGCAGTAGATTTCTTTGCTGATCCCGTAGGTAGTTTCCTATCAGCTGTAACTGCCCCGGCTAGAGCCTTACTGAGCCGGATTCCTGGCGGAATCGTTGGGCAGATGGGTGCTGGAATAGTAAATAGTCTGTTGGAAAAGCTTTCCGGCTGGTTTAAGGGGAAAGCTGAAGCAGCTAACCCCGGTGGCGGTCTGGTGTCACAGGCTATGGTAGCGGTGTCTCGCAAGATTCCCTACGTGTGGGGCGGTACTACTGATGCAGGCCTGGACTGTTCTGGCCTGGTGTATTGGTCTGCTAAGCGTGCAGGGTTCGGGTGGCCGCGTCTTACCGCTGCCGGTTATCAAGCCGCTTCTCGGAAAGTTTCCTCTCCCATCCCGGGTGCTCTGATTTTCTGGGGGAATCCCGCTCACCACGTGGCAATCTCTGCGGGTGGTGGCTATCTGATTGAAGAACCCAAACCCGGGCTGTTTGCCCGCAAAATCGGGATGCGCGGAAACTCTGGGTACGGAATATATGGAGGCAAAGGAACCGGAGCTACCGCTGCGGGTCTTAACCGCGAAGGCAGGGCTCATAAATACGATTCTGGCGGATTCTTACAGCCAGGGATAACTACCGTGCTGAATATGACAGGTAAACCAGAAGCGGTATTAACCGACCGGCAATGGCGGGCGCTCAGCGAATCTGGAAATCGTGGTGGAGACGTTTACAACATTCATGCACCCGATCATGCTTCGGCAGAAGAAATCATTGACCGGGCGATGCTAGCCAAACGCTTCCGCCACTACTTGGGAGGCGAAATCTCTTATGCGGTTTAAGATAAATGATTTCGAGTTCGGAGCAGAAGATTCCCTCCTGGTGTGCACTGGGTGGGAAGTAGCTGCTGCCGATATTCGCAGTCACGACACCCCCCGTGGCGGGCAAGATGGCATATTCCCCGCCCGCGACTTACTCGGAAAACGCACCTGGACGCTGGGACTGGCCACAGTAACCAGCGACTATGATTCTGCTAATGCACTGGCAGCCGCTTTTACTAACGCCTGGGAACAAGCAAGACGAAAAGCGACCCCCGGAGTGCTAGTACCGCTTGCCTATCAGACAACCCCTTCCAGTCAATGGCGCTGCGTATTCGGACGCCCTCGCAAGCTCCAAGCATCGACCGCTGACTATGCTGCCATGCAGGGAGTAATAAAAATAGCAGTAGAGTTCGACCAGCTTGACCCCGGGTTCTACAGTTCAGGCACCGGCGGCTCGCAAAGCGATGGTCAAGTAATCGTGACTGCTTTCCCAGCTACTATTACTCGCGGATTCGAGTTCAAGCTACCGATGCCGTTTGCGATTCGCGGTTCTAAAGAAACCGGGCAGGCAAGCGTGGTGCTACGTGTAGAGGGGGATCAGCCTTCCCCCATGAGGGTTAGGTTTTACGGGCCGTGCACCAGTCCTGCTCTACGCACTGATTCTGGACAACTGTTACGGGTGATGGGGCGTATCTATTCAGGTGATTACTTGGAGATAGATACCTTGCATGGCACTGCCCAAAACTCTGCGGGAAGATTCGTGCCATACATGGTAGATCCCAGGGATCGTAGTTTTCGTTGGCGGCTCGCCCCGGGCTCGCATGTTCTAACGGTGTTCGCTGTGCGGGGCTCTACTGAATCTGTTCGCGCCGAGGTTTCTTGGCGAAACGTGTACTCAACTATTTAGGGGATTTTTTCTATGGTTATGCAAAATGTTCCGTGGGTAATTGAACGAGACGGGGTATTCCATTCCGGGGAGGTAGCACGCTCTCTGGCCTATCTAGCTGCCCCGGTAGCAGGAGTAGGCCTGCCTGGTGATTTGAGAGTGACCGCTGCATCTCCGGAAGGTATGGCGGTAAATGTCGGTGGCGGGCTCGTTGCTATTCCATCTACATATCCCGGTCATGAAACCGAAACCTATCTGGCAAGAAATATAGATATCGAGCGGGTAGAACTAACTCCTACTGGCTCTCAACCCCGCCGCGACCTCATAGTGGCAGAAGTCCGTGACCCGCAGTTCGGGCAAGGGCCCGAAGCGACCACTGACCCGGCAGCCGGAAGATACGTACGCCTCACATCCATACAGGGAGGACCCGCAGGGCTCACGCCCCAATCGGTGCTCTCTCGCCCTAACCCCACCACGCTACTCGCGGAAGTGAATCTACCTGCTAACTGTCAGGCAGTTTCCCAGTCCATGATTCGCAACCTACGCAAAGTAGTGCGACCTTTGGAGCTGTCTGGTATCGAACAGGATAATCCGGCGAACGGTACAGATAACGCGCTTCCGCCCCGGGGATCACAGCAACGACAAATCATGTGGAAACAAACCACGGTGCCTCCTTGGGCTACCAAAATGAGTATCGAAATCACCGTGAACGGCATGAAATTCGGGTTGAACTCCGGGATCCTGGTAGCGGGGCTGAACGTGTTCGTGGTGGAAGCCAGCAAGTTTCCCTCATCGCTAGGAACAATTTCAGAAAACGGCATCGTCACCCAAGAGGCTGAATCCAAGTCCTGGAATCTTCGTCAGACCGTAGCCATGTCCGGAACCCTACCTGTTCAAGATTTGCGGGGAAAAGCCATCGTGTACGGGCTATGCGGGGTTATGTCTACCGGAGGCAAAGTGTCGGTCGATTATCAGTCCTGTGGCATGTTTAGGTGGACGTTTACCGGAGAGGCAGTATAAATGTTCTCCCTGCTGGTAGAGGCGTTACCCTCGGGGCGGATCATTGCCTCAGGGATTCCGCTCACCCCGCCCACCATAAAACTAGAAACCGGGAAAGCTTGGGCTTGTGAAATCAAAATTCCCGCAGCTGCTCAAGCCCAAGGTATCCACGCATCCTCTCTGCCGGAATGGGGGTGCGCCCTCTGGATAGATAACGGGTCGCGAATCGTGGGGGGAGGAATCCTGCTTGAAGCTCCCACTATCACCAGTGATGGTGATCTTAAATGTATTTGTGGAGGTTTTCTTGCTTATCCTGTCGGGCAAGCCTGGAATCAGCCCCGTTTTGATGGGGTCAAGATCCCGATAGAAGACGCGATTAGAAAAATATGGGGATACCTCACCCGCCCCGGTGGTTTATCAGTGAAGATAAATATCGAGAAGTGTGGGCTTACTGTAGGTAAAGAGGAAAAGCATGTAGAGTTTACGACCGCCTCGGGAGAGGATGTGGGATTTGATGCGGGGCCGTGGCGGTTGAATCCTTGGCAAACCACCGATCTAGGTAAAACTCTGGAAGACCTAGTGAAAATAGGCGGATACTGCCCGGGTGAATCCCATCAGCTCGACCAGGACACCGGGATTATGAGACATGAAATAAGCTACAAGCTCACGCGAGGGCTGCGCAGACAAGATATTAGTCTAATAGTCGGTAGAAATGTGCACCCGGTTCCCGAGCTTTCCGGCGGGCTCCCGTATGCCTCCGAGATTTATTGCATAGGGGCAGGAGAGGGAGACCGCACGGTAATATCAGCGACCCTTTCCAGGCTTACCCCGGGGTTGCGCCGTTGCGTTTCAGTGTCCGATAAGTCAGCCGATAGCGCTACTAAAGCGCTGCGTACTGCTCGCGAAGAACTTGATGCACGGCGGGGTGGAACCCAGGTTAAAACTTTTACCGTTTTCGATTCCCCGCAGCTTCCTCTATTTATGCTGCATCCGGGAGATGAGGTGCAAGTAATAGGGGATTCCGAATGGGGAAGTCTTGACCAGTGGGTGACTATCAAATCTGTTTCCTGGCAGTTGGAATCAGATACAGCAACTATCGAAGTGGAAGTACCTGAGACGGAAGGTGGATATTAATGGCAAATCTCGATGAGATAGCGATGCGGTCTGTTCGCAAACTAGCTGACCTTCTCGGGTCCCATGACCGGCGTCTTGCCCGTTTGGAAACCGCGCAAGATGCTCGCAGAACCTCGCTTGATGACGGGGAAGTGATCGAGCTGCGGGGGCAGGCAGGGAAAGTTGTCGGAACTTTCGGCAAGAATCCTGATGGTACGTATGCGACGGTGCCTTTTGATGGGCCGATGCCTAGAGCGATTGAATTTGGAACCGAATGGCATGCAGTTTCGGAAACTCCAGGTACCATTACATTGACCTTTACCCCTAAAGAACCATTACCAGCTGATTTCGCGGGAGTAGATTTTTATTATTCTCCTGGCGGAACCAGGATACTTCTAGGCGCGATTACTTCTGTGGCTGGCGGGTCTAAAACAGTATCAGCTAAACCTGGATCGTATCTGGTTCAGGCTTGCATGCGCACAGTCCCCGGAAAGGTTTCCCCTGATGACGGAGGGGGTACTTTTGTAAATGTTGCCGCTCCGGTTGATGTGAAAGATTTCGATAACGCTAAAGCTAGATTATCTACGGCGCAGGCACAGATTGATGCCTTGCTGGCGGCTCCCCCTTCTGCCGGGGTGTCTGTATCTGCTACGCCGCCTAGTGATCCTAAGGATGGGGATATGTGGCTGCACCCTGTCACTGATGATATGGGGAACACAGTACACGTGCTACAGGTGTACCAAGCCGGGGCATGGGTGACCGTAGAAGACCAAGACGCAAAAGAAATCGCCGCCGGGGCTAAGGCTTCTGCTGATGCTGCTACACAGACCGCTAATCTTGCTAAGACTACTGCTGAACAGGCCGCTAACGGTACGGTGGATGTTACTAGGTTGGCGGCTGATTCTAACTCGACTGTTAAAGAGTCTGTGGTTGGTAAGTTGTGGGATGTTATTCGCGCGAAGCTGGTGGCCGCGAAGCAGATCATTACTGAGGACATGCTGGCAACGGGTTCTGTTACTGCTTCTAAGATCACGGCTAGTGAGGAGCTATCGGCTAAGGCCGCTAAGTTTCTAAGGATTACTGCTGACCAAATCGAAGCCGGAACATTAAACGCCAAGGTACAGATTGGGTCTGCGGGGTCAATCACGGTAGGGGACAACGATATTGTGCTTGACTCCGAGAAAATCAGTATCGGGCATAAAAACTGGGTTTATGCGCCGAACGGTAATTCGGACAAAACTAATGCAATAGTTATTAACCCCAGGGAAGGAATAACCATCTTTGTACCTGGAGCTGGAGACCCAGATAGTCACAAGGATTATTACAACGAAAACCTAAAAAGCAAAGTATGGCGTGGGATTACTTTTACTGCCGTGGATCAAGACCAGAACGAGCACAAAAATGCCGAAATTACATCTTTCGCGGGAGCTGCTTCGGTTCTAAGACTCAATGTTAACAGCAGGAGGTTCGATTACCCGAACGCGCTAACCAGGTTAGAGATAAATAGAGACGGACTAGCTGCATACACTTGGTTAGATCCCTGGAGCAGTTCTTCACCGAAGAATCCTGTGCTGGATGCTACCGCCGACTTCCCGGTTAGAGGTGAGGATATAGCGCGTGCGCTTAAAAAGGTTGCTATCACTCACGGGACTGACCCTAACGTAACGCGTCCTGCCGCTGAGACTGTTACCTGGATAGGGACGGTGGAACCAGTAAATCTCGCGCCTGCTGATATTTGGATCGAACCGCAAACCACAAATAGTTAAGGAGTTGTATATGTCTACCCCCCCCCGACCGATTATTCACGCTACGGCTGAGAATGTAATCACTGAGATTATTCCCTGCACCCTGATGAACGGGTGTACGGGATATTTGGAGTTAATCCGTCACGGCAACCTGATCACCACCAGCTCCAGTATCGCCGCTTCTGGCACTTTTGCCGCTAAACGCAACGTACAGATAGCTACTATCCCGACTGGATACCGACCCGCGAAAGATATTGGCGGGGTTGCTCTCTCTATGTACGCGGCAGGATACATCACGGTTAAAGCCACTGGCGAGGTCATTTTTCTACCGTCCGTAAACGCTAGTGCTTCTATCTATTTTTCGCCGCTCACCTGGACAATATAGAGCGCTCTTTCGCTGCCAGGTAGCGGCTGGCAACGAAAGGAAAACAACATCATGACCGCTAACCGCCCGATAATACACGCTGCTGCTGAAACCCTAGCCCAAAGCCCGTGGGAACCTCTTACCCTATCCTCTGGATGGGGAGCTGTGGCAGGGCATGAACTCCGTATATGCCAGGTAGGGCAGTTAATCTACATAAACGGAGCAGTGATCCGCAGAGGTGGAGGATATAAAAGTAACATCGCTACCGTCCCGAAACGATATGTGCCTAGGACGACTCAATTCGTTGGCGGTCACGTCACAAGCCGGGGAACTTCTTTTGAGCTTTACATTAATGATCGTGGAGTTTTGTCTTGCGACGCTTATAACACGGTAGGTGACGGTACAGGGATGGTATTACCGCTGTCTTGTATGTATTTGATTGTTTAACAGATTTTAATTTTGGCCCCCGGCTTTGTTCGGGGCTTTTTTCATACCCAAAAACAAAAAAGGAGAAAACCATGTGTCCTAATGATCCTGATGATCCTGAGGCGATCCAGACCGCCACTATGCCTGAGTTCGGTGACGGCCCGGAAGACTGCGCTGAGCTATCCACCCTTGAGATTGGGGGCGAATAGATATGGCTACAGCATCCCAAGTAATCGCTACTGCTGCTAAAGAAGTAGGTTACTCACGCTGGAGTGACCCGCAAGCTGGCACTAAGTATGGGCGTTGGTATGCCCAAAAAACCGGCTCCCCCTATTTCGGGCGGTCAGGTGTCCCGTATTGCGCTATGTTCGTGTCCTGGGTGCTCTCTAGCGCTGGTATGACCCCGCCGGGCGGTATCTTCGCGTATTGCCCTACCGGGCTAAACAATGCGCGCAGGCTAGGGCGGGTACACGACAAGCGCAGCGCCGCGCCTGGTGACATCGTTTTCTTCGACTGGAATAAAGACGGCGTAGCCGATCATGTAGGAATTGTGACCGCCAACCGTGGCTCCTATCTAGAAACTATTGAGGGTAATACCTCCTCAGGGCGGCGCGGCTCCCAGTCTAATGGCGGCGGCGTATATCGCAGGGCGCGCTCCCTATCCTTAGTGCTCGCGGTGGCAACACCGCAATACTCCAATGCCTCACCCGTACACCCGTCTAATGGTGCTCACTCTGGACTCGTGGTTGATGGTTGGGCAGGTGCTGCGACTATTCGCCGCGCGCAACAACTCGCCCACTCCCCCGTGGACGGGCTGATCAGCGGGCAATGGAAAGGGAATAAGCGCTATCACTGGGCGGTAACCGGTATTACCTACGGTAAAGGCGGCTCCACCCTAGTACGCAAAATCCAAGCCACCCTAGGAATCAGCCCTGATGGGCATTGGGGAAGACAAACCTCTATCGCCATGCAGAAGAAGCTACACGTGACCCAGAACGGGTATTTTGGGCGCGACTCTGTAAAAGCCTGGCAGAAGACTCTCAACAACAACAAACTCATCTAACGAGGAGAAACATTATGGGAAAACACTCGCAATACTCCCTCACCCCTGAACATTTAGAATGGCTCACCCCAACCGTGAGGGCATGGGCGTATTCGGTCGTAATTGCGATTATCGCAATCCTAGGCGGTTACGGGCTCATCACCGACAGTATCGCGCCTCTATGGGTGGCACTCGCGGCTGCTTTGCTTGGGCAGGGTACGGCGATTGCGCATACTCCAAAAACAGGTGCTCCTCCTGCTGACGGCGGTGTTGGCGATCTTGTTGATCGCTTAGAAAACTAAGAGGAAACCATTATTGCTTGCCGCCCGCGTCTATCCTCCAGGCGCGGGCGGCTTCTTCTACCCTTGGAGCCGCTATCTTGAACCAGGCACTATTAACCAACCTTGGAGACGCTGTAATCTCGCTTATTATCGCTTGTCTAGCTTTGTCCACGGCTTGGCTGCAAGCCAAAGGCAAACGCCTATCTAGGGATAAAACGACTTTAGAAAATCATGCGGCCAATCTTCAAACACGGTTAGATGAAGCTCGTACGGATAAAGAGACTGTCTCGGAGATTAAAGAGCAAGTAACCAACTCGCACGGCACAAACTTGCGTGCAGACCTAGACCGCGTGTTAGCGGGGATTGCCCGCCTGGATAGAAGGCTAGACCGTTTCGAAACTTCCCAGGATGAAGTAAACCGCCAGACGGTAGCGAATTTCGGGCGGATGTTCGAATCCACCGAGAACGTCAGAAGGGCAGCATCCCAAGAACACGAGCGCATCTGGCATGCAGTTGATAAAATGCAATCAGAGCGCACGCCGCAAACTCCTACTTCATAGAAGTTAAATAGTACTTTCATGGTACTAAATCCCCTTAACTTTATATTTATGCAGTTAAAAGAATCTTCTAAAAGATTCCCGCTAGCTCCACTAAATGCCTGCTGGTGTTGATACAATTTCGCGCCAGCAGGTTTTGTTTTGTCATTTTGCTCCAAAATTCGGGGTTAATACCCTTTGGGGTATTAACCCGGTATTCGCGCATAACCTGGAAACAGTTCCGCGTCTGATGAAGACGATCCGGCCTGCATTTCGATACGATCGGTTCCTCAGCGTCACCAACGCCGCCAAACAGGTTGGTCTGGTGACCAAGTCGAATCTGATTCTCGGTATGGGGGAGACGACGGAAAAAATTGAATCGACCATGCGTGATTTGCTGGATGCCTGATGCGACATCCTGACCGTCACACAGTATCTTCGTCCATCCGCTTTGCATCACCCGATTGTCCGCTGGGTCAAACCATAAGAATTTGTCCGTCTGCGCAATCTGGCATATTCGATGGGCTTCCCTGCCTGCAGGTCGGTTCCGTTGGTACGCTCCTCGTATCGCTCAGGCAAGCTGTGGGCCGAAGCGATGAAGAACCTTGGCCGCGAGATCCCCGCTGAGTTTACCGGCTTGGTTGAACTAACATCAGCTGGGGCTGCGCGTCAGGAAGCATCAGCTGTTCTGGACCGTATGTCGCCTGAGAATGTGCTCACTCCGCATCGGCTGAGTCTGACATTCCCGCATCCGGTTCGCTGGTGGGACGCCCGCTACTCGTGTCGGCAATCTAGAGCTTGGAAACTCCAACGCGCGCCCTGGGGGCTCGATGAGCCAGTACAGGACGCGCGTTGAGCAATCGGTTAACTGATTCGATCAGGACTTGGGTGAAAAGGCGTACTCAACGTGGTGGTTGCTGGAGATGACTGGCACGTTGCTGGTGCCTGCGGGCTCTTCCTCCACGTCGAATATCGGAATCGGTGGCAAGAGGGCGTCTTGTGTCATCGCGCCCCATGCCGTCCCTAGTGTGCCTTGACGTTGGAAACCTGATTAGCGTCCTCACGGCGAGACATTGCCTTCTCGAAGTCTCGAGTGCCTTGGAATACTTCGTGCAGCCAAGGATTGACTCTGAGCTTGCGAGCCCGGTACATGATGTAGGCGAAGGCGAGAATGTTGGCGATCAACGCGATAATCGACACGACCAAATTGGTGTTCGGGTTATTGACCGACTGCGTGGAGAACACAGAATAATCTTGGAAGGCGGGAACAACCTGAGCAAACATGCACCACAAGGCGAGCGTAAATGCCCGGTTTTGAATCCAGCCGCCTTTATTCCACAACAGATTTGCCACCGTCGGAGCCAGTAACAATGCCAGACCGCAATACCATGCATGTGTGGGTAAACAGTTATATGTGTAGCAAAAGTTCCACAAATCGTAGGCAACGATGAAGACCCACGTCATGTCGGGCCACAACATGTCCTGCTTCTTCCTTGACACGTAGATGCCGAACCACCCAGTCATGCAGGCGATGTTGATCAGGCCAGCAAGGCCATTGAAGACGTTGTGCCATCCACCCATCAAGGTGACACCTTCAGTTGACACCCAGGTAGTTCCCCAGGCACGGAATGCACTTTCGAAGTCAGAGACTACAGCAATCAGGATATTGATCGCCACAATAACAAAGGGGAAGCACTTGAACCATTCAGATTTGCCAATTCCTCCCCACCTGTACTTCAGCATCATGAAGCCGATACATCCGGCCGTTGCAGCGTACAGCTTGGCGTAGTGGAACCATGACGACATGTGGACATAGGTTGGGTTGGTGAGAGCCCAGTCCGCGCCTACGGCTGCCCCAATATAAATTGAGATGAAGTAAACCGACAGTATTGCGGGAATAATAAGGAAACAGATAATTCCGCCTGTCTTGGTGCGTCGGGCAAATTCATTGGCCACTAGGAGGCCAGTGAACACCAATAACCAGCCAAGCCATTGATATGCGGCGGTGTCTCCATAAACTTGAAACAACATTGTTTCGAACCTTTCTGTGTTGAGTGTTTTTCAGTTGGAGTGCGGGGAGGAAGCGGACATGATGCCATTTTCAATATGGAGCATTTGCGCGACGATGCGCTTGAGAGTTTCGTGCGAGACATCAGGATGCGTACGCATGAGTGATATTGATCCGACGAGCAGTATATAGAACGTCTCATGGATATCCGTAATGGGAGCTCCGTGGCGGGAAATGTAATCCTGAACAGTCGTGCGTCCGATGTAGTCAGAGGCGCGGTCCGCAGCACGTGAAATAAAGCGGACATATAATTCTGCATTGCCGCCACGAATCAGCTGACGAGTGAAAATACTTTCGCGCTGCGCGATGGTGTGCATCAGCGTGATGAAATCATCGAGCGCGTGGTCAATATTGCCTTCTTCTCGGCCGGTATTCCATGACGTCAATTCGTCCACGATTGAATCAATGATGAGGTCCAGAACTGCGTCAGCCAGAGCGTTGCGATCAGGGAAATAGTGATAAAACAATGACCGCGTCATCCCCACTTTTCGTGCAATCTCACCCACTGTCAGGCGTGCGAACCCTTTATCCTGGGCGAGGTCGTATGCGGCGCGCACGATGGAATCCCGTTTGGCGCCTGTTGGTGCAGACCTATCTGACATGGCAACTCGATTCGTTGCAGAAAACTCTCACAGCCTCGTGAGGAATGTTGACACCGTGTCAACGCTCAATATAAATATTAATACAAGGTTGACATAGTGTCAATCTTGGTGTGTAAATACGGCTCGAAGCGCGGAAACAGTGGCTTTGCCGTTCGAAGACACCGGTAGCGAATCGACCACGGACACACGCTGAGGCGCTTCGAACCGAGCAAGATACCGTCCGGCAAAAGCGCGCACCTCGCTCAGCGACGGAGTCGCGTACCCATCCTCCATCACCAGTACCGCATTCACCGCCTCACCCCACTTCATATCGGGTACGCCCACCACATACGCCGACTGCACTCCCTCCATTCTGGCCAGCACTTGCTCGACTTCGTGGGGGAGTATCTTTTCGCCGCCGGTGTTGACCGTGGCCACTTGCGTCCCACGATGTGAACAAAGCCTCCCTCGTCAATGAAGCCCAGATCATTGGTGCGCAGCCAGGATCCGCGGAAAGAAGCCGCGTTGAACTCCTCGTCATTCCAGTACCCGTGAGTGACCGACGGGCCGGCGCAGATGAGTTCGCCGATCGAGCAGGCCGGGATGTCCGCCTCACACGAGGTAGGTGGCAGGACGCAGTCGATGGACGAGGGTGACTCGTTAGACGGCGCGCCCACAGTCGGGGCGGCATTTGGGGTTAATACCCAGTACGCTTGATTATTGCTGCTGGGGCAATTGTTCTTCGTTTTTGTCTCAGCCTGGTTTTACTGTTTCGAGTTGGGTGAGGTCAATGGATGCTGTGGTTAAAGCGCAGAACTTGGTTGTGAGCTATGGCAAGCATGTTGCGCTACGTTTGGATGATTTTCGCATTGGCGCCGAGGCAGGAGTGGTGGGGCTTTTTGGTCCGAACGGAGCCGGTAAAAGCACGTTGCTTCGCACGATTGTGGGGGATATTGCTAGGATTCAGGGGAGAATCGTGGCTCCTCATCGTGTAGCGGTAAGCTATCTTCCCGATGAGCCTTTTTTGTATCCGTGGTTGCGAGTATCGCAATGCGTTGATCTGTTTCGTAGCCGATACGATGATTTCAGAACTGGTGAAGCGTACTGGGTTTTGTTCCGCTTCTTATACGGGGGTCAGCTCGCTGACCCGTGTTTGATTATACATATCGATGATGTCGGCTGGAGTGTGGTAT
>QWCK01003995.1_pt1 | contig 15191 bp, 9 predicted proteins | sample 1972571 | NCBI WGS metagenome assembly QWCK01 (sample SAMN09866710, study PRJNA288562) | Human gut metagenome isolate term2_stool, whole genome shotgun sequencing... | isolation source: gut | host: Homo sapiens | place: USA: California
TATTTCCAGCGGCTTATCTCCCTTTTCAAAGAAATTAGTTTGCCGCATAGTTTTTTGCGGTTCGCCCTTTAGCTCTCCGCTTTCTTTTAAAGCCTCCACAACGATTTGCCGCGCCGAGAAAGTGGTTTTCCCGCAGATAGCATCCATCAGCTTTCTGCCAGCCGGATCGGTGATCCATTCGGTTGGCTCATGGGTGATGCGGCCATCTTTTGCCAAAATCACTCGGGTAGGTAGTTCTAGGTCCCGCCACCATTCCACATCGGTGACGTCGCCGAAGGTACAGCACATGGCAATCCCGGCGCCTTTATCCATTTCCGCTGCGGGGTGCGCCAATACCGGAACTTCTACGTTAAAGCCCGGGCTGGTAACGGTTTTACCAAATAGATGCTGGTAGCGCTGGTCATCGGGGTGGGCGACCAGGCAGCAGCAAGCTGCCAGTAGCTCCGGACGAGTGGTTTCAATGATTACGTCTTCTCCGCCAGGCAAGTGGAAAGCTAACGCATGGTAAAAACCGGGGTAGTCACGAGCCTCTAATTCGGCCTGTGCTACCGCGGTTTGGAAAGTTACGTCCCACAGCCCGGGAGCAGCCGCTTGATAGGCTTCCCCACGCTTAAGGTTCCGCAAGAAGGCTGCCTGCGCGACTTTTTGGGAATCTTTAGAAATAGTTTGGTACTGATGCTTCCAATCCACACTGAGACCAAGGCGTCGCCAGAGCGCCTCAAAGGATTTTTCGTCCTCTTTAGTTAGCTGTTCGCACAGTTCAATAAAGTTCTTGCGGGAAACTGGTACTTGATCTCGGGCTTTTACCGATTTGGAATCGCCATGATGGGGCGGCTCAAAATTTGGGTCATAAGCTAGCGAAGGATCGCAACGGACTCCGTAATAGTTTTGGGCGCGCCGCTCGGTAGGTAGACCGTTATCGTCCCAGCCCATAGGATAAAATACCGCTTTACCCTGCATTCGCTGGTAGCGGGCAAGACAATCGGTGTGAGTATAAGAGAATACGTGTCCTACGTGCAGGGATCCCGATGCCGTGGGCGGGGGAGTGTCGATAGAGAACACATCTTGACGCTGTGCTTCGCGGTTAAAAGCGTACACTTGCTGTTCTTCCCAGGCCTTGGCCCAGCGTTCTTCGAGGCCGTCTACACTTACTCGTTGGGGAACATTAGGGGCGGGTAAGTGTAGATCTTCTAAATCCCGGTGATCGTGGGGATTATTCATCGGCCATCTCCTGTTTCATCTTTTCCCTGTCTACCGGCTCTGCCACCTCTCCGGGTACAGAAACTGGTGCTTACATACCCTACTAAACTACTCGGTTTCGCAGGCCAACCCCAAAATATTGCGAGCGTCCTCTTTGGCGGAAAATATCGGTAATACCTGGTAAAGCTAAGAGCCTGCCCCTAGAAACCTTAATAAAGCTAAGGAAATCAGGGGCAGGCTCTGCTGGAAGTTCCTAGGTCACCAGGTGCTAATTATTTTTTTAGTTTTCCTCCGTTCTCGCGAGCAATCTGCTGGTTATAGGGGGTGTCCCAATAAACTTCCTGAGTAAGGGGATTGCGTCTAGTAGAGCGCACTTTATAAATGTGATAGCCGAACACCGCCACATTGGCTACTAGCGCGGCTGCCGAGAGCAATAGCATTGCACTGGGGTTGTGCGCGCTGCGGTGCGCAAACATGGAATCCTGCATAAAATGCGGGAAGGTTAACACTATCGCTGACCAGAAAGTCAAGGTGTATGCCCGGTATTGAATCCAAGCCCCTTTCCCAAACGCTAAGAATGCGGGAATCGTACAAGAAGCCAGTAAAGCCACCCCTGAATACCAGGCGCGGTCAGCTAGACAGTTATACACATAGGCAACATTCCACAGATCGTAGGCTATAATCCAACCGACGGTCAGATCTCCCCAGATTATTTGTTTATTTTTACCTTTGGATACGTAGATTCCCATCCAGCCCGAAATCATTAGGAAATTTAGGATTCCCGCGATTCCGTTCATAATGTTCCAAGGCCCACCCCAGGTAACCATTCCTTGCGAGGGGTCCACCCCGTGAATCGAATAGCACTGGAAGTCGCGGATTACGGCCTCGATAATATTTACTGCCAAAATCAGCGGGGGAATACATAAATACCAGCGTTTAGTACGCAGCTTCGGAAAATATTGCAATGCTACCAGTGATAGGGAGCCGATTAGTGCTGAGTACTGTTTTACTATCGGAAACCAACCGTCCGAGTTAGTACCGGCGCGCGAGTAGGGCCACCAAAAAATTGTCAGCGCCACTGGGATCACGATAAATACGGCGATAGCAACCCATTTATAGCGAATAGCCAACCAGGCCATCACCGCCAAGGCAGCGATCACCACCACTAGCATCAAGTAGTCATACCATTGTCCAAGTTCAAAAAAGAACAGAGTAGGATAATCAGGTTTCATCAGTTATTTCGCCGTCCTTTTACCCCAGTTAGGAAGATAAGTTTTCTCTTTCTTTTGGCGAATCTGTTCCTCCCAAGAGAACTCTGGTTCTTCCCAATCAGTGAAATAGTCGCTATCGACCACCTCGGCCCAAGGAGAGTCAGCGGAAGTGGGTGGCCAGGCAGGGTTATCGGTTACTGGAGGACGCACCTCATTTACTGCCGGGTCTTGACGACCATAACGCAGCCATTGGTTGTGGGTACCTTCGTAAAGTTCGGTGCCATCCCAGCGTCCGGCCGGAGTGTCGTAGCCAAAGAGCTTGCCTCCCAGGACTGCGCGCTTAATCCGTCCTTGCCACTGCGGCTTTTTGCGGAACTCGGAAACCCGCTTTACATAGAGGTTCTGCAGGTGCGCCATACAACCCCCGATTAGTTCAATATTGATCCAGTTAATCGCAGCCGCAAACTTGGTGTCGGGTTCAAATCCGATCCGCCAGTGGTTGATTAACCGGCAGCGATTATCTTTGAGCGGAATCAGATAGAAACACCAGGCAGCCGCATAGTGCTTCATACCGGGATAGCGGAAAGCGAAAGAGCCCGGTGCCCGCGGTGGATGTTTAGTATCTACCCATTGGGAAAGATACTTACCAGGAACGACGTCCGCCCATTCCATGGACATACCAGTGAAATCAAACGCCGCGATATCACCCGGCTTTAAAGCGTCCTCACCTTGCCACTGTTCTTGAATTTCGTAGGAATTAAAGAAAGGTAGCCGGGCAAAGGTACGTTCTAGGAACTCTGAGGAATAAGAGCCCGCCTTGTCGCAGCCTAGCTGTTTTAGGTGCCGGTACACCGCGTAGGCGGGAGCATCAATATTAATCGCGTAAGTGGAGGATCTACCATTGGAATAACAGCGGTCAATCAAGTCATCGGAGGGATAGTGCCACTCATTTTCTTCTTTGGTAGCTTTGCCCGAAAACTGACTGAAGCCGAGCATTCCGCCGAGGGCGAGGCTGCCCCCTAAAGCGCCTAGGCGCAAAACCTTTTTCATTCGGCCAGATTTACTAGACATATGGATTCTCCGTAGTTGCATAGGTTGTATTTTTTTAAACAGGTAACATCGTTGTTAACCCTGCGTTAACATTTAACCTATCACTGTCCGCCGGATTGTAAGGTCTTTTGAACAGGCATTTTATAATGACGCATCCGCAGGTAGTGTCATTTTAAAAGTTAATAAGTAAGGTCAAAGTAATCGGGCAGCGCAGCCTGGTTAATAAGAAGGAAATTCTAATGGGATTTTTATGGGAAGTAGGCCCGGTTTGGGTCTATCTTTTTTGGATATTGATTTTTGTCCTCCAAATGCTGGTGGCAGAAATGCACCGCCGCTGGACCTGGACTGCTTTCGCCCTCTGGACAGTCGGGGGAGTATTAGCCATTCCCTATGTGATTATCCATGGGGTTCCCATGGTGGGTTGGTTCCCCTTTGGAAAATTCATTATCATGCTCGCCACTGCGACTATGACTGCATTCTTGCTGCATTGGGGAAAACGCAACCCCCTAAAAGCTCGCCGATACGCGATTTGGTTTGGGGTAGCCCTGTGGATCGGATTGGCAGTAAACATCATGGAAGCCAATATTCGCGACCTCACCATCTATTTTGAAGCCGACACCTACCGCGCCTGCGCCACCAATTTCCAATGCCTAATGGACATTGATTCCTCCCGCTCAATCTCAATGATTGAGGGCTTACCAGAAACCCGTGATATTACTGCCGCTAGTGGATCTGTAGCCTGGTATCAAGCCGCCGCCGACGCCTTTAAGGCCAGCGGAGTGGGAATTGACCCCGCCACCGGATTCCGCACCATTGGCGGCTATTGGAATCTGCTCTCGGCAGCGGCCGGAGTGCTAAACATTATTACCATTACTGGGCTGGGAAAAATCTTTATTTCCTCGGCGAAGAAAGGAAAAGTACAGGGGCTAATCTGGGCAGATATGGCCTGGCCGTGGATTATTGCCTACGACTTGTGGAATCACTCCTTCTTGTACAACTCACTCGCGGACTACACCTGGTACTGTACTTTAGCGTTACTGCTAGCCTGTACGGTTCCCGCTTTCACCTGGGCGAAAGGGCAATGGATTTGGTTCCGTTGTTTCACTTTGATGTTCTGGATTGCGGCTAATAATATCTTCCCGGAACTCTTGGTGCGCCCCTCCATAATGACCAACTATGCCACTATGAACCCGACGGCGAATATCGTGTGTGCCTGGTTGGCGTTGCTGTCTAATGTGGCGCTGTTTGTCTATTGGCTCTACAAGATGAAGAAGCATCATCGCAATCCCTGGACAAACTGCCTGTTCTTCGAGTTGGGAGCCTTTAGGAAAGTGGTGAAACTCTACGCGGATGATAAGGATAAGTATTTCTTGACTGATTTCATCCCTGAAACTCCCTCTGAGCTCGGTTTTGAACCAGTGTCGAAGCAACCACCAGTAGACGGATACGTCGGGTGGATGCCTTGGTGGAAACAGGACAAGCGTTATCCGAAACCACGCACTCCGCTTTCGGCCGATCCCAAGCTAGTCGAAAAAGGGATCGAGTCTGATCCCAGCTGGGATGTCACCAAAGAAAAGGACGCCTAACTCACTGCAAAAATGCAAAATAGAACGTTTGTTCGTAGGATAGGAATGTGGATGAAAAACTGGTAGTTAAAGGGGCACGGGAACACAATCTGCGCAACGTGGGGATTGAGATTCCGCGTGACAAGATGGTCGTGTTTACCGGACTGTCTGGCTCGGGGAAGTCCTCACTGGCCTTCGATACCATATTCGCTGAAGGGCAGCGCCGGTACGTAGAGTCCCTCTCCTCCTATGCTCGCCAGTTTTTAGGTCGCCTGGACAAACCGGATGTGGATTTTATCGCTGGTCTATCTCCGGCCGTTTCTATCGATCAAAAATCTACCTCCCGCAATCCGCGGTCTACGGTAGGCACTATTACCGAGGTCTACGACTATTTACGTTTGCTGTATGCTCGCGCCGGGCAGGCCTACTGCCCGGCGTGTGGTGAAAAAATCCAGGCGCAAACCGCTCAGCAAATCGTGGATCGCCTGCTAACTCTGCCGGAAAAAACCCGTTTCCAGATTTTGGCTCCGGTGGTGCGGGGACGCAAAGGTGAATACAGCGAGCTTTTTGCCGAGCTAGTTACCCAGGGATTCTCGGCGGCAGTGGTGGACGGGGAAACCGTACGCCTGACCCAGCCTCCGAAGCTGGAGCGCAAAATTAAGCATGATATTTTTGTGCGGGTAGATCGCCTGGTGATGAAGGAGGGCGTGCGCACCCGGCTTTCGGATTCGATAGAAACTGCTCTGAAACTGGCAGACGGACTGGTAGTTGTGGATTTTGTGGATCGAGAGGCATCTGATCCCGAGCGTTCCCGGCGTTTTTCTGAAAACCGCGCCTGTCCCAACGATCACCCCTTACAGCTGGAGGAAATAGAGCCGCGAACTTTTTCTTTTAATGCCCCCTATGGGGCTTGCCCGGATTGTTCGGGCTTAGGGTCTCATCTGGAAGTAGATCCGGAACTGGTGGTTCCCAACCCGGAGCTTTCAATTTCTGAGGGCGCTATTGCTCCCTGGTCAACTAAAAATAAGTACTTAATGCATATGGTCGCTGGCCTGGGGGAGGAACTAGGCTTCGATCTGGATACTCCTTTCCGCAAGCTATCGGCCTCCCAGCAGACAGCTCTTTTACGGGGACGGGATTACCAGGTAAAAGTAAAGTTCCGAAATCGTTGGGGACGAATGCGCACCTATTCTTCCGGGTTCGAGGGTGCGATCCCTTGGATTATGCGCAAACGGGAGGAAACTGAATCCGAGGTAATGCGCGCGCGGTACGAGGGATATATGCGCCAAGTTCCCTGCTCTACCTGCCACGGGGATCGTCTCAAGCCGGAAGTTCTGGCAGTAAAAATTGGGGAACTAAATATCGCGGAGTTAACCAAACTGTCGATTTCTGCCAGCGGCAAATACTTGTCGGAAGTAGAACTGACAGGACCGGCCAAGAAAATAGCCGAGCCGATATTGAAAGAAGTACAGGTACGCCTGCAGTTCTTACAAGATGTGGGTCTAGGCTATTTAACCTTGGCGCGGGGAGCAGCTACGCTCTCAGGGGGCGAAGCCCAGCGGATTCGTCTCGCCACTCAGATTGGTTCCGGTCTGGTAGGGGTACTTTATGTGCTTGATGAGCCCTCTATTGGGTTACACCAGCGTGATAACCACAAACTAATCGAAACCCTAAAGAAGCTCCGCGACCTCGGAAACACTTTGTTGGTAGTAGAACATGACGAGGATACTATCCGCGCTAGCGACTGGATAGTCGATATCGGGCCGGCAGCCGGGGAACACGGGGGAGAAGTCCTCTACTCGGGGCCGATAGCGGGGATTGCTGACTGTAAGCGCTCTCTTACCGGACAGTATCTAACCGGTAAAAAGCAGATTGCAGTCCCCAAAAAACGGCGCAAGATTGAAAAAGAACGACAAATAAAAATTATCGGAGCACGCGAAAATAACCTTAAGAATCTAGATATTTCGATTCCTCTAGGTAAGTTAGTACTGGTTACCGGGGTATCAGGCTCTGGAAAATCTACTTTGATTAACCAGATAATGTATGAGGCTTTAGCGGCAAAGTTGCAGCGCAAAAAAGTGGTTCCCGGTCGCCATAAAGGGATCGAGGGTCTGGAACATTTGGACAAGGTGGTGCACGTAGACCAAAGTCCGATTGGACGCAATCCCCGCTCTAACCCCGCCACCTATACCGGGGTCTGGGATGCGGTGCGCGCCCTCTTTGCCCAAACCCCCGAGGCGCAGCTACGCGGATACGGGCCGGGGCGGTTTTCTTTCAACGTCAAAGGAGGACGCTGTGAGGCTTGTAAAGGAGATGGCACGCTTAAGATTGAAATGAACTTCCTGCCAGATGTGTATGTACCTTGCGAAGTATGCGAGGGCGCCCGCTATAACCAGGAAACATTAGAAATAAAATACCGGGGCAAATCCGTAGCCGAAGTGCTTGATATGCCAATCAGCGAAGCGGCAGAGTTTTTTGCTCCGATAAACAAGATTTCTCGTCACCTGAACACCCTGGTAGAGGTGGGATTAGGGTATCTGCGCCTCGGGCAAAGCGCCACCACCCTTTCTGGTGGGGAAGCTCAGCGGGTAAAACTAGCTAGTGAACTGCAGCGCCGCTCCAATGGACGCACTATTTATGTCCTTGACGAACCTACCACCGGGCTACACCTGGAAGATATTCGCAAATTAATGCTGGTTCTGCAGTCGTTGGTAGATAAGGGGAACTCGGTCATCGTAATCGAGCATAATCTTGACGTAATTAAGTGTGCCGATTGGGTAATCGATTTAGGTCCGGAGGGCGGAGACGGCGGGGGAACTTTGGTCGCCCAAGGTACCCCGGAACAAGTAGCCAAAGTGAAAACTTCCTACACCGGGCAGTACCTGCGCCCAATGTTGAAGTGATGTTATGTTAGATGACGAGACAACTTCTGCGATAAGTATTTTTAACGATTTTCTACTTTTCTGTGGAAGTAATAGGAAATGCTCGTTATATCAGTAAATATAGCTACCTGCACAAATCACTGAAATCTATATGGCTTACTTATTAGGTAGCTAAAAATGCTGCTTTCAATATTGAAGCTTCAACGGTTGGCCGTATCTTAGTTCTCTGTGGGGCGCACAAAGCTGTGCAGTTAATAGGGGGTATTCGGGAACTTGTGCTTGCTTTTTCAATATCTATACGTATAGACTATTTTTATTGCTTCAAAGATGAAGGCATTTTACTGGAGGAGAAATGAAACAATCCCGAAAAACAGAGCAAGTCACGGACAAACATCTCGCAACAAGTCACGGTAGAAAATCTTTTTGGTCAGCGATCGTATCAATTTGGCTTGGTACCACTATGGAGTATGTTGATTTTGCTCTGTATGGCTTAGCTGCAGGTCTGGTATTTAGTGATGTGTTTTTTCCTGAGCAAACAAAAATCATCGCGCTGCTATCCTCATTTATTACCTATTCTGTTGGCTTCCTAGCCCGTCCAGTTGGCGCATTTGTATTAGGGCGCCTGGGCGACCGTGTCGGGCGTAAGAAAATATTGATTTTTACTGTTGCTTTAATGGGGATAGCTACCTCAGGCATAGGTCTAATTCCCTCTTATGCTGCCATTGGAATTTGGGCACCGATTATTCTGGCGATTTTGCGGATATGTCAAGGGTTTGGTGCGGGAGCCGAATTATCGGGAGGAGCAGTAATGCTCGCTGAATATGCTCCCACTCGGCATCGAGGATTAGTATCTTCTTTGATCGGGGTAGGATCAAATAGCGGAACTTTGCTAGCCTCTACGGTATGGCTTTTGGTTCTCCTTCTTCCCCATGAACAAGTTATTGCTTGGGGATGGCGTATCCCATTTCTTTGTTCTGTTCTAGTCGCTGCCTTGGCTTTATTACTTCGTCGTACGATGGATGAGAGTCCAGTGTTTCGCTCTTATCAGAAGAAAAAAGCTGAAGAACTATCCCAATTAGAAAACTCTGATGCTTCGTCCAAGGTCGCAGGTTTTGGATGGAAAGCATTTTTTGTGATGCTGGGGTTACGTATCGGGGAGAATGGTCCGTCTTATATGGCTCAAGGATTTTTAGTGGGGTACACAGTTAATGCCTTAGGCATGCATAAAGAAGTTCCAACTACTGCGGTATTTATCGCATCGATCCTAGGTTTTGCAGTAATACCATTTTCTGGATGGCTATCCGATAGGTTTGGGCGCAGGATTACATATCGAGTTTTTTGCGCTTTATTGGTTTTATATGGAGTCCCGGCGTTTGCTCTTATGGAAACCCGAAATGCGGTGTTAGTTGGTGCAGTAATTGTAATTGGAATGTGTATAGGTTCTTTGGGAATCTTCGGAGTACAGGCAGCTTATGGTGTGGAACTATTTGGAGTAGGACACCGCTATTCAACTATGGCAATTGCCAAAGAACTTGGCTCGATCCTGTCGGGTGGAACTGCACCTATGATAGCGTCAGCGCTACTGGCGGCAACTGGTTCTTGGGTTCCCCTAGCTATATATTTCGTTGTTACTGCCGGAATTGGCTTTATAACCACATTCTTTGCACCTGAAACCCGCGGCCGCGACTTAACTTTACTTGAAGACGCAATCTAGCCGGCGATAGAATGAAAAGTGCGGAAGAGCTTAGTAAAGATATTTACAGCTATTCCATGCATAATGTTTTAAGTGTTCCAAAATTATCCCGGACTGAAAAGCTTGTTATCGTGTCACCAAAGTTAGCTACGCAATCTGATGTGGCGAGAATGGCCGGTACTTCAACAGCAGTTGTTAGTTATGTGGTGAATGGGGGACCGCGACCGGTTGCGGCCAAAACTCGGGAACGTGTTTTGGCGGCGATAGAAAAGACCGGATACCGCCCAAATAATGTCGCGAGAACATTGCTGACCGGAAAAAGCTCGACACTTGGGATGGTCATACCTGATCTTACTAATCCATTTTTATCGCATATGGTTCAATGTATCGAAGATAAATTTTTCGAGCTTGGCTATTCTCTCATAATTGCTGATTCGCATGATGATTTATCTCGTGAAAAACGAATTATTGAGACGATGATTAGCCAGCAAGTAGCAGGACTGATTTGGTATTCAGTAGATCAACCTTCTCCTGTTGAATTAGTGAAGGACATGGTTCAACCCGTAGCTTTTATGAACGCATGTTACCCGGTTAAAGCACTTGACGCTGCTGGTAAACGGATAAGCGTACTGGAAGATGAATGCCGAGCTGCGGCGGAGCTCACTAGTGAGTTGGTTAAACGCGGATGCAGTGCCATAGGGCACCTTGGCGGCCCTAAAGGTCGCGTTAACTCCGCGGAACGCTCGCGAGGGTGGTTGCAAGCTTTGGGGGATGATGGTCACCGTAACCCGGAAAGCCATCCGCTTTATTTAAGCGCACCCTACACTCATGAGGGAGGTCAGGAGGCTGCAGAACAATTCCTGCGATTAGGATGCGACGGAATAGTAGCTTCGAATGAGATGCAAGCAGTGGGATTAATGTCGCGGATTGCTGCTCTAGGTCTGAGTATTCCTGAGGATATAAGCGTTGTCGCAATGCACGGTACTCCGCATGCTCCTTTTTATATACCAGCGTTATCTGCAATGCATATTGATATACAAAATTTAGTGAATAAGCTGCACATATCTCTTTTGGAGTCAGATAGTCCAGAGGTTATTGTTCCATCTTTATATTTTGTGGAACGTGGAAGTTGCTCCAGCGCAGATATCTGTAAACGATAATGAAAGTATTGGATAACAATGCCATTAATAATTGATTGCGACCCTGGAAATGGGATTCCTGGCGCAAATGTGGATGATGCTTTAGCGCTTTGCCTTGCTTGGTCAGCTCAGCAAGTTGAAATATCTTCGGTTTGGACTGTTTTTGGAAATGTATCCGCTCAAGAAGGCGCTAGCGCAGCTCAACGGATTGCGAAGTCCTTCAATGTAGATACCCCGATAATTAAGGGTTGTAACCGACCTCTTGATAGTTATATTTCCCCAGTGGAGTGGCGAAAAAAGCTGGATGCTCCTAGGCATGATGCGGAGGTTCGTAAGCTGTGGCGAAACACTGATTGTTTTAAAACCGGGGGGACCTCAGCATATGAAGAGTCACTCTTTCCCCAGTATGAACAATACGAACCTCCAGAACAAACTGCGTTTAGGCTCGCAAAGGATATATTGCGAAATAATTCGAAAAGATCGATAACTGTCGCCGCATTAGGCCCCTTAACCAATATTGCTGCCCTACTTAGTTTTCAACCGGACGCGGCAAAGCGGATTAAAGAAATTTTGATCATGGGGGGCTGTTTGGGGTATGGAGATTTAGTAGATACAAATTTCGCCATTGATCCGTTAGCTGCCTCAATAGTTTTGCGATCTGGGATTAAAGTGACAATTGTACCTATCGATGTTACACGCACTACTCATATGTCAAGTGATTATTGGTTAGATACTATGCAGTGGGCATGTAAACACCCACAGAACAAAGACCAAGCCATGGCAATAGACTCGTGGTTGAGACCGTGGATTCAGTATAGCAATAGAACTCGCCCTGTAAATGGAATGTGGGTACACGATATGGTGGTTATCGCTCACTTGCTGTGCGCTGATATTACGCATGTAGAATCAGGGTTTTTCAAACTTGCTCCTCAACCCAGAGGGAAGTTAATTAGAGTTTCACGTGATGATCATGCTAGCAATCAACAAATTGGTTCTAGCACGAAACTGAAAGATGTGCCCTTCAAGGCACAAGTCATGACGTCAGTTGATAATGATCTACTCCTTTCGTTGTGGAGACGTACAGTATTTAGCTGAAATATCCCAACGCTTTAGCGAAGCTGACCCCACTTGTACACTACTTAATTTTTTCAAGGCTTTCTATCATGTATATTTTTAATGCTTCCTCACCAAGAAACCAGGTGCTTTTGCTTCTGTTAGCACTGATCTTCTCTTCTTTGATCGGGATCGAAAGACAGTCTCGCGGTAAGAGTGCAGGTATCCGCACCCAGGTGATTGTCGGGGTAACTGCATGTTTGATGATGATCGTATCTAAGTATGGATTTATGGATGTGCTTGCCGAAGGAACTATTCGGCTTGACCCTTCCCGTGTAGCTGCTCAGATTGTTTCTGGTATCGGTTTCCTCGGGGCTGGGATAATTCTTACCCGTCACGGAACAATTAGTGGACTGACAACCGCGGCAACTATTTGGGAAACAGCTGCAATAGGAATGGCTTGTGGTGCAGGTATGTGGTGGTTAGGAGCGGCTGGTTTGTTCTGCCACTTTACTGCAGTCTGGATTCTGGCTCCTTTAGCAGGTTACTTGCACGGATTACTAACCGGACAGGAAGAACTGCTTAGAGTTACTTATTCACAAGGGTTTGGAGTTCTACGGTCGGTAGTTTCACAGGCAACCGAGTTAGGTTGGAGCGTTAATAAATTGCAGTCCTATTCCGATGCTAACAGCGATAATAAGGTAGCAATCGATATAACAGTCAATTCAACAAAGCATCGGAGTATCAACGATTTGGTCGTAGCAATATCTGAAATTAATAAAGTAGTCAGTGTCCAAGATTTAAATGAAACATAAACGTTAACCGTTATTTCTGCCGCCGAATGGCTTTAGCCCCTGGAAGTTCGCCCCAGGCGATCCGTGGCACGGGAATTTGTTTGCCGAGATAGGTTCTAAAAAGTACCTATCTCTGTGGCAGGCATAAAACGATATAAGGGAATCAATAGTAGGTGGGCGGCTTGGTCAAAATTGCTTTGTACGATGTTTATCTCCTTAACATACGGGGATCACGATACCGGTCTGAAAACATATAGATTTTGGAATACGACTACAGCAGGCTAGTAATCCTCCGAGGGGAAGAATCATAAGGAAATGAGCCGGTTATGTTTTTTGCTCTGTGCTAATCTACGGAAAAGAGAAACCTATTTTGAATTGGAGATTCGCCAATGGGAGCTCCCCGTATCGATCTAATGCAATTCACTTCGGTGTCCGCCGCAGTCCTTGATCGGGCTCGCAGACGCCCTCGGCAAATAGCGGTCGAACGCCCTTCTGCACTGGGAGCAGCTTGGGAAAAAATCTCCGCATCTTCACTAGGAGACGCTATCCGAGCAGCTGGCTTAGGTTGGATCGGTTTGGGGCTCAAACCGGGAGATGCGGTCTCTATTTTAGGATCCACCTCGTATGAGTGGATGGTTATGGATCTGGGCGCGCAAGCCGCGGGACTGGTAACGGTACCAATTTATGAAACCGACTCTTATGAGCAAGTAAAGTGGATCACCCAAAAAGCCCAGGTAAAGGCGGTTATTACTGATTCTACGGTACAAGCCAATATGATCCGTCAACTGGATAAAGAACCCGAACTAACTGGGAAAATCGCGGTGGTTTTCTCCCTTGATGATTCGGGCTTTACCCGTCTGTTAGAGCATGGGCGCACGATCTCTCCGTCTGAGCTAGATGAACGCTTAAAACAAATAAGACTTGATGACCTATGCAGTATCGTTTTTACTTCCGGGACTACCGGGCGTCCCAAGGGAGTGGAAATCACTCACGCCAACTTTTTGCGCCCCCTAAATGCTGTAATCGAGCGAAAAAGTTGGAATGAATGGATTTTTGATCCTGGTTCCCGGGTGATTTACTTCCTACCGGTAGCCCACGTACTCGCGCGTTTCTTGGGATATCAGCAGCTGGTAGGCCATGGTACCGCTGCGTTCTTGCCGAATCCGAAGACTATTGTGCAAGATATGCAGACGTTTAAACCGAATGCGCTGCTAGTGGTACCCAGGGTGCTGGAAAAAATCTATAACGCTGCCGATGCCACCGCTGGTTCCGGGATAAAGCTGAGGATTTTCCGGATGGCAGCACGCACTGCCGAACAGTGGGCACGCCTGCAAGAGTCGGGGGAAGAGATTTCTTTCGGACAAAAAGTTAAGATTCGCCTTGCGCGGCGGCTAGTTTTAAATAAGATTCGTAGGCTTATGGGCGGGAACATACAGGGGATTGTCTCTGGGGGCGCGCCCATGGCTGAACGTCTCGGTCGCTTCTTTATCGGATGTGGAATTGAAGTCCTGCAAGGATACGGTGCTACCGAAACCACCGGACCGTTGACTATGTCTGATCGAATCGGTAACAAAACCGGATACGTGGGACACGCGCTACTGTGCAACGAAGTGCGTCTGGGTGAGGGCGGCGAGCTGCAGGCACGGGGCGGATCGATTATGCGGGGATATCACGGGGAACCAGAACTCACCAAGGAAGCGTTTACTGAGGACGGATGGCTAAAAACCGGAGATATTGCGCAGATTGATGCGGATGGAAACGTTAAAATAACCGGGAGAGCCAAAGAGATCATTGTGACTGCCGGGGGGAAGAATGTAGCCCCCGAAGTGCTAGAAGAACGCCTGAAGGGGCATCCCCTAATCTCGCAGGTCATGGTGGTGGGAGATAACAAACCCTTCGTAGCAGCGCTGGTCACTCTAGATAAAGAAATGCTGCCTACCTGGTTAAAGAATCACGGTATGGTTGAGATGGATGTTACCCGCGCGGCTCGAGATCCCCGGGTACTGGAAGCCCTGCAACGGGCGGTCCAACGTACCAATCGGGCAGTGTCACGGGCAGAATCTATCCGGAAGATCAAAATAATTACTACCGATTGGACTACCGAGAACGGAATGCTGACTCCGTCGCTAAAAATAAAGCGCAATCGGATTCGCGCTATCTATCGGGAACAAATCGAGGATCTCTACGCCAAGACGGATAAGAAATAGCGCCGGTTCTCTTTCGCAACCTGGCAAGGCTATATCGCTATATCACCCATAACCGCTTAAGCAGATCAGCCGGCCTATAAGCCGGGTTCTGTACTGGCAAAGCCAGCGGCGACCATCTATCTTAGACCTGCGTTACCGCAGGCCTTTAGCAACCTACCCGCAAGTTTAAAGCGGACCACTCAACTTGCTGCTTGGTCTTGCTCCGGATGGGGTTTACCTAGCTGGCCAAGTCACCTTGACCACTGGTGGTCTCTTACACCACCTTTTCACCCTTACCAACGCTAAGCGTGGCGGTTTGTTTTCTGCGGCACTAGCCCGCGGGTCACCCCGGGTGGCTGTTAGCCATCATCCTGTCCTGTGGAGCCCGGACTTTCCTCGACTATCGCTAGCCGCGGCC
>QWCK01004007.1_pt1 | contig 15152 bp, 14 predicted proteins | sample 1972571 | NCBI WGS metagenome assembly QWCK01 (sample SAMN09866710, study PRJNA288562) | Human gut metagenome isolate term2_stool, whole genome shotgun sequencing... | isolation source: gut | host: Homo sapiens | place: USA: California
TCAGTGTGCGCAGCGGTATGGCTACAATCCTGAGATCATCCTCGCTGGTCGGCGTATGAACGACGGCATGGGTGCTTATGTCGCTGAGCAGGTGGTCAAGCTGATGCTCAAGCGGGGTATACAGGTGCTGAACTCTAACGTGCTGGTGCTAGGCTTTACCTTCAAGGAGAATTGTCCCGATGTACGCAACACGAAGGTGATTGACATCGTCAAGACGCTCCGCGAATACAATGTCAACGTCACCATCCACGATCCCTGGGCCAATCCTGAGATTGCACAGCGTGAGTATGGTGTAGAGATACAGAACGAACTCCCCACGGCTCACTACGATGCGGTCGTCCTAGCCGTCTCCCACAGAGAGTTCGAGGGTCTCGACCTCGACAAACTCAAGGCTGACAACGCCGTCGTCTACGACGTCAAGTCATTCCTCCCGCCTCACGCCTACGACCAGCGACTGTAACACCGCCCCCTCACTCCCAATGATCACTCAAGAAAATATCAATAAGCAGTATCTCCCTATCTCTATATGGAGACCTATATTGATACTCTCTATCGTGGTAGGGCATAGCTTTGCCATTTATAGTGGTGCATGGCAGTATGACTTTGAGCGTGGTGTAGATTATATTGCAGCATATAGCTGGCAGAACTCTTTTTTCATCAGCTTCCAGTTAGAGGCTTTCTTCTTTATATCTGGCTATCTCTTTTGGATGGGACGATATGTTGAGAAAACGCTTACTCCTGGTACTTACTACCAGTTCATCAAGAAGAAGTTTGCGAGGCTATATATTCCCTCCATTGTATTTAGTCTGCTTTACCTTTACTTTTTCACTTCGCCTATAGAGCCTAGTGACTTATTGGGTGCTCTACTCTTAGGGAAAGGACACTTATGGTTCTTGCCTACTATCTTCTGGTGCTTTGCGATACACCGCCTTCTAGCCAAGTGGGGACATAAGCATCTAGAGCTTTATCTGATACTTTCCTTTCTGGCTATCTATGCGGGGACTGTGATATATCATCTCCTGCCTGGTGCTTTCACTTATCTGCTCTGTCGAGTCTCTCGCTACTACTTCTTTTTCGTTCTGGGAGCTTCTATTCGCAACACACGAATAGACAATCGTCTCAGAGGCGCTTCTGCTCATCGAGGAGCACGACAATATACCATCCTCTTTGCTCTTCTTTTCCTTCTCCTGTGGGTGGTTAGTATGTTTGACAACTGGCACCTAGTTGGAGACAATAACATTGAGAGACTCATAGACTTTGCGGGCAGTCCTATCTGCGCACTAATGGGAACATTAGCCATGTACACAACTTGGCTGCTTATGGAGCGGTATAGCTACTCCTTTAGGGTCGCTCGAGCATGGGTCTACCTATCCAGTATTTCCTTTGGAGTGTATGTGGTACACCAGTTTATCCTAGTCGAAGTGGTGGACAATCATCTACTACAACTTCAGTCCCTCGTAGGGGCATGGGCTATACCTTTCACCCTCGTCATCATAGGAGCTTTAGGCTCCATAGCTGTGGTAGAAGCATTCAAGAAAGTACTATAGTAAGCACAATACACATTACATTAACGACACAACAAACAAGATTCTCTGCTAAACCACTCTATTATGAAGATCGCTATAGCTGACCGCAAAGGTAGCTTTTCAGATTACTGGATTAAATACTGCGAGGAGCACAGTATTCCCTACAAAGTTGTGAATCCTTATGATACAGACATTGTAGAGCAGGTAGGTGATTGCGATGCGTTTATGTGGCATCACCATCATGCAAGCTTTAGCGATACCCTCTTTGCTAAGCAGCTACTATTCTCACTCGAGCAAGCGGGCAAGATCGTCTTCCCTAACTTTAGAACAGGCTGGCATTTTGATGATAAGCTAGGACAGAAGTACCTCTTTGAGGCTTTAGGGGTTCGAGCTGCCAAGTCATGGGTATTCTATGATAAGAAGAGTGCCTACAAGTGGATTGAGACGACAGACTTCCCCAAGGTGTTTAAGCTAAGAGGAGGAGCTGGATCAGCTAATGTAATGCTAGCTCATAATGCTAGAGAGGCAAAGAGCTTTGTCAGAAGAGCTTTCGGTAGAGGTTTTGCTCAGTTTAGAGGTTGTGACTATGTGCAAGATCGATATAAGGCTTATAAAGCTAAGAAGATAACCCTCAAGGCTTTGCTTCGATCCTGTGGAAGATTGATTATCCCCACAGAATATACAAAGATGCATGCTCCAGAAAAAGGCTATGCCTACTTTCAAGAGTTTATCCCCAATGACGGGTTTGATCTGAGAGTGATTGTAATAGGAAATAAAGCCTTTGCTATACAAAGGAAAATAAGAAAAGGAGACTTTAGAGCTTCTGGAAGTGGATTGATTTCTTACAATAAGGAGTTGTTTAGTAGGGAACTTATTAAAACCGCCTTTTCTATAAACGAACGAGTTAGGTCTCAGAGTTTAGTACTTGACTTTGTCCAGCACAAACAAACAGGACAGCTTTATGTCGTAGAGGTCTCTTATGGTTACTCGGTTGCAGGGTATGCTCCTTGCCCAGGCTATTGGACAAAAGATCTTGAGTGGCACGAAGGACCTGTAGATAGTTTAAGCTGGATCTTAGAGGAAGTCGTTGCGGAGTTTAGTACAACAAGATAATCCAAATAGTAATATTACGGATGATGATAAGCAATAAACTCAAATCGCTAATGGATAGAGTGCGAGGTAATGAAGATGCAAGGACTCTTATTGAGAACTTTGCCTCGCTTTCTATCCTAAAGGCATTAGGACTCATCCTTCCGTTAGTTACACTTCCTTATCTTTCAAGAGTTATTGGGGTGGCGCGATTTGGAGATATAGCGTTTGCCAGCTCAATTACTGTTTACTTCATGACAATCACAGACTACGGATTCAACTATACTGCAACGAGAGACCTATCTAAGAATAGAGGAAACATGCAGTATGTCCGAGAACTGTTTTGGAATGTGCTCTATACGAAGTTGTTTTTGTTTGTCATCTCTACGATCATCTTTGCAATACTAGTAGAGACAATCCCACTACTTCGAGAGCATCGCTTGCTATTGTGGTTTACTTACCTCTCCGTGCCTTGTTACATGCTATTTCCTGAATGGTTCTTCCAAGGAATTGAAAAGATGAAGTACATCACGATTGTTAATATCATATCCAAACTACTCTTCACCATACTCATCTTTTTTGTGATCAAGAAGGAGGCAGACTACATTTTGCACCCCGTACTCAGTGCATTTGGACTGCTAGTGGCAGGTGTGATCTCTCAAGTAATTATCATTCGCAAGTACAAAGTGTTTCCCACTGCTATCTCTTGGAGAAGTATTATATCCACCCTAAAGTCAGGATGGAACATATTCTTTTCGCTCATTGTGCCGAACTTGTATACGAATATGTCAACAACGTATTTGAAGATGTTCAGTGGAAGTGTCGGGGCTGGTCTCTTCACAAGCGGGAGGACGTTTATAGATCTCTCAGATCAAGTCACTACAGTCTTTTCGAGGGTCTTCTTTCCTTTCTTATCACGACGTCCAGAGAAGCACTCTCTTTTTAGCAGAATCTTATTAGTAGTCAGCTTGGGCATGGGCATAGCTCTCTTTGTGGGAGCAGATTTGTTAGTAGATCTTTTCTATAGCGAAGCTTTTAGAGCCTCTGCTACAGTCATTAGAATCATGGCTATATGTCCACTATTTCTTTACTTGATGAATGCCTTTGGCACCAATTATCTGGTTGTAATTGGGAAAGACAAAGCGTATCGACAAGTAGTCATGTGGTGCTCATTCTTAGGACTGTTTGTCGCTTATTTCTCTATAAAGCAGTTTGGCTACATAGGTGCGGCTTACACATACGTAATAATATGGGGGATAAGAGGGGTAGTGACTTGGCTACTCGCAAGAAAGTATAAACGACAACTTGTACAATGAATATAATAGTGACAGGAGATCTATATCTCACTGAGTCAAATATAAAGAGTATCAATATAAATGGAATCCATAGGTCTTTTTCAGAAGAACTATGTACTGTGATACAAAAAGCAGATTTCTCCATAACTAACTATGAGTCTGCAGTACATATATCCGAAAAGCTCAAAGGTATATCCAAGACGGGTCCTGTCTTATCTACATCTCCAGATGCGATAAAGATTGTTAGGGAAATGGGTTTTGATTGTGTCACCCTTGCAAACAACCACATACGAGATCTAGGAGGTCAAGGCATTAGGAATGCTCTTGAAGTGGCTCAGCAAAATGGAATTGAGACAGTGGGTGCTGCCCGCACGAAAGAGGCGGCACAGCAACCTCTCTATATTGAGATTGACGGAGTCAAACTTGCGATCATCAATTTCTGTGAGAATGAATTCTCCACATTAGCTCGTCCTAATGAACCTCAAGCCAATAGCTATAATCTAGTAGAGGTTTTCTATCAAATAAAGGAGGCGAAGCGTCTTGCAGACTTCGTGCTTCTAATCGTTCATGCAGGGCATGAGAAGTATCCTCTTCCCTCTCCTCGGATGAAGAGAGACTTCCGGTTTTTTGTTGATGCTGGAGCCAATGCAGTGGTTTGTCACCATGCTCATTGCTATACAGGATATGAAGTTTATCACGAGGCTCCTATATTCTATGGACTAGGCAACTTTGTTTTTGAAGGGGATTCGTCAGAGCTGTCAATATGGAATTATGGATATATGCTGGAGCTTAGTCTCACAAAAGAAGACGGGCAGATCTCCCCAAGCTTTGTACTACACCCATACAAGCAAGGAGTAAAAGGGGATCCAGTCTTACTGCATAATCTAGGAAAAGAGGAGGTTGTTGAGTTCTTACAAGAGATAGAAAAGAAAAATGGTATAATAGCCGATGACGAAGAGTTGACAAAAGCTTTTGCCCTGCTAGCCAAGCGCAATCGACTTTGGAAATACATCTTGTCTCCATATAGAGGACGAATAGCACAAGCCCTGAACGCAAGAGGTTTGCTGCCTTCATTTATTAGTAGAAAAAAGGAGTTGCTCCTTATGAACGTTTTACGTTGCGAAGCTCATAGAGATTGTATCTCTCGAGACCTCATGCAAAACTATCTTATTGAAGATGAAAACTAAAGAGTTGATACTATCTGACTTATATCGCTATACAGGAAGTCGATCCAAAAGAAGTTTTTGGAAAAGCTTCTTTTTCATACCTGGATTTAGATACTCTGTATACTTAAGACTTACGAATAAGTATCTGGATAAGAAGGGCGGGGGAAAAATCCTTCGGTATTGCTTCTATTTTAGATTGTTAAGGTTGCAGAAAATGTACGGGATACAAATTTCGCCAGCCACAACTATTGGTAAGGGCTTCTATATTGGTCATTTCGGGACAATAGTAGTCTCCCCTTATGCAGTGCTTGGAGACAACGTTAATATCTCTCAAGGAGTTACTATAGGATACGCCAATAGAGGGGTTCGTGAGGGTGCCGCAAGCATAGGCAATGAAGTGTATATAGGTCCTGGAGCAAAGATTGTAGGTAAAGTTTCAATAGGAAATAATGTTGCCATAGGAGCTAACGCTGTGGTGACACATGACGTCCCTGACAATGCCGTTGTTGCAGGAGTACCAGCGCGAATTATCTCCTACGATGGAGCTCTTGGATATATAAATAGGAAGGCTTAACCACTTTGACGAATGAAGGCTGTAGTATGAATTCTCTTCCTAAAGATAGATCTGAACATTTCAGAGAGAGTCCCTATGGACTCTCTGTGAATAGCAATCCTCCTAGTTTTGCCACAACGAATAGCTGGAATCGGGTGCTTATATATACGCTATTTATAGCTTACTTTATCTATCAGCTACAAGGAGCTGTTTACACCTCTGGCGGAATTGTCTCTCAGACTCTTCTTTTTCTGGTTATTGCTATAGATCTAGTCTACTTTTTGAAGAGTTTGCTCTTTAGAAAGCACAATGGGTTCTATTATATTTGGACAGGGTTCTTCCTGCTTAATGCGTTGGGTTTCTTTCTTTGGGGAGGAGATTTCTCTAAAGGTGAGCATTTTTCTATGCTCAAAGGAATTGTACTCTGTCTAGCCACTTTTTATCCAGCTTACTATTTAGTACGCAAGGGAAGCTTACGAAGAAAAGATTTACTCGTCTTCTTTGTCTTGGAGTTCATAGCCTCTATAGTCTCGTTTTTTTATCTAGCTTCAAAACTGGGTAATGAGTATGGTCTTAATGAGGAGACAATTGTCAATAATATGGCCTACAACTTTGTGTTTCTAACTCCGTTTCTGTTTTTGATAAAAAGGAAAAACCTTAGCTACATACTCCTTTTCGTACTTGTGTTTTTCGTTATACAGGGAGCCAAGCGTGGAGCGATTGTTGTAGAGCTAGTTCTACTGCTTCTCTACTTCTATCATGAGATTACAAACGTAAGACACAACAAAAGAGCCGTGAAGAATGTTTTGCTTGTGCTAGTAGGACTTAGCTTGATGGGATATGCTGTGTACGAACTTACCATTAGTAATGAATTCTTAGCAGCACGCTTTGAAAGTACAATAGAAGGAGATACTAGCGGACGTGATTATCTATATAGATCCATATGGAATAGTTGGTGGAATGAATCTTCAAATGATTGGATTACATTTCTTTTTGGGTTTGGCTTTGCTGGATCCACACAGCTCACAGATGGAAGATTTGCTCACAATGATTGGCTAGAGGTCCTTTCTAACTTTGGATTAATGGGCATCATCTTGTACTTCTCCCTTATTGTAAAAGGCTTTGCGTATGCTCTGCACAAAAGTTGGTCAGAGCGTGAAGACAGGATGTTGCTGTTTACCATTATGACTGCTTGGCTACTTGTTTCATTCTTCTCGATGTGGTATACAAATCTAGAGGTGCTAACACAAACTATCCTCCTTGGCTACTTAATGGGCAAAAATGTCAGATATAAGCGCACACATAGGTATGAAGATTCTATTCCTAATTGATAATCTAGGCTCTGGTGGGGCTCAGCGACAAGTAGTCACTCTATCTCGTTATCTCACAGGGAGAAGGCATGAAGTCTCTGTACTCATATATGCGGAGGGAGACTTCTTTGAGCCTCAAGTAAGAGAAAATGGTGTACGAGTTATCAAGCTCTTTGCAACAAACTACTTCAAGAGAATATGTGCAGTACGTAAAGCCATACATCAAGGGGGGTATAATGCCGTGATTTCATTTTTGGATACACCTAATTTTCTCAATAATCTCTCTGCTATCTCTCGTCATCGCAAGTGGAAGGTCATCACTAGTGAAAGAAGTAATAAGGAGGAGATGATGCGCTCTCGGAGAGGACGCATCTTTGGATGGTTTCAGCGTTACTCGGATGCGCTCGTATGTAATAGTCATAATGCAGAGGCTATGTGGTTGCGTTACTATCCTCAATACAAAGACAAGCTGCACACCATATATAATGCGGTGGAAGTATTACATTGTGATACGCACTATATCCCTAGACGAAATGGAAAGTTACATCTAGTCGTAGCTGCAAGCTATCAATATCTCAAGAATCCTATAGGGTTAATTCGTGCTGTGGCTCTTATGGATCCATATAGCCAAGAGCAGTTACGAGTGGACTGGTATGGACGATTATATGTGAGCGACATCGAAAAAGATTTAGCCTATCAAGAGGCTCTGACTCTTATTCACAAACATAGGTTGTCAGACATAATACATCTATATGAGCCAACGAAAGAGATCCATATTAAGATGAAGGAAGCAGATTTTGTAGGGCTTTTTAGTCAGCTAGAGGGGTTGCCTAATGCCATCTGCGAAGGGATGTTGCTTAGTAAACCGATTATTATGAGTCGAGTCTCTGATTATGATGTCTTGGTGGATGAGCGTAATGGAATCCTCTGTGATTGGGATAACGAGCTAAGCATCAAGGATGCTCTGGAAAAAGCATTACAACTCACAACTGATGAAATCTTAGCTATGGGGGCAAACTCCCACACAAAGGCTCAAAAGCTCTTTGATCCTAGTCGAGTCGTTCAGCAATGGGAACAACTTATAGAGAATCACGCAAACAATAAGACAGCAAAACGATGAGAAGAAAGAAACAACTTAGGATAGTCGTGTTGGGCTTTTTGGGATATCGCTCTAATATATTGGATGGTCAAACGGTCAAAACAAGAAACATCTTAAATCTGCTACAAGATAAATGTGAAGATGCATCAATTCAATATTTTGACACGGATCTATTGCATCACAATCCGTTATTTATATTTACCATGCTGTGGAGAGTCTGTCGATGTGATAGGCTCATATACGTTCCTGCAAGCAATAATTTGATCCATTTTGCACCGTTATTAGCCGTTTTGGCAAAGCTGTTCCGATTTAAGGTTATAGATCTTGTTGTAGGAGGATGGTTGGCAGAGTGGTTGCAACAACATCCTAAATCAAAAAGGGCTGTGGCTAAGTACGATGTGATATTGACAGAGACTAAGATCGACAAGGAAAAGTTGGAGCGATTATTTGGGTTTCAGCACGTTCGGGTATTCCCTAATTTCAGGATGGATTCTCGAGAGGATCTGCAGTTGGAGACAAGTTCTATTCGTCCAGACTTTAGGATTGTGTTTATGGCACGAATTCATCGAATGAAAGGTCTTGACTGGATGGACGCTTTAGCTTCTCATATTGAAAAAAACTACGAGCGAGGGTCTGTAAAGATAGACTTTTATGGTCCTATAAATCCAGATGATAATGACTATTTCTCAGAGATGCTTTCTCGTCATAAATCTATGAACTACCTGGGGGTACTTGATCCGTCAGATATAGTCAAGACTTTGTCTAAGTATGATGTTCTAGTGTTACCAACGCACTTTTTTACAGAGGGCTTCCCAGGAAGTGTCTTAGATGCTTATCGCTCAGGAATTCCGGTGATTGTTACAGAGTGGCTACATGCTAAGCAGTTTGTTCAGGATGGAGAATCTGGATTTATCATTCCATTTGAATATGGCGATCAAGATCTTTGTGAGAAGGTGGACTATCTCATCAACAATCCGAATAAATTAAAGGATCTCAAAAGGCAAGCGTATGCAGAAAGTCTGCGATATACGTCTGAAACTGGTTGGAAGATCCTAAAAGAATACCTATAGCATTCAGATGTTTGAATAGCAAGCAAATTATAGACCTATAAGTTGGCAATGGAGCCATTATCGGAGCTGGGGCTGTAGTTACCAAAGATGTGCCACCCTATACTATTGTTGGCGGAGCTCCCGCAAAAGTTATTAAGAGTAGACCCTTATGATGTATAATGCAATGAAAATGATTTCCATCGTCATCCCCGCATACAATGAAGAGCGCTTTATCGAGGATTGTCTCAATTCGGTCTATCAGCAAGATTACCCCAAGGAGCTACTAGAGGTGATTGTGGTAGATGGCAATAGCCACGATCGAACTGCGGAGATCATCCGTGAGAAGTTCCCTCAAGTAAAGCTCTTGCACAACCCTCGGAAGATAGTGCCTGTCTCTATGAATATCGGGATTAAGGCGGCTCAAGGCGTCTATATCATCCGGCTAGATGTACACTGCGTCTATCCCAATGACTACTTTAGTCGGCTTGTCCAATTTATGGAGGCTCATCCAGAGGCCGACAATGTGGGCGGTGTCTGTAAGACGCTCCCAGCCAATGAGACCGCAAGAGCTGAGGCTATCGCTATCGCCCTCAGCTCTAAGTTTGGTATGGGCAATTCAGAGTTTCGTGTAGGTGTCAAAGAGATCAAAGAGGTAGACACGGTACCCTTCGGATGCTATCGTCGAGAGGTCTTTGACAAGATAGGGGGCTATGACGAGGAGCTGATACGCAACCAAGACAACGAGCTGAACTCTCGCCTCAAGCAGCATGGGGGACGCATCTTTCTGCTCCCAGACCTGCTTATAGATTACTATGCGCGCCCCACGGTAAGAAAGTGTGGGCGGATGTTTTATCAGTATGGACTCTTCAACCCATTGGTAGATAAGAAGCTGGGGCAGTTCACCTCGCTGAGACGTATGGTGCCGCTCTTCTTCGTGCTCTATCTAATACTTTTTGTAGTGTTGAGTATCATGCTGCCGAAGCTGATCCTTTGGTTTGCCATCCCCTTGCTTCTCTATCTATTGATAGATATTGTGGCATCGCTGCAGCATATAGCCAAGCCAAAGGTTGCTCTATGGCTGCTCTGCATCTATCCCATTATCCATATCAACTATGGTATCGGTTACCTTGACGGTATCTTGCGTCTGCTCTTCAACCGCTCCTTCGTCGCTCAGTATAATCGCTAACAATAAGGATGATAAAGAATAAAGTAATTGTTTGGGGGCGGGATGGGTTCAATGTCCTAGGATTACTTCGTGCATTGGCTGGGGTAGAGACTTTTCTTTTAGTTAAGGGACCTAAGTCTTACGCTAGCAGAAGTTGCTACTGCCAGCAATCATATTGTGTAAGTGACGATGAGGAGGGAATTCGGTATCTAATCTTGCATTTCTCTCAAGAGTCTCACAAGCCTATCATTCTCACATCGGGAGATGAGATTGCGGTCTTTATTAACAATCACAAGGAAGAACTAGAGAAATACTTCATCATACCAGGAACGACAAAGAAGGGGCTTCAAGAGAAGTATACCGATAAGAATAATATGACCGACTTGGCAAGAAGCCTGGGCATCCTCTGTCCTGAATCTCGCCACTGCCAATGGAACTCTGACATTGACGATGTCAATTATCCCTGCCTTATCAAGCCTGCGCACGAAAAAGCTGGACATTACAACGAGTTCAAATACAAAATCTGTAAGGATAGAGCATCCCTTGAGCGCACGCTTAAAATAGTGCGTCGAGACTCTGAATTTATCGTACAAGACTACATTAGTAAGGAAAAGGAAGTCTTAGTGTATGGCGCAAGAATGAGGAATGGTCAAGTCATTTTGGCAGGAGCTTTAATTAAGAGTCGCTTCTCAGATTCTGGTGCTGGGTCTTATGCGCTAGTTACTAAGGAAGTCCCTTGTAGTATAGATACAGCTGGAATCGCTTCATACCTTCAAGAGATTGATTACTATGGTCTCTTTAGTTTTGAATATGGGCTACTTCGAGACAAAGCTTACTTTTTTGAGGTTAACCTCAGAAATGACGGCACTTCTGGCTACTTCTCTCAGGCAGGAGCTAACATCCCTCTAGCGTATGTATATAGCTGTGCAGGAGCAGACTACTCTAAGCTTCAATGCCAAGTCTCCGACGATCAATGGTTCATCGATGAACTCTTTGACTTTGAAAATGTTCTATTAAGGAGACTCTCTTATAAGCAGTGGAAGAAAGATAAAGCGAAAGCTACCGTCTATAAGTACTATGACAAGGACGATGAGGAACCCTGGAGGTACCTAAAAAGAAGAAGGTGGGTGCTTATGGCTAAAGAAATGACAGTTAAACGGTTTAGACCATATATTGTCTTCGTACTGGATAAACTAGGAGTAAAGAAATGATGAAGCAGGTTGTATTGATGTATCACGATGTATATGCAGATGACACGTCCGAATCAGGCTTTCAGAATGTAGGAGCGATGCCCTACAAGGTGAATCGAAAAGAGTTTGAGCAGCAGGTCGCTCTTATTCACGACTATTGTCAAGAGAAAGGCATTGACCAGAGCAATATCTCTTTCACTTTTGACGATGGGGGACGATCGTTTCTTCATATCGTAGCAGAAGTCCTCGAACGCTATGGCTTTTGGGGAACTTTCTTTATTGCTACTGCCTATATTGACACAGCAGGATTTCTAACCAAGGATGAGGTCCTAGAGCTGGAAAAGCGTGGGCACCTTATTGGTACGCACTCACACACACATCCAGAGAGAATGGACACCTTGCAAGAGACTAAACTTCAAGAGGAATGGGCTGTAAGTTGCTCTATACTATCAGAGATCCTAGACGCACCGATGAGTATAGCATCCATCCCGAATGGTTTCTCTTCAAAGGCGGTCTTACAAGCTATGATAGACAACGGCATTACTCTAATCTACGACTCCACTCCTACGACGAAAAAACGGTCTTATAAAGGGGTAACGATTGTCGGACGTTATGCTATAACTAACGATATGTCTCCAGCAAGCGTCCTGAGCATTATAAAGAGTCCCTATAAAAGAGCAAGTATCACCTTAAGGTATGATGTTTTGAAGTTTGCCAAGATAGTCTTGGGAGACTACTATTTGCGCATCAGAGACTATCTTCTCAAAAGGAGTAATAGATAGAGTATGTGGGCGAAGTGGTTATTTGATCGTATTGTGTCACTCGTTGGGCTGATTATACTGAGTCCTGTGCTACTTGTCGTGGCGATCTTGATTCGAGTGAAGATGCCTGATGGCTCTGTTCTTTTCAAGCAAGAACGGGTGGGCAAAGGTGGAAAACCTTTTACGATATATAAGTTTCGCAGTATGAGCGTGGCGCATGGTGGAGCTACTATTTCCGTTGCTGGAGAGTCTCGTATCACCCCGCTAGGAGCCAAGCTACGTAGGTACAAGCTTGACGAGCTTCCTCAGCTGTGGAACGTATTCATTGGTGATATGAGCTTCGTAGGTCCTCGCCCCGATGTGCAGGAGTGGATAGACAAGCTAAATGAAGCAGAGCGAGAAGTGCTATCTCTGCGTCCTGGTATCACGGGACCAGCCTCACTTAAATACAACCATGAAGAGGAGTTGCTACAACAGGCCGAAAACCCGCTAGCGTACTACGAAGAAGTGATCTTTCCTGATAAGAATCGCATTAACCTTGAGTATCTGCACAATTGGTCCTTTTGGCGTGATATCCAATATATCTTTCAGACAATCCTTAAATAGCTAGAATGATGAAAATCCCATTTTCCCCTCCCTTTATTGATGATGCTGTAATCAATGAAGTTACAGAAACACTTCGATCAGGATGGATCACAACTGGTCCCAAGTGCAAAGCTCTTGAATCAGAAGTTCAAAAGCTCTCAGGTGCTGGTTCCGTCTTAACAGTAAACTCTTGGACTTCTGGAGCCATTCTAGTCCTTACGTGGTTAGGGCTAAAGGATGGAGACGAGGTGATCGTACCTGCCTATACCTACTCTGCTACGGCTCTAGCTGTGCTACATGCAGGCGGCACACCTGTTATGGTGGATGTCAACGAAGACTTTAACATCAGTGTAGAGCAAATCAAGAAAGCTATCACTTCACGCACGAAAGCTATCATCCCCGTCGACATAGCTGGGTATCCATGCGATTACGATGCTATTATGGCTCTAGTGAAGTCTCCAGATATTATGGCTAAGTATGAGGCGACTAGTCCTATCCAACGACAATTAGGACGTATACTCGTACTGAGTGATGCTGCTCACTCTATAGGGGCGCACTACACAGAGACTCGACGTGCTGGTGGTGTCACGGATATAGCGATCTTCTCACTACATGCTGTCAAGAACATTACCTCTGCGGAGGGTGGAGCTATATGTCTTAATCTACCAGAGCCCTTTGACAATGAGGCGCTCTACACCCAGCTGAGACAATTCTCACTCAACTGTCAGACGAAAGATGCCTTTAGCAAGTCAAAGGCGGGAGGCTGGCGCTATGACATCACGGGGATGGGCTTCAAGATGAATATGGCCGATGTTAATGCTGCTATTGCTCTAGCTCAAATTCGTCAAATAGACAAGCTATATGCTGAGCGTAAACGTGTCTTCGAGCGCTACGCTACTCTGTTGAGTAAGTATCCATGGGCGATGATACCACCTACGTTCAATGCTCAAGGGAAAGAGTCCTCTTATCATATCTTCGCTCTCCGCATCAAAGGCATTACAGAGGAGCAACGTGATCAAATGATAGACTTCATCGCAAGTAGGGAGGTAGCAGTGAATGTTCACTTTATCCCGATGCCTATGTTGACGCTATTTAAGGGGCTAGGCTACAAGATAACGGACTATCCTCAAGCGTATGCTAATTACGCTCATGAGATTTCTCTGCCGATCTACCCTCAGCTAACAAATGAAATGGTTGACATTGTAGTAGATGCCGTGGTAAAGGCATACGATAATGTCGTCCTTAATCATCAGTAGCAGAGTGAGGGGCTCTTCGACAGGGGGCTCTGTCTGCCTAGCGGCACGCTGGTGACGGAGGAGGATCTGCAGCGGATTGTGGCTGTGATCCGTAGCTTGGGCCGGTAAGCGGACGGTTACGATGCGTCGCAAGGCGTAGATCTGTGGAGACTGAGCTCCCCGTAGATCTACGCCTTCTTCGTTTGTGCATAGGTGCGCTCGTTATTTGAGCCTGTTGACTTTTGCAACAGTCTCCGTTTAGGGTTGGCCTGCTACAATAATTTAATTTTGGTTACGTATCGATACGGTGCTGTGTCGGGGAAAAGTGATTTCCACGTGGAGATTTCGAAATCTCCACGTGGAGAATAAAAAATTCTTCGGAGGAATCAAATGAAACTTCGGAGGAATGAAATGAAACTTCGGAAGAAATGAATCACGCCCACGTGGAAAATAAAAAATATCCACGTGGAGATTTGAGAATATCCACGTGGAGATTCGAGAAAGGAGGGAATCGGACGAATTTCCCTGTAAAGAGATGTAAAGGTGTTGGTCGCTGGCTGTTGGCTGTTGGCTGTTGGCGATTGGCTGGAGCTATCAGAGTGATCGGAGGTGTCGGAGTGATCGGAGAGAGTCGTCTTGGCTGGTTCGGGGACGGACGCACGAGCCGTGCGTCCCTACATCATCGTTACACGTTACGGGCGGCCCTACAAATCGCGACACGTCACGTGCGATCCTACAAATCGCTATACATCACGTGCGGTGAGTGCCTGGCTTGTTATTTGTGTAGTAGCTGAGGATTTATTACTTTTGCACCGATAAGTAACTTCACAGAATAGACAAATAGTATATGGCTACAACAGCTGACTTTCGCAATGGCATGTGCCTAGACATTGATGGGCAGTACTACTTCATCGTAGAGTTTCTCCATGTTAAGCCCGGCAAGGGTCCTGCATTCGTTCGCACGAAGCTGCGCAATGTTGCTACGGGTCGCATCATCGACAAGACGTGGAATAGTGGTGTCAAGGTAGAGGAGGTGCGCATCGAGCGTCGTCCCTATCAGTATCTCTACAATGATGATATGGGCTACCACTTTATGCACCCCGAGACATTTGACCAGATCGCTATCAAT
>QWCK01004015.1_pt1 | contig 15127 bp, 20 predicted proteins | sample 1972571 | NCBI WGS metagenome assembly QWCK01 (sample SAMN09866710, study PRJNA288562) | Human gut metagenome isolate term2_stool, whole genome shotgun sequencing... | isolation source: gut | host: Homo sapiens | place: USA: California
CTAATCCTAACACGTTAAACTTTACCTTATTCTTTACTTTATTATCGTCCATAGTAACCTCCACTTTTAAATTTAGTCGACTTATACCTATTACATTATAGATAAATCCACTAACGCATTAATTTTAGGTTAAATTTAGTTAACTTAACCATTGTTGCAAACGATTTTAACTGGGTTAACTTTAGTATATATAACATTTATCTTGATTTCAAGCTTATTTTCTTGAATTTTTTCATTTTTATTTAATAAATTACTTGTTTTTATACTTTGTTTTAGTTAAAATTTAGTTAAATTAAGTTGTTGAATTTTAATACAGGAGGTAATTATGGTTACATATAAAATAGCTCTTATAGATGGAGACAATATCGGCCCCGAGTTAATAAGGCAAGTTGAAAAAATATTAATAAAGATAATGCAACTATCTGATTTTAAGTTTGATGTACAAAGGCCTATAGCTTTTGGTAAATCTATTGACCTTTATAAAGAACCTTTTACAGAAAATGAATTAATAAAAACATTAGAGTGTGATGCTGTAATTATAGGAAATATTGGCGAAAAAAAATATAATCATCTGAATAAAAACGATAGACCGGAAGGTGGTTTTATAAAATTAAGAAACAATTTAGGTGTTTGTTCAAGTATCAGAAGAGCCGTAATTAGAGAAAACTTAGAGTCGTTATCATCTCTTAAACCTCAATTAATAAATGGGTTGGATATTACAGTAATTAGAGATATTCAAGGAGGAATGTATTCCGGTATAAAATCATACACTACTAACGAAAACGAAGCTGCGGATGTTGAATTTTACAACTCAGATATTATTAAAAATTCAGCTACTCACGCTTTTGAACTTGCAAGTATAAACAACCTCAAAATTACAAGTATAGATAAGTCAAACGTTTTAAATACCGGTTATTTGTGGAGAAATACTATAAATAAGTTATCAAAGTCATACCCCAATGTACAAATTAATTACGATTATGCCGATAATGTTGCAATGAAGGTTATTCAAAATCCAAAAGACTTTGAAATAATACTTGCAAATAATGTATTTGGTGATGTTATATCGGACGAAGTTGCGGCTATCACAGGAACGCCTAACCTGTTTGGGAATTCTGAATTATCACCTTCAGGGAAAGGGATATACACTCCCAATCAATTACATTACCCTAATGAAGAATATATAAATAAAAATATAGTTTCACCTATAGGGATAATAAGCTCTCTAATAGATCTTTTTACATTTAGCATTAAACAACCGGCCATAGCAAAATCAATAGAAAAAGCTATTGAAAAAATTTTTATAGATAAACTTACAACGGCAGACCTTCCTGTTACAGGTTTCAAAATCCTAACCACAGACGAAATGGGGGACGCTTTAGCTGAAAATATAGAATTATAATTATTTGCTTAGTTCTCACACATTAGTAAATAAATCTTATACTAATTATTAACACTGAGATGAAATGTTATGGATTTCATTCAGTGTTTTTTAATGCTTTGTCAAAGGCGTCCCAAGCATTTTCAATGAGGTCAATTGTATCTTCATATATAACCTTATCTTCTGAAATAATTTTCACTCTTGCCGCCACAATACTGTCGCTGTCCCCTTCTACTTCTTGTCCGCCTACAGCAAGCCAATTGAGTTTAATCATATCTTTATCTATTTCCCCTACATAGGGCACTTCTATCTCATTTGGCACGTCGAATTTATTTTCTGAATAGGCATGTATAATAATTTTTTCATCGTATTTATAAAAATCCACATGGTTTTTAAGGACTTCAGACTCATAAGATACTATAATTTTATCTTTGTCCAAGGAGGTTACAATTCCCTTGTCCCTTAAAATTGTAAATCTTGTTAAAAAGATTATTACAACTCCTGCGATTATTAAAACATACAAAAATTTATTTTGAGATTTTTCCATTTAACAAATTCCTGAATATTTATTTCATTAAAAATTCCAATATGTCTTTATAAACTACGTCCTTGTCTTTTTCGTTTAAGATTTCGTGGCGCATGTTGTCGTAGAGTTTAAGCTCCACATTTTTAAAGCCCAAGCCTTTAAATCTTTCCACTTCATTTACTACGGCCTCGGAAAAATTTCCTACAGGATCTCCCTTGCCGGAGAAAAATCCCAAGGGCAAATCCTTGTCGGTATTTGAGTAGTCGGCATTTACAATTTTTACAATGCTCTTGCCAAAGGCCGCATAACTTTCATTTGCAAGGCCGAAGCCGCATAGGGGGTCGTCGTTATATGCTCTTATATTGTCCTCGTTAAAAGAGATCCAATCCGTATCTGTCTCTCTATCCTTTATCGCTTTAGCAAATTTCCCTACTGCTAAATGATAGAGAAGTTTTGACCTTCTCTTTTTGCCGAATAAATTTATTATTTCCGAAATATTGTAAAGGGCATTGCCTTCACTTTCTTTAAGTTCTCCTGTCCCTGAGAAGACGGCCTTATCAAAGTCATCGTACTGTGAAATGTAGTACTTAAGGATAAAACTTCCCATGCTGTGGCCGAAGATATACCTTGGCTTTGTGTCGTCCATCATGAGATAAATCTCTCTTATGTCCCCTACAATGTCTTCCAAAATATTTTCACTTTTAAAGTCTCCCAAGTCTTCCTTCGTCTTTGCTGTAAGTCCGTGACCTCTCAAGTCAAAGCCCCAGACTTCAATTTTGTTTTCGTTTAAAAATCTTGCAAAGTCTTCATACCTCATTATGTGTTCTGAAATGCCGTGGATGAGTAAAATTGATGCAACTTTGTCTTCCACGGGAAAGTGTACGCCGTGAATTCTCTCTTTTCCTCTTTCAAAATAAAAATCTCTCACTATGCCCTCCCAAATAATTGACTAAGTATTGCCGACGCCTCGTCGTATCTCTCTTCTTCTACCGAAACTCTTGTGGGATAAAAATTTCCTCGCCCTTCCCCGGCATAGATGCCAAGTACATTGGGACTTGCTTCGGTACTTAGGTCGTAAGGTATCCCCGCCTTTTCAAGTGCCGCGGCAATGGATGTAATGCGAATCTTGTCGTATTCGTAATACAGCGGAACAAAATTTTCCTCACGGCTTTTAGAAGCTAAATTATATTTTTTTAACTCTTCTATAAATTCATCTATCTCTTCTCTTCTCGTCCTGTAATTTGTCACAAGGCGTATTACTTTTTTGTCCTCTAATTCTTCCTGTACTTCAAAGGCAAATTTATCGTAAAGTTCTTCCGCCACATTCTTCGGCAGCTCAATAAAGATTTGGTTTGTAAGGGGAGGTTCTTTAAATTTAACTCCCGATTCTTTTAGTCCTTGAACCATGTACTCTGCCATTTTAAGAGATTTCTTTCCAAGTTCATAGTATAAACCGTCTTGAAACAAGGTCTTAAATTGGGAGCCCAAAATAAATCCCTTTGCTTGCATGGCCCCTCTTTGTTTCATAACAAGTCTGAAGTTCTCTTTAAGGTCGTCGTTAAATATCACTACAGCCTCGCCGTAAAGAGCGCCGTTTTTTGTGCCGCCGAAGGTAAAGACGTCACATAGGTCCTGCATTTCCTCAGGATTAATTTGTGCCTTTGCCATGGCAACAGCCATCCTCGCTCCGTCTATGTATAGGTAGAGATTTTTTTCTCTACAGACTTTGTAAATTTCTCTTAGCTCTTCTCTGTCGTAGTAAGTGCCAAGCTCCGTGGTATTTGAAATGTAGACCGTTTTAGGCCTTACCTGGTAGTCTTCTTTAAATTTTTCCGCAAATTCTCTTAAAGCTTCAGGATTTATTTTCCCGTCCTCTGTCTCCATGGTGAGAATTTTGTTGCCCAAGGCTTCAATTGATCCCGCCTCGTGGCCTTCAATGTGTCCCGTCACCGGTGCAATTACAGCTTCATAGGGTCTTAAAGCCGCGTTTATCACAAGGACATTTGCAATAGTGCCCCCGGGTACAAAGTGGATGTCGCACTCACACTTTAAATCTCTCTTTATAAGTTCCGCCGCCTCTATGGAAATCTCATCCTTGCCATAGCCTTTGTAGCCTTTTTGAAGTTTTATAAGGTCCATTAACACTCGTTCATGTGCCGAGTCGTTGTAGTCGTTTAAAAACATATTAACACCTCTCAACCATTTTACTATATTAAAGTAAATTACACACGTGCTATAATACTTTCGGAGGTACAAATGAAAATAGACAAACACGGCGCCAATTTATTTGAAATTGCAAAGGAATTAAATATAGATAAAAGTGAGATAAAGGACTTCTCTTCAAATGTAAACCCCTTGGGCATAAGTCCCTTGGCAAAGGAATACTTGGTTGAGCATCCTGAGATTATCTCCACCTACCCTGACCCTCACTACAGAGAACTGAAGGCTTCAATTACAGACTATGTAAAGACAGACGTAGATAAAATAATTTTAGGCTTAGGCGCTACGGAGCTTATTAAGGACTACATTGAGATTATCTCGCCAAAAAACGCCCTGATTTTAAATCCCGCCTACAGCGAATATGAAAACAATCTCAAGTCCGCAGGGGCAAATATTTTTAAATACAATTTAAAAAAAGAAGAGGACTTTAGATTTAATGTAGGAAAAATTTTGGAGATAGTAAAAGAAAATGACATTGACCTCTTTACCTTCCCAAACCCCAACAACCCTACAGGCACGGCATTAAGCTGCAATGATCTGCGGCAAATTTTAGAGACGGGGATTAACGTCTTGGTAGATGAGTGCTATGTGGAATTTGAAAATAATTCTGTTATTCCCCTTACAGATGAGTATAAAAACTTATTTGTAGTTAGAGGCACGTCCAAGTTTTTCGCTTCCCCCGGCCTTCGTTTGGGCTACGGAATACTTAGTGATAGTAGGATTTTGGATCAAATGGAAGACAGGTCATATCTTTGGAGTATAAATGTCGTGGCTTCGGAACTTGGAAATATTATGCTCAGGGACGGAGAATACATTAAAAAAACAAGGTCCTTTATTAAAAGAGAAAAAGAATATTTTTACAATGAAATGGCTAAGATAAGCACATTAAAGGCCTATCCTTCAGATGCGAATTTTATCTTGGTGGAAATTAAATCAGGCTTTACCGCGGCGGACCTTCGGAATTATTTAATGAAAAGCGCACTTATAATAAGAGACTGTGAAAGCTTCGGCCTCGGCAAAAATTTCTTCCGCTTCTGCATTTTAAACGAAGAGTCAAACAGAAAATTGATTGAAAAAATAAAGGACTATATAAAAAAAGACAGGGCATAACCCTGTCTTTATTTCTGTTAAATTAAAGCCTTTGCAGCTTCAATAGCCTTGTCAAAGTCAACTTCGTGAGTTACTTCCGGCACATATTCAACATATTTTACTGTACCTTCTTTGTCTGCAACTACAATCCCTCTTGCAAGTAGGAAAAGTCCGTCCATCAAAAATCCGAAGCTCTTTCCGAATTCGTTTTTCTTGTAGTCGGATGCGATTTTCGCTCTTTCAATACCTTCTACTGAGCAGAATCTTCCTTGTGCAAATGGTAAATCTTCAGATACTGTAAGTACTACAACATCTTCTGAAAGTTCTGTCGCTCTTTCATTAAAAGTCTTTGTTTGAATTGAGCAAACTCCTGTGTCAATTGAAGGAACTATTGAATAAATTACAACCTTTCCCTTCAAGTCTTTATCAGTTAAAGGTGTAAGGTCGGGATTTGTAAGTTCAAATGCAGGTACCTTGTCTCCAACTTTGATTTCTTCTCCAATTAATGCTACCGGATTTCCGGCAAATGTTATTTTTTTCATTTCTACCTCCTGACATGAATAATATACCCAATAAATAGAATTTATTTTGAATATTTTTCAAAAATAGCGTCAAATTTTTTCGAGCCGGAACTGCCTATGTTGTAAAGAGTTCCGTTTATCTTTAAATATTGTCCCGACTTGGCAAGCTCCCACTTTTTGTTAGTCTTGTCATAGATGTTGATAAAGATGTGCTCCATGTCCTTGGGCACTTCCCTCTCTTCCACGGGACCTCTGATTTGTTTCAAACCTCTTATAATCTTGTTCACCATACGGGTGTCTTTTACAGTCTTCATATTCCCTTCTTTAAACTGCAAAAACTCCACATATGCCACATCTCTCTTGTTAATTTTCAGAATTCCTCTGGACAAATTTATCTTGTCAATAACAGTAACCAAAGCAAGAATAAGGACCCCGATTATAATTAAATTCCTTCTTCTTCTTGCTTTCATTCTCTTTCTTTTTCTCAATTCGGTTTTTGAAATTTCTCTCATTTTATACTCAACACTCCGCTCAGATATACAAAGGCCTGTCCACCAACTTTAACTACGCCTTTTGCACTGTCATAGGAAGCGTAAAGATCACTCTTTCTGTCCGCTTCCAAACCTTGTCTGTGTTGAGATTTGTTACTTGTGTTAATTCCTTCTTCAGCCATGTAGTATAGAGTCGCTCCGGTAGATGTGCCTGAAGCCATTTCTTCAGCCACGCCGATGGCAGGAGAAAAAGTCCTTTGATGTACCCTCTCGCCGTCTTCAGTAGTAAAGACTTGAATGGACATAGCCCCTAATCTGTTGGAAAGTTCTTCCGCAAAAGCTTCATTAAGTACAATATTTCCAATGTCTTCCTTGGACTTTAAGGGCACAACTAAAGACACGTTGCCGCAACTTACAATTTTCGGCACGTAGCTGCCTGTGGATAAACCTATTCTGTCCTTGGATATACCAAGAGCTCTTTCCAAGTCTTCCTCTATATTTACATTTTCTATTTTTAAATTGCCCAGGTACATGTGAACGCGACTTACTTCTCCGTATTTGTATTCAATGTCCACTTTGGTCTTGCCGCAGTTGGTGTGTTGAATTACGGACTTCACTCCATCTTCAATGGGACTTATGTAGCCTAACTCCGCCAATGCATAAAAAGTCGCGATAGTGGCGTGGCCGCACAGTTCAATTTCCCTCTTGGGAGTAAAAAATCTCGTCATGTACCTGTCAATATCTAATCTCTCAACAAAAACAGTTTCCGGTTGTTGTAAATCCCTGGCAATATTTTGCATTTCATCTAAAGATAAATTGTCTGCAATAACAACGCCTGTAGTGTTGCCTGAAAATGCTCCATTTGCAAAAGCATTGACTAAAAGCATGTTAAATTGTCTGATCAATTTTCCTCACCGCCTAAAATCAACTCACAAACGCGAGTTAACTCTTCCTCGCCGAAGCAGTCAATTTGAATGGTGCGGCGATTGCCGGATTTTGAAACTTTGCACTTGGTGCCTAAGTAAGATATGAGTTCTTCTTTTATATTTTCCAAGTAAAGGTCTTTTTCCAATTTCTTTTCAGCTTTGTAAAGCTCTCTCACCTCAGTAACAGTTGAGCCTGATTTTACAATTCTCATGGCGTTTTTGTACTGTTGATTCGGGTCCTTTACATTTAGAAGGAGAAGGGCGTGTCCCACACTTATAAGCTCTTCCTCCAACATGTCCTGTACACGAGGATCAAGCTTTAAAAGCCTTAGAGAGTTTGTAATATGAGATCTGCTCTTGCCGATAGCTGAGGCAAGTTCCTCATGAGATAAGCCGTAGGTATTTATAACGTCGGCAAATCCCCTTGCTTCTTCCAATGGATCCAAGTCCACTCTCTGAATATTCTCAATAAGAGAAATTTTGTCCGCTTCTTCCTTAGGTATGTCTTTTATAATTGAGGGGATGGTTTTAAGTCCTGCAAGTTTGGCAGCCCTAAACCTTCTTTCTCCGGCTATAATCAAATAGCCTGATTCTTCTTTTTTGAGAATAATTGGAGAAATCACGCCAAACTGCATAATTGAATCCTTTAAATCTTCAAGTTCTTCCTGAGAAAAATTCTTACGAGCTTGATTTGGATTAGGATATATCTCCTCAATGTTTACTTCTACTAAACTTTCCGAGGGGTTAGAATCATTTATAATAGCGTCAACGGTCTTTTGATCTTGTACGAAATTTTGAATGCCTCTACCAAGGCCACGCTTTTTCATTATTTACCTTCCTCCCTCTTTAAAAATTCTTTTGCCAACTGCTTATATGCTTTGGCACCTTTACTCAAATTATCATACTTAAAAATACTCACACCGAAACTTGGGGCTTCCGCCAGTCTGACATTTCTCGGTATAACAGTTCCGTATACCTTCTTTTCGAAAAACTTTTCAACTTCTTCTCTAACTTCCAAAGCCAAATTTGTTCTTCCGTCAAACATACAAAGCAAAACGCCCTCAATCATTATGCCGGGATTAAAATTCTCTCTAATAAGGTTAATAGTGCTCATTAGCTGTCCCACACCTTCCAGTGCGTAGTACTCGCACTGTACCGGGATAAGTATACTGTCCGACGCCACAAGAGCCATTATGGATAAGATTCCCAATGAAGGGGGACAATCTATAAATATATAGTCGTAGTTAATTTTAATATTATCGAGATGTCTCTTTAACAAGGTTTGCCAACTATCCATAGTTACAAGGTCAATTTCTATACCTGCAAGCTCTAGACCTGAAGGCAGCAAGGTGACGTTTTTTTCATCAGTCTTAACAGTGACGTCCTTGCCTTCGATTAGAAAATCGTAAATATTATTCTCCCTGTGTCTCTCAACGCCTAAGCCGCTTGTCGCATTGGCTTGTGGATCTATATCTACAATTAAAACTTTTTTGCCTCTTAAACCTATGGCGCAAGCTAAGTTTATAGTAGTAGTGGTCTTACCCACTCCGCCTTTTTGATTAAAGACAGTAACAACCTTTGTCATTTTTTCACCTCATTTCAATTATACTTAATATACATGTCAATTAAAAGTGATTTAACAATATTAAATAAATAAATTTGTGAGTGGCAAACATTATTTGCGAATTAATCATGATTTAATACAACAGTTGATGAGGGCGAACATTGTTTACGGTAAACATTAATGAAATGAAATAGTCAGCCGAAATACATTAACAAACTTCCTTCTATTATATATGTCTGTTGTGAATATACTTGTCCTATGTTTACGGTAAACATGTTTAAAAAAAGAATGTTGTTTACGGTAAACATTGTTTATCAAAACGAAAATGTTTACGGTAAACATTGCGACTTTTTATTCAATGAAAACTAATTATGTTACCTAAGGAAACTTTTGTAAGTATAAATTTTAAAACATCCCTCAAATGTGTTGATATAAACAAATTCTCCTTGACATAGGCCCCCTAAACTTCATATAATACTACTTACGGCGAAAGGAGGGATAATATGAAGAGAACTTTTCAACCGAAGAACAAACAAAGAAAAAGAGAACACGGTTTTAGAGCAAGAATGAGAACTAAAAGCGGACGTGCCGTTATAAAGGCAAGAAGAAGAAAAGGAAGAAAGAAGTTAACTGCATAATGACGGACATCTATTTAAAGAAGAACGAAGATTTTTTAAGAGTATATAGGAAGAGAAATGTTTACGGGAACAGAAACCTCACTCTTTATCTCAAGGACAACAACTTGGGCTACAGCCGTTTAGGCATATCAATATCCACCAAAGTGGGAAAGGCCCATGTGAGAAACTTGATAAAGAGAAGACTCAAGCACATCTTCAGGGAGAACCTGAACAGATTTCCACAGGGAGTTGATGGGGTAATTGTGGTTAAGCCGGCCGCAAGTGATATTTCTTTTGCAGAACTTAAAAATTCTTACTTTCACTTATTAAAGAAGGTGGTTAAAAAATCATGAGTTTAATAAAATTTATTTTAAAACTGCCTGCAAATTTAATGCTTCTCCTAATTAAATTTTATCAAAAAGTAATTTCTCCCTATGTTTTACCCGGGGCGCACTGCAGATTTACTCCCACTTGTAGCGAGTACGGCAGGCAGGCCTATGTAAAATACGGATTTTTCAAGGGATCTTACTTGCTTATTAGGAGGCTTTTAAGATGTCAACCTTTTTGCAAAGGTGGATATGATCCATTACCATAGGAGGATAGATGGAATTACTGAGAAATCTGTTGGGGATGTTTGTAAGGGCACTATACAACGGTCTTCACGGCGCTTTTAGCGAGCCGGAGTCCATATCGTTTTTTGCCATTTCAATTATTCTTGCAACGATAATTCTAAAGTTGGCTATGCTTCCCTTAAGTTTTTCACAAATTAAAAATCAGAAAAAAATGGCGGAGCTACAGCCTGAAATACAAAAACTACAACAAAAGTACAAAAACGACCCTCAAACTTTGGCACAAAAGCAACAAAAACTTTACAAGGAATCTAACTACTCAATGTTGGGCGGATGCCTTCCTATGATAGTTACTTTAATTGTTTTAATTGCTTTTTACAGAGTCTTTATGTATCCTGCAAAGTATATTTTTACAGAGCCGGGACTATATGACTCTATCCAAAAGAACTTCTTCTACATTCCGAATGTTGACAATCCGGACAAAACTGTATTTTTGCCTCTACTTGCAGGTATAACAACATTCCTGTCAAGTTATTTGGCACAAAAAAATCAGCCACAACCGGAACAAGGCGGAAATATGATGAATACAATGATGGTTGTAATGCCACTACTTATTTTTTACATGGGTAGAAATTTTGCAGCGGCACTTGTATTATACTGGATAGTAAGTAACGTCTTCCAACTCGTACAACAATATATTACAAATAAAGTAGTAGAAAAAGTAAAGGAGGAAGAAAATGTACTTGATCAAAACAGGTAAAACTGTTGATGAAGCCGTAAGTGAGGCTCTTACAGAACTTAACAAAACAAGAGATGAAGTTGAAGTTGAAATAATTGAAGAAGCTTCAAAGGGATTCTTGGGACTGATCGGCAGCAAAGAAGCCACTGTTAAAGTTACTGTAATTAAAGACGCTAAAGAAATCGTAAGAGAAATCTTCAGCGACATTGAACCTGAGAAGAGCCAAAAAGTTGAAACCAAAGAAAAAATCGAAACAATTTCCGACTCAAATGCGGAAGTTAAAGAAAATCCGGTTTCAGAACAAAAATCCGAAGATGACAAAGTTGATTTTATCGAACAAACCGATAAAATTGTCTTTGATTTTATAGGAAAAGTAATGGGAACCTTGGGCATTGACTACGAAATCGAAATCGAAAGAGTGGACAATTTCTTAAAGGTAAATATTTTAGGCGACGAAGACAAGTTGGGGATTGTAATTGGCAAGAGGGGAGTAACCTTAGACTCAATTCAATACATTCTTTCTCTATTAGTTAACAAGCACTCGGACAACTTTATCAGAGTTATAGTAGATGCAAGTAACTACAGAAAGAAGAGAGAAAAGACTTTGACGGAGCTTGCCGAAAGAATGGCTGAAAAGGTTGTGAGAACCGGTAGAAGTATCAGACTCGAACCTATGAATGCACAAGAGAGAAGAATAATTCACTTTGCACTTCAGTCCTTCGAAGGAGTTGCAACTCACTCTGAAGGCAGAGATCCCTATAGAAAAGTTGTAATTCAAAAAGAAGTAAAATATTAAAAATGAAGCGTTTCACAATGTGAGACGCTTTTTTGTTTCCTTTATTTAAAACCTATAGGCCAATGTATTTACGCATTATTAGCCTATATAATTACACTTATTAAGATAAAAAATTTCATTGTAAAAATAATTACCGTTGTTAGCCGATAATCATTATCAACAATGTTGTTATTAGTTTTTAACTTCTTTTATAATATTTGTCTGCTTTCTTTTACTCCCTAAAACATTTTATCACTAATCCTACATCCCGGATCTATCGTTTCTCAAACACATAATTACTTGTAAAGTACTTTAACTCTGTTATAATTAAATTATTTTAAAAGTAATATTTTTATAAATAGGAGGCCGGCATAATGTCAACAAACTTTTTAAATTTTCTTTTATTACTCATGGGAATTAAAGAAATTGTAATTTCCATAAAGCTTTTTAAGACAAATAGAAACCGAGCAATATTTTCTTTAATCGCCGGTATCTTTGTCTGTGTTTGTTATATTCTTTCTTATACTAATATAATATAACCTTTATCAACATTTTAATCTGTCGATAAATGAAAATAGTTACTCAATTTCTTAGTTAACAATATTGTTTGCCTTTGTATGAAGTAAAAAAGGGAAGTATGGCTTTAATTTTTCTATACTTCCCTTTGTTGTTTTGGTGGAACGCTTTATTTTATATTTATATACGCCCATTATTATCTTTGTTTCTCTTCGGCTTTTAAGACACCCTTGTATTGAATTTCTATTCCGTTCCTTATTATTTCACTCTTTGTCAGGTTGGTAAACTCTACGACTTTCAAAAGTTTTTCCACGTCTTCCTTGGACATTCTCACTCTTACAGTCTCAGTCTTTAAGTCTTTCATAAAATCCTCCTCATCCTTGCCACAACTTTATTATATCTGTCTCAAACCTCTGTTTTCAGCATAATTGATCACTCTATGTTGAGGTTTTTAAATATCACCTTTATTTCACCATAGACTTCCGCTTCTGGCTTTTCTCCGTCGATTATGTAGTCTGAATATTCTTCATAGTCGGCAAAGTGGCCCAGACGGTCCGCGATTTTTTCTTCGCTGTCTCCACGCATTTTAAGTCTTTCAACTAAGACTTCTTTTGAAATTTTTAAATAAATTGAGAGACATTTTTCTTCAAATGCGGCCTTTATATTTTTAATGCCCTGTATCTCCACGGCGGCTATTCCGTTTTTAGCCCCTGTGTATTTTTCAAGCTCTCTCTTTATGCTACCGTAGAAATTTCCTGCATATTCTGCATATTCCAAGAGTTCTCCGGAAGTTTTCAACTCTTCAAATTCTTCCAAGGTCACGAAGTAATAGTCTACCTTGTCTTTTTCTCCCGGCCTTTTTGATCTGGTAGTTGCTGTGACGATTCTATCTATATTAAAATCCCTTTCAATTTTTTTGATTTGAGTGGTCTTTCCGCTGCCGCTGTTGCCCAATAGAATTATTATCATATTTCCCTCCGCCTATATTTTCCCACAATTGAATTGCACTTTAAAGAAGAATATAATTGAGTTGAGGTGATTTTATGAAAAATAAGAGATTGTTAATCGTTATTTCCATTGTTTTGGCAGTTTTTCTAATATCTTCTTGCGGCAAAAAAGAAGCTCCGACAGAAGAACCTGCTAAGACTGAGGAAAAAGCTGAAACACAAAATGCAAAAACGGAAGACGAAGTAAATTTTGAAATGCCAAAGGTGGCAGCTCTTAAAGGCCCTACATCAATGGGTATGGTTAAACTTTTTGAAGACAGTGACAAATTTACAATAGTAAGTGCTCCCGACGAAGTGGTTGCAGGACTTACAAGCGGGGAATTTGACATTGCCGCAATACCGGGCAACTTGGCTTCCGTTCTATTTAATAAAACAGAGGGCAAGATTAAGGTTTTGGGCATTAACACTTTAGGCACCTTGTACATGGTTTCTACAGATGCAAATATTAAATTTATCCCGGACTTAATGGGAATGAAAATTGTAACTGCAGGTCAAGGTGCAACTCCTGAGTATGTTCTTAAATATCTTTTGGAACGTAACGGTTTAAAAGAAGAAGATGTGGAAATTGAATTTAAACAAAACCATCAAGAAGTTTTACTCTCCGCAGGAGAAGAAAATACAGTGCTTATGTTGCCTCAACCTTTTGAAACAATAGCACTTACAAAGGACAAAACTCTTATTGAAAATATAAATTTGGATACTGAGTATAAAAAAGCTACTCAAGGCACTCCAATGGTAATGGGCGTCATCGTTGCAAGAGCCGAATACTTGGCTGAACATGAAGATGATGTTAAGGCATTTATGGAAAAATACAAGGATTCTATAGATTTTGTAAATGAAAATCCCAAGGAAGCAGCGGCGCTTATTGAAAAATACGAAATTGCTCCGGCGCAAGTTGCGGAAGCGGCAATTCCCAAGTCAAACATCGTCCTTATTACAGGAAATGAAATGAGAACTTATTTAAAAGGTTTCTTAAGTGTACTCTATAAAGCTGATCCTAAGTCTGTAGGAGGTCAGGAACCAAGTGAAGATTTTTACTACACGGCAAACTAAGGTCCAAAAAGCCCTTGCCATACTCCTTTGGATAGGTGTGTGGCAAGTTTTGGCTATGGCCATAGGCGAAAAAATTATTATAGTCTCTCCAATAGAAGTCTTGAAAGAAATATTTCGCAGCTTGGGAGATAAAGTTTTTTGGATAAATATCGTATATTCAACTTCAAAAGTCATAGGCGGTTTTATTTCAGGCACCATAATAGGTGTTTTATTTGCAATTTTAGCCAACAGATATAATTTGGTGAGAATACTTTTGGAGCCTTTGTTTCAAAGTATTAAGACGGTGCCTGTGGTGAGTTTTATTATAATTCTCCTGTTTTTTATTAAGAATTTTTACCTGCCTATAATAATTTCAACTTTAATCGTCCTTCCAATTACATATTTCAATGTCCTAAATGCGCTGTTAAATATTGACAAAAAATTTTTGACAATTGCACGCCTTTATAATTTTTCTTATGCCAAAAAAATAAAGTACATATACATACCTTCGATTAAAAAATCCCTTCGAGGTACATTTAAATCCACGGCAGGCCTTGCGTGGAAAAGTGCATTGGCGGCGGAAGTAATTGCAATCCCCAAGTACGGCATGGGTAAGGAGATCTTGCAGGGCAAACTTTACTTGGAGACGGAAAAAGTTTTTGCCTACACCTTTGTGGCAATAATTCTCTCCATTCTAATGGAAAAAATTCTCTTGAGCTTTGGAGGAAAATATGAAAATTGAAATTAAAAATTTGTCCAAGGTCTTTGGAGAAAAGAAAGTCTTAAATAATTTAAGTTTAACTGTAAAAGTGGGCGAAAGAATTGCCCTTATGGGAAAGAGCGGTGTAGGTAAGACCACTCTTATAAATTGTATTTTGGGATTGGAAGACTATGAGGGAGAAATAATTTTCTCAGAAACTCCTGTGCCTAAAACAGTTCTTCAAGACAATATCCTCTTTGAAAATTTTACGGTTTTTGAAAATATTAAAGCCGTAGGCGATTTTTCCAAAGAAGAAGTTTTAAGACACTTAAAACTCTTAGGCCTCTCAGACGAAATAGATACATATGTGAGAGATCTCTCAGGAGGTATGAAGAGAAGGGTTGCCATAATACGGGCAGTTATTTATCCCGGGAATTTATTTATTATGGACGAA
>QWCK01004314.1_pt1 | contig 15100 bp, 12 predicted proteins | sample 1972571 | NCBI WGS metagenome assembly QWCK01 (sample SAMN09866710, study PRJNA288562) | Human gut metagenome isolate term2_stool, whole genome shotgun sequencing... | isolation source: gut | host: Homo sapiens | place: USA: California
CACAACGTATGCCGTCACGCTACGTTGCGTACAGATGCATATACAATTATAAAAATATAATAATTTTATGGATGTGAAGTTGAAAATTTATATATAAATTCGTACACGCCGTCCGTAGCGGCGACCAGTTTTTTTGCGGGTGAGGTAGAAATTTATGATTTCGTAACCGAACGCGCAAAAAGGTGTATCGCCGCCAAGAGAGAAAATTGGAGGAATGTGTTTTGATAAAAATATATTGCGAATATAGGTGTGGAAATTGTTTGGGGTTTTGTTTCGATATTTTATCGGCACAGCGTTGTTGGTAATAATACATATTCCACGTACACAAAAATGGGCGTCGGTATATAACCCGACGCTACTGTTTGGGAGACGCACAATGATGGATGGATTTATATTTTGAAAATGTTTTATAAGGATTAAATATTACAATGTGTGTATGAATATATTAATGTGTTTTGTTTATATATAAGATGACAGAATTTGTAGCGGCGTGATGCACAGTCGACGTCATAGACTCATTTCTCCTATTCGTCGAAATGTCGCCGGACGTCTTTGCGGAAGACCTACCATCGTGTTTTTGATTTTGTCAAATCAAAAAGCACGGGTTAGGTCTATCATATTCCGCCGCCTGGAGTATGGGTAAATACATTCGTATGAACGATTTAAAAAATAGAATTAAATAAACACCGTCCGTAGCGGCGACCAGTTTTTTTATCCATCGAGCAGAAATTTTAATTTCGTCGCGAGATGAGATAAAAAGGTGTATCGCCGCCAAGAGGGAGAATTGGTGGAATGTGTTTTGATAAAAATATATTGCGAATATAGGTGTGGAAATTGTTTGGGGTTCTTGTTTCGATATTATATCCACACACCGTTGTTGGTGGGGTTGTAAATTGTACGGGCGTTATATATGGCGTTACCCTTCCCGTGCTCAAATACGAAATCGAAGATTTCTTTTTCGCTCGGTTGGGCACAGGAAGGACTCATCGTTGTTCCTTACGTCACAACGTATGCCGTCACGCTACGTTGCGTACAGATGCATATACAATTATAAAAATATAATAATTTTATGGATGTGAAGTTTGCTCAAAAACGAAATCGTAGATTTCTTTTTCGCACGGTTGGGCACAGGTAGAAATCTTCGATTTCGTAACTGAACGCGTAAAAAGGTGTATCGCCGCCAAAAGGATGAATTTGGAATGTGCTAAAAAGTTTGGTTCGATATTTTATAGGCACAGCGTTTTCAATTTCTCACAATTTATACACGCTGTAATTTGCGAGGATATTTTGATGAGAAACGGCTAGATTGAGAGTTTTAGGAGTGAGGCATATTGATAAATATGTCGCAACGACTAAAACACGAGATCAGTCGTTTATCGCAAAATAGCCCGCAAATAAAAAAGAACCCACAAAAAAACTCCATAATACATAAGTATTACAGAGCATAAACTATTTCTCATTTGTTTTCTTTTCAATTTTTGCGTTCACAAGTCGGCAAAGGGGCATCGGGATGTCTTCGACCGTATAGCTTTCGAGTGTTCCGGTCACGACGATTTCGTCGCCGTCGTCCGGATATTTCTCGTCGCTATTACTCGAGATGAATTCGAGTCCTTGCGCGCAACACGCGAGCGCATCTTTTATGAGACAGTAGTGGGTCATGCTTTTGCCTTCGGTGGTCGGGAAGGTGTATGAGTTTCCGTAAATTTTAAAAGTTTTTCCGGCGTAACTCTCCGGGTCCTGCACAACCATAAAAACTGTCGCATAAATCATGTCGGAGTTCATTTCGGTCAAGTCGTAGTCGATGTCTTTTTGATTTTCTCCGCCTACATTTTCCGCTTTTTTATTTTCTTCATTTTTATCTTCATTTATTTCCTTAACATCTTCTTCGGTCGCCTGAAAATCATTTTTAAGTGCTTTTTCATTTTCGGCTTTTTCTTTTTTCTCTTCTTCCTTTTTCATTTCTTCTTCAATCGTATCTTTCACACTTTTTGTCGTTGAAAACATCTGATTTTTGTTTTGTCTTTTTTTACCGCATCCGGCAATTGCAACAAAAATTATAAATATAATAAAGAATTTTATAAATCTATTTTTCATTTATTCACCTCGCACGATGTTAAAAATTTTACAAATTGCAAAGATTAGAACATTTGCACCGACGATTGTGGAGCCGACGGGAGTGCCGACAAGAATTGCAAAGACGATTCCCAAAACTGCACAAAACACCGAAAAGAGAACAGACAATATGCACACGCTTTTAAATGAGTGAGTTATTTTCATTGCTGAAATTGTCGGAAAGACGATGAGTGCGGAAACGAGAAGCGAACCCACAAGTGTCATTGCAAGAGATATTACAATTGCAATGATTATTGATAACAAGAGATTTGTAAGTTCGATATTTACACCGGTTGCCTTTGCGTAGTCTCCGTCAAATGTGACGGCAAAGATGTTTTTGTAGTTTGTGAGAAAAAATATTAAAACCAAAATCGAGAGCGCTATACAGCTGTAAACGTCGGAGAGTTTCAGCGTCAAAATCGAGGTCGAGCCGAAAAGAGTTGTGCAGACGTCGACTGCGACGTTCGGACCCGTTTTAAAGACGTTCATGACGAGATATCCGAGCGCAAGAGCGGACACTGCAATCATTGCAATTGCCGCGTCGGATGTAAGGCTCATTTTCTTTCCCGAGTTTAGGAGAAGGATCGCCGTCAAAATTGTGACGGGAAGAATCAGATACATTTTGTTTGTAAGGCCCACAACTGTCGCAACGCTCATCGAGCCGAAGGCGACATTTGAGAGGCTGTTTCCGATGTAACTGTATCTTTTTAAAACGAGTACAACGCCCAAGATTGAAGAAGCGAGCGCAATCAAAACACCTGTGATGAGAGCATATCTCACAAAAGGGTATTCCATATACATCAAAAATTTATTAAAGAGTTCCATTTTCGTAGTCCTCCTTTTTACCGAAATAAAAATTTGCTCCGAGTTTCAAAACATGGCTTGCGTATTTTAGCGCATCCGTCGTGTCGTGGCTGATCATGATTATGGTTGTGCCGGATTTATTTAAATCGTTTATGAGTTTATACATATTTTCGCGCGCGGAGTCGTCGAGTCCCGTGACCGGTTCGTCCAATATCAAAACTTTTTTATTGCTTACAAAAGCGCGGGCGAGCAAAACTTTCTCCTGTTGTCCTCCCGAAAGTTTCGAAAATGCTCTCTCTTTCAAATCGAGAATCCCGAAATTTTGAAGTGCCTCCAAACATTTTTTCTTTTCGGATTTGGTGTAGAAACATAAAAAGTTTGGGCGGTTTCCCGAGATTACAACTTCATAAACAGTTGCCGGAAAATCGGGAGCGAGCGAGAAAAGTTGTGGAAGATAGCCTATGTCCTCCTTGTTAAGACCATTAAAACGAACCTCGCCGCCGAGCGGTTTTAAAAGTCCCAAAAGCGTTTTTATAAGAGTGGATTTTCCGGTGCCGTTTTCACCCAAAACGAGAAGATAGTCGCCGGAGTGGATTTTTAAATTTAAAGAATCGGAAAGGATTTGACGCTTGTAGCCAAACGCCAAATCCTTAACATCAATTGAGTACATTAATTTAGACCCGCCTTGAGCGTGTCGAGATTTTCTTCCATAATTTCGAGATAGCTCGTGTTGTCGCTTGAAGAAACCGATTCCAGAGAATTTAAAACACGGATTTCCTGTGTTTTAGTTTTTGTATTTTCTTTAATCGTTTCGGCGATTTTATGGTCCGAGTCGGAAAGAGTGAAAATGGAGTTTAAACCGAGCTCGTCGACCTTGTTTGCCAAAAATACAATTGTTTCAAAACTTGCTTCGGATTCTTGCGAACATCCCACAAATGCAGCATAGTATTTCAAATTGTAGTCGTCGACCAAATATCTGAACGGGAATCTGTCGCCGAAAAGCACGGTGTCGAACTTTTGATTCGAAAGTTCTTCAGAGTATTTTTTGTCCAAAGCGTCCAACTTTTCAACATATGCTTTTAAATTTTCGTCGAACTTGTCAGCGTATTTCGGGCTTAACTTCTTTAGATTTTCGCAGATTTCATTACAAACGAGTTTTGCATTCTTTAAAGAAAGCCAAACATGTTCGTCCATTTCGACTTCGTCGTGGTGGTGATGATGATGCTCATCATGTTCGTCTTCATCGTGGTCGTCTTCATCATCATGTTCATCTTCATCTTCATCATGTTCATGTTCATCTTCATCTTCATCATGTTCATGTTCATCTTCATCTTCATCTTCATCATGTTCATCTTCATCGTGGTCATGGTCGTGGTCTTCGTCTTCCATTCCTTCGACAACTTCTTCCGGTTTGATATTGTCTTTTAAAACTTCCATCATATTTATCGCCGTCACATTCGGACTTTCCTTGATTGCGTCCGGCGCCCATTCGTCGGACTCTCCGCCGACATAAACAAAAAGATTTGCATTTTTTATGCTTGTAATATCTTCGGCGCTCGGCTCGAAATTGTGCAGATTGATTCCCTTGTCGGTCAAATTTTTCACAGTTACATTTGTGTCTTTCGAGATTTCTTTGACCCAGTCGTAGGACGGATAAATATTTGTGACGACGCTTATTTCATCGTCAGCTTTATCTTCATTTTTTTCTGTAGTTTCTGTGTTTTCTGCAACAGTTTTTGTGTCTTCTTTTTCTTCTTTAACTGCATCGTCTTTTTTTGCGCAGCCGCTAACCAATAGCACTGTTAAAAGTGCAATAATAATTAATTTAATTTTACCTTTCATATTAACCTCCAATAATTAGAATAAATTTTATATTAGAATAAATTTTTTTGATGCGATTTATAATCTAATCATTTATTCTAACCTTGAGGTCAATCGGAGTTTCCTTAAAAAGTTTTTCAAAATTATATTTTTTGGAAATCGAAATAAAGGCTCTAAAAAAGAGAGCGAAAAATAAAATCGAGACGGCGATTCTATTTCTGTCATTTACATTCACAGCTTCTATGTAGCTGCAGATGGAGCAATTGTGATGTGTGCAAATGTGGTTCGCACAAAAAAGCGCCGTGCATGTAAATACAATTGTGAGCACGAGAAATATAAGTGCAAAAGCAAAAACAATTTTTTTATTCATAGAATCACCTCCCGAATATGAAATCTATTATCATTTTCATTATAGGATTTTCGAATTCGATTGTCAAATAAATGATAATAAAAAGAAAAATAAAAAATACAGTAACAACAAATTTACACAAATGTGTTTAAAACAGATTTAATGGGTATATATAAATGCACGATTATATAGGGAATATAAAATTTATTATGGAGGTATTATTATGGAATTAAAAGGTTCAAAAACAGCAACCAACCTTATGACTGCATTTGCAGGCGAATGCCAAGCAGTTATGAGATACAAAATGTATGCAAGTCAAGCAAAGAAAGAAGGCTTGGAAGTAATTCAAGCAGTTTTTGAAGAAACTGCAGAAAATGAAAGAGCACACGCAAACAGACTCTACAAATACTTAAAAGAAGAATTGAACGATGAAGGCATCACAATCAATGCCGAATATCCTGTTCACTTGGGAGACACTCTCACAAACTTAAGAGCAGCTGCTGAAGGTGAAGAATATGAACATTCAGATATGTATCCTACATTTGCTGAAATTGCAAAAGAAGAAGGATTCAAAGCAATCGCTGCAACATTGAAAGAAATCGGTGAAGTTGAAGAACACCACGACAAGAGATACACTGAACTTGCAGACAGACTCGAAAAAGATACACTCTTCGAAAGAGATGAAGAAGTTTATTGGATTTGTCTAAACTGCGGATATGTACACAAGGGCAAAAAAGCTCCTAAGAAATGTCCAGCATGTGATCACCCACAAGGATTCTTCAAAGTTTTACTCGAAGACTATTAAAAACAATGCCGTCACTTTTGTGGCGGCTTTTTTTATTGAGACAAAATTCAAAATGTGGTATAATATAAGTGTAAAGTTTCGAGAGGAGAAAATATGGCAAATCCTATTACTTCAAAAGAATCGATTTTAAAAGTTGCAAGAGAAATTGTTTCAAAAGAGGGACTGAAAGCTTTAAACATAAGAAAAATCGCAAGGGAATGCGACATTGCAATCGGCTCTGTTTATTACTACTTCCCGTCGAAGGACGAACTGATGATTGAAGTCATCGAAAGTGTTTGGGAAGACATCTTCAGAATCGAGGAGATGGACTCTCAAGATATATCCTTTGTCGACTTTATCGAAAAAATCTTCAACCACACCGAAGAGGGCATTAAAAAATATCCGAACTTTTTCTCTATCCACTCGCTTACTTTCAAAGCGCAAAATATGAACAAAGCAAAAGACTCAATGACGAAATTTATCGATAAATTCAAGGAAAATCTTTTGATTTCAATCGAGAGAGACGAGTCTATAAATCAAAATGCATTCAATTCGGACTTTACAAAAGAAAAACTTATAGAATTTATATTATCGGCTCTAATGTCGCTTGTGCTTCAGAAAAACTACGACACAAAGACACTCACTTATATGATAAAAAAGACAATATATTAAGAATCTCACCTCGGGTGGGATTTTATTAGAACATTTATTGAACATTGTTCAAATAATCTAACAAAATTGGTTAAAATCATTTGCCGAAATGAGTGACAAATGCTTTTAAATAAAATCGAAAGGAGAAGCAAATGACAAAAAAATACGTAAACCTCTCATTTATCTACGCGATAATAGGACTTGTTGCCGGTGCGTTCTATCGTGAATTCACAAAATACATCGGCTACACGGCAAGGACGAGAATGGAGCTCGTGCACCCGCACTTTTTAGTTTTGGGCGCATTTATGTTTTTGATTATCGCACTGTTTTCAATGAATTTGAAACTCGAAAATGAGAAGACATTCAAAACATTCTTTTTAAGCTACAACATCGGAGTTGTAATCACAGCGGCGATGCTATTTCTTCGCGGACTCACGGAAGTGATGGATTGGGGCGGCAAGAAAGCGCTCGACGCATCGATTTCGGGTATCGCGGGTGTTGGTCACATCGTCCTTACGGTGGGATTTGTATTTATGTTTATCACGCTCAAAAGAGCGATTGATAATAGAGCGAGAAACTAGAGCTTCAAACTCGAGACAAGATTTTCTCTTTAAACGGAAATCATAACTCCTTAGAAATAAAGGACTATAAGCGGTCCTTTATTTTTTTATTTAAAGTTATTTTTCCATTACTCAAAAAAATGTGGTATAATGTAATTAGAAATTACAACAAAGAGGAGAGTTATATTTTGGAATTAATAGATCTTAAATCAAGTCTAATAAGTGATAATATTAATACATTATTAAAAGATAGAACAACAAACAAAAATATAATTTTCGCAACAAATGATTATGAAGGTTTTTCTTTTAGTGATGAAATAACAAAAAACATAATAGAGAATGAAAAAGTTGATTTTAGACCTAGAGTACAAAAAAGTTTAGAAGAACAAAATATTCGAACAAAAAACAAGGCTGAAGTTTTTACTCCCGGCTGGATTTGCAATAAAATGAATAACTTTCTTGATGAAGAATGGTTTGGCAAAAAAAATGTTTTTAACACAGAAAGTGAAGATAAGAAGTGGTCTTCTACATATGATAAAAAAATAGAATTTGAAAATAAAGATGATTGGAAAAAATATGTTCTGTCAAAAAGGATGGAAATCACATGCGGAGAGGCACCTTTTCTTGTTTCGAGATATGACACTGCGACAGGTGGCATGATTCCTATTGAAGACAGAATCGGACTTTTAGACAGAAAACTTAGAATTGTAAGTGAAAATACGGAAACAGTAAGAGAGTGGAACAAGTGGGCTTATAGAGCATATGAAAGTACTTTCGGATATGAGTTTCAAGGAGACAGTTTACTTATTGCAAGGATAAATCTGTTGGAAACTTTTTATGAATATTATGTTTATAAATGGAAGAAAGAACCAAATGAAACATCCGTAAAAAGAATTGCAGACATTATAAGTCGAAATATTTGGCAGATGGATGGGATACACGAAGTTTTACCATATCCGGGTGGGTTTATAGAAGATGGATTGTCGGACGATCCAAACCAAATTAATTTTTTGGACAAAATGGTAAATACAGAACAAAAACAAGATGAAGCTAAAGAAATTGAAACAATAGATTGCAAGATATTTGATTGGAAAGAAAAAGAAGAAGTGTTATTCAAACAAATAAAGGAGTGTGAAGATATGAAATTTGATTATATAATTGGAAATCCACCATTTGATGACGCAGATAAAAAATCAACGAATAAATATAAAAGACCATTGTACGACGATTTTTTACTCGGTGCTTTCAAAACCGGAGAAAAAGTTATGACGATACATCCTGCTAGATGTTTGTTTAATGCTGGAATGACATCAAAAAAATTTAATGACACTCTTCTAAGTGACGAACATATAAACGTATTATATTATACTCCGGATGCTAAAGCTGTATTTCCAGAAATAGGATTTAAAGGAGGAGTTACAATAACCTATAGGGATAATAACAAAATAATTGGACCAATAGGTCATTTTGTTCCGGATGAAATGTTGAGGAGTATTCTTTACAAAACAAAATTAATACCAAATTTTGAATCTTTAACAAACATAATTCATGTACAGAGTAAGTTTAATTTGAAAGTGCTTTACGATAGACATCCAGAGTTCAGAGGTTTAATAGATGAAAATTGTAAAGAGAAGCGTTTGATAAGTCCAATTTTTGAAAGACTTGATATTTTTAAAGATGAAAAAGAGAATGACGATTCTATTGGAATATGGGGTATCATAGACTCTAATGTTAGAGTTATGAAATATGTTGATAGAAGCTTTCTAATAAACAAAGACGGGATGCTTGACGCATACAAAGTCATACTGCCCGCATCGAACGGTTCAGGGGCGATAGGAGAGGTTTTAAGCACTCCCCTAATCGGGGAGCCCCTAATCGGGGAGCCCCTAATCGGGTATACACAATCTTTTATAGGAATTGGCAAATATGATAACATAGAACACGCTAAAGCCCTATTAAAATATATTAAGTCTAAATATTGTCGAGTTATGCTTGGAATATTAAAAGTCACTCCAAACAATTTTAAAAAGTATTGGAGCTATGTGCCACTTCAAGACTTTACTTCTGATTCTGATATTGATTGGAAAAAATCAGTGCATGAAATCGATATGCAACTTTATAAAAAATATAATCTTTCTGAAGAAGAGATTGATTTTATTGAGAAAAATGTAAAGGAGATGGAGTAAATGAATAGACCTGATTTAAGTACAACTAAAAATGTTGTGCCGATGATTTATGCTTACACAACTCCGGAAATAAAAAGGCATGATGGGTGGACAAAAATCGGATATACCGAGCAGGAAGTTGAAAAGAGAATCAATCAGCAAACCCAAACTGCCGATGTTTTATACAATTTGGAGTGGAAAGGGAATGCCTCATATGACGACGGAACGGCAGAAATTTTTACAGACAAGGATTTTCATTCTTATTTAAGAAAAAAAGGTATAAATCAAGAACCCGGAAAAAATAATGAATGGTTTCAAATTTCAGCCTCAGAGTCAAATCGCGAATTTAATCTATTCAGACAAAACAGAGGGGTGATAGAAGATATGCCTAGCGTTCTTTCCTATACTCTTAGAGAAGAACAGGAAAGAGCGGTAAAGCAAACTTTAGAATTTTTTAAAAATCATAAGGACGCGGAATTTTTATGGAATGCAAAACCGCGTTTCGGAAAAACTCTTGCCGTTTATGATTTGATAAAGAGAATGAAAGCTAAAAACGTTTTGGTAGTAACGAATAGACCTGCAATTGCAAATAGTTGGTACGATGATTATGTAAAGTTTTTGGGGCGTGAATCGGGGTATCTTTTTGTAAGCTCAACAGATTCGCTAAAAGACAAAAAATATGTTCTTTCAAGAGAACAGTATTTAAATGAGATAAATTTAAATGATGATGAAGACTTCGGTAACTGTATAACATTTTTGAGTTTGCAAGATTTAAAAGGCTCAAAGTATTTTTCGAGTTCAGGGATAGATAAGCTAAAAGAGATAAGGGATATGCATTGGGATATTTTAGTTGTCGATGAGGCTCACGAAGGAGTATACACTTTAAAGACTGATGTTGCTTTTGAAAAGATCACCAGGGATGCTACTTTGCATTTGTCCGGGACACCTTTTAAAGCTTTACAAAATGCAACATTTTCAGATGACGCTATATTTAACTGGACTTATGCAGATGAGCAAAATGCCAAAAGAGATTGGTATAAGGAAAATGATTCGCACAATCCGTATGAGTCTTTACCGAAGCTTAATATGTACACTTATCAAATGTCTGAGATTGTAAGAGATGAAATTGAAAAGGGGTTGACAATAGACGATGAAGTCGAAGAATACGCATTTGATTTGAATGAATTTTTCAGTACGGTTAACGGTAGGTTTAAGTATGATAGCTCTGTTAATAAATTTTTGGATGCTCTTACTACACAAAAGAAATTTCCTTTTTCGACGCAAGAGTTAAGAGATGAAATAAAACACTCTTTTTGGATTTTAAACAGAGTTGAAAGTGCAAAGCTTCTAGCTAAAAAATTGGAAGAGCACCCCGTATTTCATAATTATAAAATAGTGCTTGCGGCGGGAGACGGAAAGCTCGACGACGATGAGGAAATAAAAAAGTCATTTGACAAGGTTACAGAAGCAATAAAAGACAACGAAAAGACAATAACTATTTCGGTCGGTCAACTTACTACAGGAGTAACTATTCCGGAATGGACTGCTGTTTTGATGCTAAGTAATATGCGAAGTCCGGCACTTTATATGCAGGCTGCATTTCGTGCACAAAATCCATGGCTCAAAAGAGAATACAAAGACGGTAAAATGGTTTGGAAGAGAAAAGAAAATGCTTATGTTTTTGATTTTGATCCTGCAAGAACGTTGACTATTTTTGAAGAATTTGCAAATGATTTATCGCAAAACACTCTAGGCGGACGAGGTAGCACGGAAGAAAGGAAGAAAAATATAAGGGAGCTTTTAAATTTTTTCCCGGTAATCGGAGAGGATGAAGATGGGGAACTTGTTGAATTGGATCCTGAAAAAGTTCTCTCAATTCCAAGAAGAATCCGCTCGGTCGAAGTTGTAAGAAAAGGGTTTATGAGCAATTTTCTATTCCAAAATATTTCAAATATTTTCAGAGCACCGAAACTTGTAACAGATCTCTTAAATCAACTTGAACCCTATAAGGAACCAAATACAAAGAGGGATATACCGACAGATGAATATGCGGAATTAGACAAGGACGGAAATGTTGTTGTTCCTGAGGAAAAAGTTATAGGAAAATATACGGATTTATTTGGAAAAAAGCTAAGTGTGGAAAATGAAGAAATAGCAGAAGAACTTAATAAGCTTTCAAACAATGAAGATGAGAATGATAACGATTCGTATAAAAAAACAATTAATGATGTTAAAGACAAATGCAAGGAAAAGCTTATAAATTCGATATTTAATGAGGCGACAACCGGTTCGGACAAATACGATTTCAAAAAAAGAGAAGAGAAGAATCTGAGAAAAATTTTAGAAAATCAATTTGACAAAAAATTTGATAAAAAGTTTGAGTCGTATGTAATTGACAGAAAAGAGATTGAAGATAAAAAGAAAGAGGAACTTCAAAACAGAAATAAAACAGGTGAAACTGTTGAAGAGATTGAAGAAAAATATAAAAAGATATTTAAAGAAGACGATGAAAAGAAATATAATGAAATTTTAGAAGATCTAAAAAATCATGAGAGGGAAGCAAAAGAAACTCTGATTAAAGAAGCTGAAACTAAAATAGGAGAAGAAAAAAATAAGAAGATAGAAGATACCATAAGAGAGCATTTGAGAGGGTTTTCAAGAACAATTCCATCTTTTCTTATGGCATATGGAAACGATGATGTCACACTTGAAAATTTTGATCAAATTATTCCACCGGACGTTTTTAAAGAAGTTACAAGTATTTCAATTGAAGATTTTGTATTTTTAAGAGACGGCGGAACGAGAAAGAATCCGGAAACTGACGAGAACGTGTATTTTGAAGGCAATCTTTTTGAACCGGTTGTATTCAATGATTCTGTCAAAGAATTTATGAATTTAAGGGAAAAGCTTTCTAATTATTTTGAAGAGGATACAAAAGAAGACATTTTCGATTATATTCCACCTCAAAAAACTAATCAAATTTTCACTCCAAAGAGAATTGTTGTAATGATGGTTGATATGTTGGAGGAAGAAAATCCGGGATGTTTTGATGATCCGACAAAAACATTTGCCGATTTATATATGAAGTCAGGTCTATATATTGCGGAAATTGTCAAACGTCTTTATAAAAACGAGAAGATGAAGAAAATTTTTCCGGATGACAAAGAAAGGCTTCGCCATATATTTGAAAAACAAGTATATGGACTTGCACCGACTGAGATAATATACAATATTGCAAAGAATTTTATTCTTGGATTTGATAATACAGCGAATGATTTTAAACATAATTTAAGAATGCTTGATACACTACCATACGCAAAAGAAGGAACATTGAGCACCAAACTTGATGAAGTATACGGTAAATAAGAAACTCATCAAACAACTAAACATCCGCACAAAAAAAGAAGCTACAAAAAATAGCTTCTTTTTAATTTACGCTTCAACTTTTACAGTTTTATCAAAAACGAAGTAGCCGACTATAAAGAGAATCACAAGCGCCATTATGCCGTAATTTTGTTTTCCGGTTATGTCGGTCACGACTGCAATAAGAAGTGTGCCGAACATGCTTGCGCCTTTTCCGAAGATGTCGAAAACTCCGAAATATTCGCCGCTTTTTTCAGGCGGAATGATTTTTGCGAAGTAGCTTCTTGAGAGCGCTTGTATTGCTCCTTGAAACATTCCGACGAGAATTGCGAGTATCCAAAATTGTGTGAGGTTGTTTAGGAATGTCGCATAGAGCGTGATGAGTCCGTATGCGACGATTGTAATTTTTAGAAGGGTTTCGGTTTTATATTTTTTTGAAATACGACCGAAGTAGATTGCGCACGGGAATGCGACGATTTGTGTTGCGAGTAGCGCGAGGACAAGACCCGCCGAGTCGAGACCCAAGCTTTCGCCGTATGCCGTTGCCATGCCGATTATCGTGTAGACTCCGTCGATGTAGAAAAAGAATGAGAGCAGGAAGTATTTTATTTTTTTATTTTCCCAAATTTCTTTTACAGTATTTAGAAGTCTTTTAAAAACAACTTTCGGCGTTGTGTTTTGGTTTTCGATGTAGTATTTTTGCTCGTATGTCTTCATAAGTGGCACCGAGAAGAAGAGCCACCATGCGGCGTTTAGCGCACATATGATTATCATCGAGGTCGAAAGCGAAAGTCCGAAAAGGTCGCCGCCTTTTGTCGCAAGGATTATACTTATAATAAACGGAACACAGCTTCCGATGTATCCCCATGCGTAGCCCAAAGAGCTCACTTCGTCCATTCTTTCATTTGTCGTGACGTCGGGGAGCATGCTGTCGTAGAAGACGAGCGAGCCGTTAAATCCGATTTTTGTTATGATGAATATTATTAAAAAGACAACCCAGTTCGTTGTGAGCGGTTGAACGACGAGTCCTGCGATTCCGAGAAAGAGAAATATTTGAAACATCGGCTTTCTTTTTCCGCGGCCGTCGCTTATTGCGCCGAGAATAGGACTTAAAACCGCAATCACAAGTGTCGAGATTGTCATTGCATAGCCCCAACTTGCGAGGTAGTCCGCACTCGAGAGCGAGTTTTCGCCGATCGATTTAAATAGTATCGGAATTATTGTGGTTGCAAGAAGTATATAGGCGCTGTTTCCAACGTCGTACTTTATCCAGTTTTTTTCAAGTTGTGTTAATTTTATTTTAGACACCGTTAAAATCCTTTCTGTAATTTTCAAGTTCCTTGCCGTCTTCAAACATATACTCCAAAGTTTTGTCCAAAAATTCCGGGGCAGCTTTTAGAGTTTCGTCGTACATTTTGGACAGAATTTTGTTTGAATCTTCGGCATATGGAAACGGTTTGTGAGTTATGAGTTGTCCGCCGAAAGTGTATTTATGTCCTATAAGTCCAAGAGTTCCCAAAATAAATTTCTCTTTCAGATTTGAGTCGTTGTGAAAAAAGTTTTTCACAAATACCATATTTGAAATTGATTTTTCGACATTTTTCATGTCCACGCGTTCAAAATTTTTGTAAATCGGATAGATGTGTTTTGCATAAGCTTTGTCGGGAATGAGATGCGACTGTATAAAATTAAACTCGTTTTCGCCGTCGAGATTTAAATAGTACCTGTCGAGTTCGCTCTCGATATTTAAATGACCGTAGTCTTTTCTTTTGAGCGCTTCGACGGTCGGGTGAAGCGAGCTGTCCAAAAGAAAATGGAGCACAAGCCCCAAGAAATAGCTCCCCGTTTTTGTCTCGAGGTCTTCGGCGTCGAAATCTTTTTTTATAGTCGCGAGAACTTCCGAAAACTTTTTGTTGTGAATGTCCGTGCCGGGATTACTGCCTTTTAGCGCATTTTTTATGTTGAAGAAAAAGAAATCCGGACCCTGGTTTCCAAACAAAAAAAGCTCTTTGTCGAGATTTATAATTCTCTTTATTCGCTCGGGCGCAATCTTCATAAAGTCGCGACCGAAGTGATAGTGTGTGTAAAAACTTGGCATATTACTCCTTTCATTTCATTATTTTCTTATATTTATTATATAATAATTTCAATTTATATTCAATTTAAAAACATTTAGCGAGTGTAATAATTATGCAAAAAATATGGATGATTTTTCGATGTATTTAATAAAATTTAAACATATAAATAAATTCGATTTTATATTTAAAATCTTACAAAAAATGTGTATTCTACTTTGACAAATGGGCGATTTTCGTGTTATAATACTTATGAAAGAATAGTAGACATTTTTTTAGCCTACAGAGAGTATCCGGTCGGTGAAAGGATATGGCGGAAGATGTTGAACCGGTCTTTTTATTTTGTATTTATACACGGTTTGACGCGTTATAGTTTTTCGAGTATTAATTTTGAGTGGTACCGCGATTTATTCGCC
>QWCK01004024.1_pt1 | contig 15093 bp, 13 predicted proteins | sample 1972571 | NCBI WGS metagenome assembly QWCK01 (sample SAMN09866710, study PRJNA288562) | Human gut metagenome isolate term2_stool, whole genome shotgun sequencing... | isolation source: gut | host: Homo sapiens | place: USA: California
AAGCAGCAGCCGCCGGCGATGGCGGAGATGGTGAGCAGGGGGGAGCCGCCGATGATGTGGGACAGCCACAGGAACACCGGCGCGCAGGCGGCGAAGGTGCCCCAAGAGGTACCTGTAGCCACGGACAGGATAGACGTCACCAAGAGGGCGGCACTGGCCACCGTCTTGCCGGTCAGGCCGATCTTCACAGCCACGATGATGATGGAAGCGCCCACGCCGCTGGCCATAAACACCTCGGCCAGGGCGAAGGAGATCATCAGGATGAACAGGATGTCGATGAGGTTCTTCGCGTTTTCAATGGCGGAGTGATAAATATCTTTGTAGCTGTGCCGCTCCAGGGTAAAGGCCAGGATTCCCGCCAGTACCGTGGCGGTAGGGGCGGCCAGCAGAATGTCCACGCCGGAAAGCAGCATGCCGGCCAACACCAGCACCGGACACAGTTTTAAGAATGCTTTCATGTCATAACCTCTTCTCTCTTTTCATATTTTTCAAGTTTGCTGCGCATTTTTCTCGGGAAGGGTCTCTGTGGTCCCCCGCCCCCTGTGGGGCGGGGATCAGGCGTTTAATATTGGGCGAACAGAGAGCCGAAGCCCCCCGTGTGCAGGAAGCACGCCGGACCGTCCGTCTTGCCGGAGCACACATAGTCCCGCATACCCACCAGCACCTTGCTGTTATAGATGTTCTCGATGAGGATGCCCTCCGCCTGGGCAAACTGGGTGATGATCTGGCTGCTCTGGTCGGTGTTCTCTCCCCAGCCGCCGCCGCGATAGCTGTCGTCGATGACGCAGCTCTCTTCCAGCGCCCCGGGGAAAGGCAGATTCAAAATGCCCTCCGCCTCTTTGATGGTACGCCGGATGTCCGCCATCAGGGTCTCCCGGTCGTTTTCCACGCTGATGATGACAATGTGGAAGGGAAAGCCGCACAGGGCGTTGCCATAGATGAGGCCCGAAGCCACGCCGCCGTTTCCGCCGGGGGCAAAGAGCGTCAGGTTTTCAAGCCCCATCTCCCGGGTCTGGCGGACCAGCTCGGGCACCGCCTTCACATAGCCCAGGCAGCCCCGGCCGCTGGTGGCCCCGTTCCGCACAATATAGGGCCGGTGGCCGCCGGACAGCTCCCGGGCCAGCTTTTCCACATAGGCGCTGCGCTCCTCCGCCGTCACGGGGCCCAGGTAATGGGACTGCGCCCCCAGCAGATGGTTGAGCAGCACATTACCCTCCATGTGTCTGGGTTCGTCCCCATTATGGACCAGGATGCACTGCAGCCCCGCCTTGGCGCAGGCCGCCGCCGCCAGAGTACACAGGTTGGACTGCAGCGGACCGGAGGCCAGAATCACGTCGGCTTTCTCCTCAGCCGCCTCCCCCAGAAGAAATTCCAGGCTTCTCAGCTTGTTTCCTCCGGGCCCCAGGCCGGTCATATCGTCCCGCTTGATGTATAGTCCGCTGTGGCCCCACTGCTGTTCCAGACGGCTCAGCCGGGCCAGTGGCGTGGGTAGGCTGGCCAGATGGACCTGCCGCACTGCGTTCAGGGTCTGTTCCAGTTCATGCACACGATCACGCTCCTTTATGCTCTGTTCTTTTGACATGTCACTATACTAACAAGCAAAAACCGTGCCATCTTTATAATTCATCAATTTAGTTGACAAAACACATCGTTTCTAGGGGCTTTTCGCCCCTTTTCTTCCGGGCTATTCAGATACCAAATAAAAACTGGCTGAGGAATTGGCGTTTTAATTCGCCAATTCCTCAGCCAGTTTCTCCAATATTTCTTTCCCGTCTGCCGTCAGTTCCGTCCCACGCCGCCCCGGCCAGATGTGTACGCAGCCATAGCGCTGCAGGCTCTGGAGAGCAGTACGCACCTGGGTCTCTGTCATGGATACGCCCCGGGCGGCCAGGCTCCGGCTGATCTCCATGCGTCCCTGGTGCAGACCTAACCGCCCGTTGTGGTCCAGGACGGCCAGGATAGCCAGATACTCCCGCCGCCGAGCCGGCTCAAGGTACATCAGTTGCTCCTCTGTGTCGCTGCCCGCCCCGCCCAGCTCTTCATCCTCGCAGTCCAGCAGGGCCCTGGCATCCTCCGCCGTGACCTGGGAATGGCCCAGATAGGACACCCGCTCGGCAAAGTTTCTCAGCTCCCGCACATTGCCGTTCCAGGGATAGGCCTGCAAGAAACCCACGGCCTGGGGGGTGAACTGGACGTTCGTGTGCAGCTCCGTCTGAAACTCCTCCAGCAGCAGAGGGATGTCTTCTCGGCGCTCCTTCAGCGGGGGAATTTCCAAGGAAAGTACATTCAGCCGGTAATACAGGTCCTCCCGGAATAAATTCCGGCGGACCATCTGCAGCAGGCGCTTGTTGCTGGCAGAGATGACCCGCACGTCGATGCTGAACACCCGGTCACCCCCCACCCGTGTGATCTCCTTCTCCTGCAATACCCGCAGAATACGTGCCTGCAGGTTCAGGTCCATCTCCCCGATCTCGTCCAGAAACAGGGTCCCCTGGTTGGCCAGCTCGAAATAGCCCTTCTTGCCCCCCTTTTTCGCCCCGGTAAATGCTCCCTCGCTATAGCCGAACAGCTCGCTCTCCAACAGGCTCTCCGGGATGGAGGCACAGTTGATGGCGATGAATGGATACTCCCGCCTGGGGGAGGCGTTATGGATGGCCTGGGCAAACAGTTCCTTTCCCGTGCCGCTCTGACCGTGGATGACGATGGACGAGGAGGAGGCCGCCATCTTTTTGGCACTTTCCATCAGGGAAAGCATTTTAGGGCTCTGGGTCTTAATGCTGGAAAAGCTGTATTTTGCGTTAAAGCCCCGAGCCTTGATCTGGCGGCGCATCCGCTCGTGCCCCTCTTCCATATCCTCAATGGTCTTGAGCATGAGGATAAATTCGCCGGAGGCTGCCGCCGCCCCTAGGGGATATACGGAGACATCCACCATCTGTCCCCGGCGTTCGATGATAATGTCTTTGACGGGAGCCGTCAGCTTGCGGAACTGGATGTCCTTCAGCTCGGGCAGCAGGGTCACCAAGGGCTGGCCCACCGCCGCCGGATGAGTGTCCAGCAGTACCTCCGCGACCGGGTTTAAAAAGGAAATGATACCATAGCCAGACAGAGAGATCACACCGCCGTCAAACACCTCCATAACCAGCTCCAGCTTTTTCTTCTGCTCCTGCATCCGGTCGATCAGATCTCCAATGCCAGAATCCTTGGTCGCCAGCCTGGCGGCATATGTCTGCACCTGGGGACTCTGCAGCATGTCGGTCATCCCTAACTTGGCTGCTAGGTTGATGACCGTGTGCATAGACAGCGTCCGGTCCTTCAGATCCACGATCTGGGGCACATCAGGGGGCACCAAGTCAAACTCGCCGGGGGTGATTGCGATGGGCACATCGGGTACAACGGCGATGCCAGGATAGAAGGGGGTCATTTCAATGTGTTTGATTCCGGCGTTGTGAATCAGCCGAATGGTCTCCACCGCCATCTCCATGGTGGAGTTGACCAGCATGGCTCGACTGCCTCGGGGCAGCGCCCGCAGCTGGTCCACCGCCTCTTGATATAGCGTCAGGTCGGCGATCATCAGATATTGGCACTGGGCCAGTTTCTCCTCCACATAGCCATAGATGGAGTGGGCGGAGATCAGGGCGACATCCGCCTGGATGGGCGCCGCGATCCCCTTTTCCAGGGCATAGGAGACCACCTCCACGCAGCTTCCGAACAAGCTGCGCAGCCGGTCTGCATACCGCACCGAGGTCTTTAAGCTGTAAGCGATGACTGCGATCCGTTTCATACCAAAATCCTCCGCTGGAACGTGATATGCACGCATCTTATCACATCATGCTTTCCTTTGTCAAAGACATTACAGCCGCGCCAGCAGCTCCTCCCGGGTCAGGCCGGCGATGTTCAGCGACTTCAGGGTGCGGCCCGTCTGCCAGAAATCCTGCTTCACCAGGGCTCCGGCCAAGGTGATGACCGAGTCGATGATGGGAGTTGGCACCCCGGCGGCCTTTCCCAAGGCAGAGATGGGTACCAGACCCATGGGCACGTCCTCCACGATCAGACGGGAGTCCAGCTTGGTGGGGGCCATGATGCCCGCGTGGGCGGTGGACAGGTGGCACAGGTCAGACATCTTCTCCGCCTGCACATGGTAATAGTGGACATAGGCATCCCGCAGACTGAGAATATCCAGTCCATAGGCCCGGCCCACCGCCAGCCGCTCCTGGTCCATCTGCTCGATCAGGTCCCCGATGGCGGGGGTGATGCCGTCCATATAGTGACGGTACTGCTCCCCGCTCTCAATGCGCCCTGCGTTGAGCAGAACAGGCAGCGGGTGGACCACCGTGTTCATGTTGTTCAGGCTGGTCTCCAGCACGTTGGCCGCAGGGATGAGCTGAGGGTACACGTCGGCCAGATCGTCAATGATACCCTGGGTGTCGGCAGCGGGCAGGGCGGCCAGAGACAGCTCGTCCTTTACCCCGGAGATGGTGGCCACGCCGTCGCTGGCTCTAGCAGCATAGAACAGGCTGTTGGTCTCGCACAGGCGCACCTTAGCGGTACAGCCCGCCCGGTCCCAGACGGCCCGGAACTCCAGTGCGCCGCCGGTGGCCCCGGGGCAGACCACCACGGTCTGCCCGTCCGTCAGGCAGCCTGCAAGCTGCTGGGCCACATAGGCATGGGCAAAGGCAGGCAGCACTACAAAGATGACCTCTGCACCCTGCACCGCCTGGGGCACATCCTCCGTCACCAGGTCCAGCTTGGCAAAGCCCGTGTCGGACACGCCCTCCAGCTGAATGCCGCCCCGGCGGCGGATGGGCTCCAGCACCTGAGAAAACCGGTCATACAGGGTCACCTGCTTGCCCTTCAGCTTTAAATATGCGGCGATGACCTGGCCGCCGTTGCCCGCACCCAGCACAGCAAAATTCTGCTTCATCATAAAAACTTCCTTTCTGAACATTGACTGTGAAAAGGGCCGCCGCACAGCTCCACGGCTGTGCGGCAGCCCTTTGTTGTCAAAGCTGCGGAAAAATTACTCGTCGAAGGCGAAGGTCTGGCCCATGCCCAGGGAGAACGCCTTGCGATAGGCGATGCCGGCCACAGCCACATCCAGGCAGCCCATGCCGATGGGCACCACCAGCAGCTTCTGCTGGGACACGTCGCCCACCTCTTTCAGCCCGGCGGCCAGCTCGCCCACGGTGCAGTACACGCTGTCGGCGGTGATCTTGCCCTGCTCGGCCAGAGCCTTCAGGTTGCCCCGGTGCAGACACTGGCCCACGTGGTCGCAGATGAGCTTGTCCGCGCCCAGAATGGCCTCGTCGTCGCACTCCTGATAGGAGCCCATGGCGAAATAGACGGTGCCCTTCTCCAGCCACTCGCCCTTCAGGAAGGCCTGAGTGGCGGGGGTCACGGTGATGACGGCATCGGCCTTGGCGGCCTTTTCGGGGTGGTCCACCACAATGATCTCGCCCTGGACCAGGTCCTTCATGTCCTCCTTGAACTTGGCGGCGGCAGCGGGCACGGGGTCATAGACATACAGCTTCTGCACGTTGAAGATGGCGGTGAGAGCCATGGTCTGGGTGCGGCCCTGGACGCCGGCACCGTACAGGCCAACGGTGATATCCTTTTTGTCCTTGAGCAGATAGCGCAGGATCACGGCAGTCTGGGCACCGGTGCGCATGTTGGTGATCCAAGCGCCGTCCATCACGGCCAAAAAGTCGCCGTAGTTGGGGTGGACCAGCATGATCAGGGCGTTGATGAAGGGGCGGCCGATCTCCCGGCGGCCCTTGCCCCAGCCGCCGGCCCACTTCTGACCGGCCATGTCCTGCCAGGCGATATAGGCGGGCATGGCGTTCAGGGAGGCCTTATAGGGCAGGTTGGTGGGCTCGCTGTCACCCAGGTTCAGGTTCAGCTTGGTGGGGTTGATGGTCTTGCCCTCGCCCAGGTCCACAAAGGTCTTGTCCACGATCTCGATCACGTCCCGCATGGAGATGATCTTCTTGATCTCAGATTCCTTCAGCAGCATGGTGTTCATTATCAGTTTCCTCCTTAAAATCAGATCATTTTAGTTGGACATGCCGGGTGGGCTGCGTGTCCCGCCGCCCACTTGGCATGATCGATACAGGATTTACTTCTTTCTGGTGACCAGGCTGACCGCCACCAGGCAGACCAGGCTGGCCAGGATGCCATAGATGGCATAGGGCAGGCTGATGCCAAAGAAGGTGGGCAGACTGGCAGAGAACTTTTGGGCCAGGCCGCAGCCAACCACGCCGCCCACCATACCGGCGATGCCGCTGGCAGGCGTGAGCAGATTTTTGTTGCGGAAGGCATAGCCGCAGTAGATGGGCACCAGCAGGCCGGAGGCGGAGTAGGCATAGGAGGCCACGATCAGGTTCAGCACCTGGGGGAAGGCGATGGCCAGGGCCGCTGCGGCCACAGCCACCAGCACGGTGCACACCCGGGAGACGCTCAGCAGCTTTTTATCGCTGGCAGCGGGGTTGATAAACTGCTTATAGATGTCCTGGGTCAGGTTCACCGACACGGACTGGATGGCGCTGTCGGTGGTGGACAGGATGGTGGTGGCGATAAAGCCGCTGAACAATGCCAGCACCCAGGTGGGGATCTGGGTCAGGAACCAGCCGCTGGCACCCTCGGGGGCCAGCTCGGGATTCAGCACCCGGCAGGTATTGCCCACGACCACCACCCACAGCTCCACACCGGCGATGAGGATGCCGCTGATGATCAGGGAGCGGCGGGCATTCTTGGCGGAGTTGGAGGCACACACCCGCTGTAGGGTCATCTGATTGGTCATCATACCGGGGGTGGCTGCGATGAACCACAGGGCGGTGGTGGCAAAGCCGGCAGACATCAAGCCGCCGGGGAAGGCAAGCTCCTTGGGGTCGGGGTGGTTGGCCAGGATGCCGCTCCAGCCGCCGGCCATGTTCAGCGCGTAATAACCGGTGAGGGCGCACAGGGCCAGCATCAGTACGCCGAAAATAAAGTCGGTCCAGGCCACGGCCTTAAAGCCGGAGGGAATGGTCAGCAGCACGCTGACCACGATCATACCAATGATCAGCACGTTGATGTCGATCCCGGTGATCTCCGTATACAGCTTGGCAAAGGCGCTGGCCTGAGAGGCGATCCAGCCGAAAGGGACCACCATAGCCATCAGGGCACCCACCAGCATGAGGAACTTGTTCTTGCCATAGACCTTCTCCAGAATGTCTGGCACGGTGGTGAACTCATTTTCCCGCAGCCAAGCAGCGATAATGGCCATGATAAAACAGCCGGCTGCGCCGCAGATTCCATAGGTCAGGGGGGCCAGACCATAGCTGAAGCCAATACTCACATGGCCCACCAGCACGCCGCCGCCCACCAAGGTGGCAAACTGCGTAAAGACAATCACATAAGTGGGAAGACTGCGGCCGCCCATGGCCCAGTCTTCGGCAGTTTGAGTCCGGCGCTGGAAGTACAGGGCCACGCCGAAGCCGATGAGCATGACCAACACAGTGCTGATCAGGACCAGCAGAAGCCCGTTAGATGATTCTGGCATTTGCCTCTCTCCTTTTTCTAGGGGTGCGTACTCCCTCCCCTGTCAGATTGCCGTTTATTATAAGACTATTTTTCATGCAAGTCAAGGCTTTAAATCAATAAAGTATTCATATTTTCAAATTTTATTTCATGTAGTCCCCGTAAAAGCCCTGGTTTTTTCAGGCTTTTTACTTCTATCACGGACATATTTCGTGTTTTTATACTTCCCAGCGAATACATCCGTCTCCTTTCATTTTGCAGTATCTTCTGATTTCGCCTTCATTTTCGTTTATTTTCTCCCCTCTTTTCCCACTTCAAAGCAATAAAGCAAACTTTCCGGTGTGTTTTCTGTTGCGAAACACCGAAAATATGATATGATGGGCATAGAACTTACAGAAAGCGGGGTGAGGGGCCATGCTCCCCCTGATCTTAGCCGCTCTGGTCTGCGAGGCGGACCGGGTGCAGTTTTTGGCTCTGTATGAGGAAAATCACGCTGCCATGGAGCGCGCCGCCATGGCCATTCTCCGGGATCAGCAGGACGCGGAGGATGCCATGCAGAACGCCCTGTGCCAGATAGCCAAACATTTTGAAAAAATTTATGAGATTCCCTGTGACAGACTGCCCTTCTGGTGCGTCTGTATTGTAAAGAACGAGTCCATCTCCATCCTGCGGCGGCGGCACAAGGTCCTGCCTCTGGAGGACTGGGCACAGATTCAGACGGAAAGTCATCCCGGCCCGGAGGGGGCCGTCAGCTACCGCGCCTTGGTCGACCTGTTCGCCCGGCTGCCCCAGACCTATCGGGCGGCCCTGGAGATGCGCTTTCTGCTGGGCTACAGCAACAAGGAGATCGCCCAGCGGCTCTGCCTGACCCAGACGGCGGTGAACACCCGCATCGCCCGGGGCCGGGAGCTGCTGAAAAAATTGGCACAGGAGGAGGGGATACATCCATGACAGATATGACAGATCAGGAACTGGACCGGCTCATGCGCCACGTGCTGATGGACGGCGTGGAGCAGGAGACGGAGCAGCTATCGGAAACCGATGCCGGGGACATCCCCGCCTTTCAGCCCTCCCCCCGGTATCAGCGGCAGATGGCCGCCATGAAACGGGACCCCTGGGCCTGGTCAAAGAAAAAGCAGCGCCCCGTCTGGAAGAAGTGGGCCCAGACCGCCGCCGCCCTCCTGTTGGCCGCCGGACTGGGCCTGGCCGCCAGCCCCACCGCCCGGGCGGATATCGTCCGGTTGGCGGTGGAGTGGTACAACACGCATATTATCTATCACTACGCAGGTCCTGACCCGTCTGGTGAAATGCCGCAGTATACAATTTCCGCTCTGCCGGATGGGTACGAAGAAATCATACGCGACGTAAGTCCCGAAGTGGTCAGCGTTGTATACGCAAACAGCGACGGAGACATGATTGGCCTGGACTATATGTATATGAGCCAGGGCGGAAACAGTTTGTTTGTAACGGAGGACGATGATGTCTTTGATGTCACTGTCCGCCATATGAAAGGAAAACTTTTTGTCCCCCGCGAAGAGGGCCGCATGAGCACAGTCACTTGGATAGATACCAATTCCAATATTCAATTTTCTGTTGATGCGGCCCTGGATAGAGACAGCATTTTGCACATAGCCGAAAGCGTTGATTTGTGCAAAACATCAAATTAACATTTTTCAAAAAAGTTTGTAAGATTTCTGGTGTGTGCTGCGTTTATAGTTTATATTAGCAGAATCGCAAGATTCGAGTTCATTCGACAGGAAGGAGGTGTTTCTGTGAAAAAGCGCATTCTGCCCCTCGTCCTTTTGCTGGTGTTCTTATTCAGTATTTCCGCCCAGGCCGTAGAACCGTATGCCCTGGCCGCTAAGCCCTCTATGAGCTTCAGCGGGACAACCGTTTCCTGCTCCGCCAGTTGTAAAGGGGATTCCGCCAGCGACAGCGTGTCTGCCACGCTGACCTTGTACCAGGGCAGCACTAAAATCGATTCCTGGAGCGGTTCCGGGAAATATCGGGTATTCCTTTCCGGTGACAGCACTGTCAAAAAAGGAAAAGAATACAAGTTGGTCCTGACCTGGTCTGTCAATGGCAAAGCTCAGCCCTCAACGTCAACGACTCAGACCTGTCCCTAACACCCCGGCACCCGCCGGATAAAAGTTCTGTTATCTGGCGGGCTCAACTTCCCAACAGACAAATTTTAAAACTAAGGAGGCTATCACAATGAAGAAATTTACAACTTTTCTCCTGGCCGCAGTAATGTGTCTGTCCCTGTGCATCCCTGCCCTTGCCGCCGAAACCTCCTATTCCACCGATGCGCAGCGTCTGAAGCAGGCCGAGGCCATCGCCTATATGGATCTTGATTCTGCCAGTGGCGCAATGCAGGCTCGCATCTTGGAAGCGAGAAATACCATTATTTATAGCAAATCGTGGGTCGCAAATGGTGCTACTGGACGTATCCTCGACAGAGATGGTAACGTCTATGAAGAGTTACCCCAGTTCACCGATATTTTCCCTTCTGATTGGGCCGTTCCTTTAGCAGAAACTTCTCCTATTGCGGTTCAATCTGAATACGATTGGAATCCGTTCTTCAACGATAACATAAATCTCAAGAAGCCCCCGACAACTGGTGGTACTCCCGCATTTTGCAGCTTCGATACTTATGCTTTTCCTGATACCGAGGTCGAATATTATGTCGAGCACGTTATGACATCCGCCATATACCAAAATATTACGGTAGATGCCACATATAATTGCGGGTATACCAATAAGGCAACCGGAAAATCTTATGGTTATGCCCTATATATTAAAAACGGTTATACCTACGAAATCGACCCTCCTTCGAAAATCAGGCTCCAAGTTCATGCCAGTACGCACGATCACATCGGCGAATGGTCTATTCGTGTCGATGGCAAACGAATCTTTGTAAACAAGTAATTCCCTAGTCAGTTTATTCTCTCTTACACACAGGCACCTAGCCCTGAAGTATATTTCCAGGGCTAGGTGCCCCCCCATTGATTTTTGGAGTATTTTAATATGATATCTCACTTAAAACCAATCTTTCTCGCTTTCTCATTCTTGTGGTGCTTCTCCATGGTCTCAGCTAACAGCACTTTAACATCCCAAAACTTTCACCCAGATCAACTGACCTCAACGCAATTAGAATGGGGCACATCTCAATTACACAGCGAGGATGACATTCAGTATTATGCCTATCTAAACTTAGATACCGCTTCTCCTTCAGATCAAATCATCATATTAGCCGCTCGGAATCAACTTATTTATCGTCAATCTTGGTCTGCTAATGGAGCTTCCGGGCGAATTCTCCGTCCAGACGGCACCTTAGAACAGGAACTACCCCAGTTCTATAGTCTCTTTCCCTTAGATTGGGACCCACCTATAATCCCTGTGGACCAGCGATAAAAAACCTATATCTCTCAATAATAAATTTTAAAATTTTTTTCAAAACCCTGCAACAAAAACCGCCCGTTTTTCGTCTATCATAGTAAAGAGGCCCTCTTCGGGGCGTTGGAAGTTTTTTGAGAGGTGGTTTCAAGTGACGCGCAAATATATCGTGACCCTGCTGGCCTGGGCCCTTGGCCTGTTCGCCCTGGTCTCCGCCGTATCGGCGGCTCCGCCTGCACAGGCCCGCTCCCCTTTGACACCGATCTCTCTTGTTCCGGTGGCGGACAGATAACACGAACAGAAAGACAAGACAGGTGAAAAGGAGGTCCCCATGAAAAAATCTTCCCTATATCCCCTGATGGGCTTTCTCCCCCTGGTGATCGGATTTTTCTATATCCGCACCGCCGCCTTCCCCCTGCTGGGACCGCTGTTTTTCACTGCCCTGCCCTGGGTGATGGTCTTTCTGTGGGTCCGGGCTGGCTGGCGCTGCGGAGTGGACGGCCGTGGGTGGCTGCGCTCTGCCGCCGTTGCCCACTGGGCGGTGCTGCTGGTGTCTGTGTGCGCCGTGTGGCAGTTCGCCCTCATCCCCGATGAGCGCCGCAGTCTGGCCCTGTCCGTCTTTGCCCAGTATCTCTTCGGCCTGGTCCCCGGGGTCGTCCGGGTGGTCGTGCCACTGGTGGAGCGGAACAACACCATCTCCTCCGGCCCTCTCATCGCCCTGGGCACGCCTATGAGCGCCCTGGCCCTGCTGCTGCTCTTCTCCCTGGGCTACAGCCTGGGCTGGCGAAAGCGCCAGCTCCCTGCCCCGTCCGCTTCCGGCGAGGCGGCGTGATGCCTCCCTTTTCACAGATTCAGCCGGGCACTCTGTTATAGAGCGCCCGGCTTTTCTTTTTCCTTCAAATGTGCTAAACTGTTATCGTCAAACGCAACCTGTCATCCGTTTATTCAGGAGGTCTTTCTTATGTTGAAAACTTCTCCCGTCCCCGGCAGCAATGGCGACCGCTATATTCCCTTTGACCAGCGCACGGGGGACACGTCCGTGGTCTATTTCACCCGGGACCTGTCCGCCCAGGGCCTGGTCAACATTTTCCGCCGGGTGGGCGGCGTTCTCACCGGAAACGTGGCCGTGAAGGTCCACACCGGCGAGCAGCACGGCCCCAACATCATCCCCCGCTCCTGGGTGAAGGCCCTGATGGAGCAGGAGCTGCCCGGCGGCACCATCGTAGAGACCAACACCTATTACGACGGGGACCGCTACACCACCGAGAAGCACCGCAAGACCCTTCAGGTCAACGGCTGGACCTTCTGCCCCGTGGACATTCTGGACGAGGAGGGCACCGCCATGTTCCCCATCCGGGGGGGCAAGTGGTTTGACGAGATGTCCGTGGGCGGCCACCTGACCAACTACGACTCTTTTCTGGCCCTGACCCACTTTAAGGGCCATACTATGGGCGGCTTCGGTGGCTCCAACAAGAACATCGGCATCGGCTGCGCCGACGGCCGGGTGGGCAAGGGCATGATCCACACCGTCCCCGGGGACCCCAATCTGTGGAGCATCGCCCAGGAGGAGCTGATGGAGCGGATGACCGAGTCCACCAAGTCCGTGTTCGACCGCTTTGGCCGGCACATCTGCTATATCAACGTACTGCGGAACATGTCCGTCTCCTGCGACTGCGAGGGCATGGCGGCCATGCCCGTGGTCACCCCCAACATCGGCATCGTGGCCTCGTTGGACATCCTGGCCGCCGACCAGGCGTCGGTGGACCTGATCTACGCTCTGAAGCCGGAGGACGGCCACGACCTGGTGCAGCGGATGGAGACCCGCCACGGACTGCGCCAGCTGAGCTATATGAAGGAGCTGGGCATGGGCCACGACCGCTATACCCTCGTCGACATCGACCACGACGATGCCCCCATCCTCCCCGCCCAGGCGGTGCAGGACGTAACCCCCTTTGCGCCGGACGGTCAGGAGTGACCCTGACCGCAAAAAACAGCCCCGTGCCGCGGCACAGGGCTGTTTTTTCGCACTTACTTGACCTGTGCGATGGCCTCCACCTCGCACAGGACGTTCTTGGGCAGGGTCTTCACGGCCACGCAGGAGCGGGCGGGCTTTTCGGTGAAATACTTGCCGTACACCTCGTTAAAGCGGGGGAAGTCGGCCATGTCCGCCAGAAAGCAGGTGGTCTTTACCACGTCGGTGAGCTTGCAGCCCGCCGCCTCCAGAATGGCGGCCACGTTCTTGCAGGACTGCTCGGCCTGAGCGGCGATGTCCCCCTGGGCCAGCTCCCCCGTCTCGGGGATCAGCGGGATCTGCCCGGAGGTGAACAGCAGTCCGCCCGCCTTCACGGCCTGGGAATAGGGGCCGATGGCCTCCGGCGCATTTTTGGTATATACTTTTTCCATGTTACGTTCCTCCTATTTGTCATCGCCTCCGCCAAAGGGGAGACAGCTATCTGCCACGCTTAGTATAATGAGATAGTTAATTTTAGTCAATAGTTTTTTCTTTATCCGTTGCATTTTCCGTTCCATCTAATCTTCATCACTTTTTAACAAGGGGCTCCCTTGTTTTTTCCGGGATATTCTGTTATAATGATTATAAATCTATTCATTTTCTTTTTTCATCCCGCTTCTGATCCAAACATCAGAAAGAACCGGAAGCAATTTTACTTTAGAAAATGAACCAGACCATATTTATTTCACTTAAAAGGGGTCATGCTCTGTGGCAGATCATCTTACGTTCAGCTCCACCGAACGAAAAATTCTGGAATCCTGCGCCGCGTCCATGGACGGTCTGGCGCTGTACCTGGGGGAGGGCTATGAATTTGTCCTCCACAGCCTGGAGGACCTGAGTCACTCCGTGGTAAAGATCATCAACGGGCACTACTCCAACCGCAAGCCCGGCGCCCCCATCACCGACTTTGGGCTGAACCTGCTGCGGGACCTGGAGCAAAAGCAGAAGCCCGAGCCCCAGGTGTACTTCAACTATCAAAACGGCACCCTGCTCAAGTCCACCACCATTCCCATTCTGGGGGACAACGGACGAATGATCGCCATGCTGTGCATCAACTTCCACACGGACATCCCCATGGCCACCTTCCTGTCCGGCTTCTTCCCCGCCGGGTCCCCCTCCCCCCTGCCCCAGCGCAGTGAGACCTTCAGCGACAACGTGGACCACTTCATCCACGCCGCCCTGGACCAAGCCAAGGCCACCGTGTTCGCCGACCCCCGCATCTCTTCCGTCAACCGGAACAAGGAGATCATCCGCCTGGTCCACGAACAGGGCATTTTTAAAATGAAAAACGCCGTGCCCAAGGTCGCCCAGGAGCTGGGCGTGTCCAAAAACACCGTATACCTCCACCTGCGCAGCCTGAAAAACGCCGACCACACAGAGGCGTAATAAAATCATCGACCCCTGGCGGCCCGCAGGCTGCCAGGGGTCTTCTCGTCGGTCACCTGGCCCGCAGCTGCCAGAAGGCCACGGCGCTGGCGGCGGCCACGTTGAGGGAGTCCACGCCGTGGGCCATGGGGATGCACACGGTGCAGTCGCACCGGGCGATGGTCTCCGGGTCTAAGCCGTCCCCCTCGGTGCCCAGGACCAGGGCCAGCCTGTCCCGCTCCAGCCGGGGGTCGTCGATGGACACAGCCCGGTCATCCAGGGCCATGGCCGCCGTGGCAAAGCCCAGCTTGTGCAGCCGCTCCAGCCCCGCCCGGGGCCAGTCCTCTTTTTTCTCCCCGATGTAGGTCCAGGGGACCTGGAACACGGTGCCCATGCTCACCCGCACCGCGCGGCGGCACAGGGGGTCGATGCAGGTGGGGGAGACCAGCACCCCGTCCATGCCCAGGGCAGCGGCACAGCGGAAGATTGCCCCCACGTTGGCCCCGTCCACGATGCCCTCCAGAACGGCCAGCCGCTTTGCCCCGGCACACACCTGCTCCACCGTGGGCAGGGCGGGGCGGCGCATGGCGCACAGCACCCCCCGGGTAAGGGCGTAGCCGGTGATGCCGGAGAGCACCTCCCGCTCCCCCACATAGATGGGCACGTCTCCCACCCGCCGGGCCAGGGGGCGGTCCTTCCCCTCCAGCTGCCGCCGCTCCATCAGCAGGGAGACAGGCTGATAGCCCGCATCCAGCGCATGGCCGATGACCACGGCGCTCTCAGCGATGAACAGGCCGTCCTCCGGC
>QWCK01004032.1_pt1 | contig 15066 bp, 10 predicted proteins | sample 1972571 | NCBI WGS metagenome assembly QWCK01 (sample SAMN09866710, study PRJNA288562) | Human gut metagenome isolate term2_stool, whole genome shotgun sequencing... | isolation source: gut | host: Homo sapiens | place: USA: California
CTTTGCCATTGGAAGCAACCTCTCGTGGAACAAGACCATTGACAAGGTAGAAGTGCGCAATGTGCAATACAAAGGTAGGTACACACTCTCTGACCAAACCAACGGCACTGGTGCAGCTTGGGACCTTACCAGTACTGCCTCTGAGCGTTCTACGATGACACTTAGTGGTGTGGAGGTTAATACAAGCAAAAACCCAAACACCATTATCATGGGCACGGAGGGTGATAACTACACCTTCTACATGGTTCCACAGACCATCAAAGCAGAGGATAATGTCGTGGTGTACTTTCACTGTACCGACGGTACAGAGATTACCGCACCACTGAAGTCGGGCAATTGGCAAGCTGGACACACCAAGACTTATACGATTAGCCAGAAAAAATCTGACTGGACTTATACTCTTGAGGCCACCAATCCGACGATAATTGATTACGACAAGGATGTAAGTCCCGATGCGTATGGCATCACCAGTTATCGCTTGGCACCCGACGGAACCAAGCAACCCGTCGGTTGGAAGGTCGTAGGCTATGATGCTAATGGCGATGGAAACTTCTCCATGGATGAAAAACCCGCATGGCTTACTAATCTTGACAAGATGAGTGGTGAAGGTGGCGAGGTAGCTGAAATGGGTCTTGCTCATGTAACTATCAATATTAACAATCAATTGAGCGAGCGTAATCAGTCGATAGTGAATGCGCCTGCCAAGGGTTCTTCGACCAATTACTACAACTTGGCCAACCAAACCAATGGTGGCGATGACATTGAGAACACCGCCAACTCGTACTTGATATCTGCTCCCGGTTACTACCGTTTGCCTTTGGTGTATGGTAATGCAATCAAGAACAAAACAAACAACAAGGCGGCCTATATCACGGACATACCCAACGCTGAATCAAGCGGGAGTCTTTCATCCATAACAAAGGCGTTGCTTCATTTCATCGACCACAATGGCCAACCAATCAAGTCGCCCTACATCATGGTGCAGAATTCTGACGATAAGATTGGTACACCCGAAGTGGTGTGGGCTGACGTGAAGGGTTTGGTGTCTAACCTAAAGGTTACAGGCACAGGAAAGAACGCATACTTGCAGTTCGAGGTAAACAAGGGCAACATTCAGAATGGTAATGCCGTGATAGCTGTTAAAGATAACAATGGCACAGTGTTGTGGTCATGGCACATTTGGGTGGCACCTGCTGATGCGCTCAGCACCATAGCTTGTTACAACAAAGAAGGTAAGACCTACAAGTTTAGCAAAGAACCACTCGGTTTTAAGTATAATGAATGGAATGGTTCGACCTACTCGGGGAATCGTAGTGTTCGAGTGAGGGTTGAACAAGTGGCTGGTCACAAGGGAGAAAAACAGCGTGCTGACATCACTGTTACACAAAAGTCAGGAGGGAAGAAGGAATATGTGATGACATATTACCAGTGGGGTCGGAAAGATGCCTTCCCAACCTCAGAAGGACCTATGGCAGAGGGAACAACCGAAACTAGTTCAGAGATCAGAGATATCCCCAATAGCATTAAGCTTCCTAATATATTTTACGATACTCAAAAAGAGGCTATAATTTATCATAACCTGTGGTGTATCAACTACCGTGATGACGATCTGTCAAAAGCACTTGACTCGAGAATTAAAACTATTTACGACCCTTGCCCTGTAGGTTTTATGGTGCCTGGCAGAGATGCGTTTACAGGATTTCTTGATGGTAAGCCAGAAAAGAAAGGAAGGAATCTATATTTTAATGGGAAGGCAAATGCATATGGCGAATGGGATCACGGTTTTTATTTGGTCACAAAACCAACAAAATCAGACGAGCCTATTTTCTTCCATGAAACGCAGGAATATAATCCAGGGGTTGACCCAGACTTGCCCCCAGGTTTTAGTTATTGGTGTGATGAGGCTATAACACGCTATCCACCAACAGCTGCTTTTTATTTTAGTACGGATGCTGAAAATGAAGTTGGCTATATTATTGATCGTTGGGCGGGTTTTAGTGTTCGTCCTATAGCTGAACAATAAAAATACAGAGATGACCATGGTGTCATGGTATTCACGAGGGTGTGTCAGAACAGACACACCCTTTTTAGTAACCTCGACATTTACCTTGTCTGCGAGAGGCGACTTCACGATTTCTTCGGATGCGCGGACTTATAGACGGATGGAATCGTTGAAAAAGGATGACAAAAACAGCTGTCAGCTTCGAGAATTTGAAAATGGAAATCAAGTGAGGCTGAAAATGCAGAAAATGATGAGTTTTCTGTAACGGGCTTGAGGATAGTATGATAGGATGATTGAAAATTGTTTTCGGTTTCAGAGTTTTTTAATCAGTGTGCGGTTACTATCTAACGACGGTGCGATTGGGCTTTCGTTGCCCTGCCGGTCGGTTCTTTACGTGTTGCGGTTAGACCTGAACCGTCATGCGAATCAGGCTTCTTGGGTTGTTTTTTGAGACTTTGTGACCGTCCGGGTGTAAATTGCTGGGAGAAACATGGCGCTTTTCATTCTGGAAGGATTCATTTTCCGAGACGTTTTCCGGTGAAGTATTCTTGACAAACCGAGAGCTTACCAATGGCGGAACAACTCAAAACCGAACTTGCAACCGAACACACGGTTGCCCTTGCCGTTGCTGACAAACATTCCGCAGGAGAATAGTCGGGTGGTGAATCCGTAGCCCACTTCCACGTAAGGATGGATGTTCTTCACGTCGAGTATGGACAGATAGATGCGCTCCATCTCCATGAAATGGCCAAGTTTGGGTATCCAACTGAGCAAGAGTAGGGGACTCTCGTAGGTGACGTTGGAGCGAATGTAGTATTCAGAAGTGTTATAGGTGTCGCTACGCAGCAGTTCGAACTCACCGCTCCAATCGTCGTTCCATCCACCGGGAAGATTGTTTTCCTGAAAGTTTTCATAGTTTAGGAAGTAGGCTCTTTTATCCTTCCAGGTGTAGAAACCTGTGCCCACACGCATCTGTACGGACTTGAGCTTGTGGAGTCGGTGAATGTATTCTGCGTTGAATTCTAATCGTTCGTAGGCCGTGTTCGATTTGAAAACACTCCGGATGCTCCGGTCATAGTCGGCGGTAAACGTGGGTCCGTTCCACCCCCACGGCCTGACTTGGAGCTGGACGAGCGGGGCAAACGACCGATAAACCCATTGGTAGCCCAAGGCTTCGAAAGCCGCCTTGTTCACGGCTACGCGTTTTTGGTAGAGCGCACCGAATTGCAGACCCACATAATCGGACAGCTCGTAGTTGGTCATCAGGCGTATATCGGTTTGCTTGAACTCGTTGAGCAAGTCGAAGCTGGGCAAGTTCATGCCGGTGGTGTCGGGAATTTCCTTTTCCACGTCGCGTCTTACCGATAGGCTGCCAATGTGGTTGCCATTACCTATCTCTAACTTGATGAATCCGTTTCGACGCTTGTTATAATACAGAAAGACGGGTATGCGATAGTAAAACTGTTTTTGTTTGAACGCATAGCCGGCCTTCAAGCGTGACGACAACTCGCTATTGCTGCTGAATTGGTAGGCAAACCGCAGGTCGAATTTATAGGTGAATCCGCGGCGGTGGTCGTAACCCATGTAGAGAGGGTTAAGAATGGGGTTGAGGCGGATGTATCCCTGGTTGTTCATGCCGAAATTGGTTTTCACGCGATTGAGCAGATTGTCGCCTATCATGTCCCACATCACCTTCTTCACCCAATTGTTCTTGCGCGTTTGTCCGTTGCTGGCGGCCCGTGCCGAGTCGCGGTCGCGCTGCTTGGCAAACATGGCCTTGTAGAGATTTTCAGAGTATTGGTCGAGAGTGTCCGGGCGCACGAAGCACATTTTCTCGTAGTCGTTTTCGTCTTCAATGCTGTCGGTCAGCATCTGCGGCAGGTTGTAATAGGCGACATAGCTGCCCGTCACCTTGCTACGAATGAATCGGAAGCGCGTGCGCAGGTTGCATTTTTCGGGCAAGAGTGTTTGGTAGCCTTTCCGGCCCATGTAGAGCGTGAGCCAGAAGTTGACCATGTCATATTCACCTGCAAACGAGCACTTCAGGATTTGTCCGGTTACGGGGTCGGCCAGTGCATCGCCTGTAACAAGTTGCGTGTTGTTGCGTTTGGGCTTATAGGTGATGTGTATGGTTCCTTCCCGAAGCGTGTCGGCGGTGTAGTGGTAGAACTTCCGGTTCTTGCGGTTGAATGGTGAAAGGAGGTAGTCTTCGATGACCGTTTCGTTGTAGATATAGGGGGTTAGGTATTTGACGACGGCCTTCATGGTGTGCCAGCGGTGTGGGACGGTGGTGATGCGGAGCTGCTGTTTGGCTTCATAATCACCAAAATGGCGTATGATGATGCGGCTGTAGGTTTCGCCTACATATTCCCGCTGACCGCTGTGGGCAATGGCGTAGACCGATGGTACGAGCAGGAGCGTGGGGTTTTTGCGTTCTACGTTCAGTTTAAAGCGTGTGTATGAATAGGTGGTATTACCGCTGGCCATGGAGGTGTCGACGGTGGAAGCGTATTGGTAGATGCGTTGGATAATGTCCGGGCGAGGCGATTCGTCTGCCGTGGCCGGCAGAAAAACACTTAAGGTCAGGCATGCTATGAAAAGGCTTCGCTTCATTGTATAACTCGACTCCAGATAGGGGGGCGTTGATAAATGCGATGCAATATTCGTAAAATTTATTGATATATGCAAGAAAACAAACGGTAAAATGGTGGCGGATCGGGAATGGGGAAGGCAGAGATGACTTGTGGTGGGACTGCCGACAAATAAAAATCCACAAAACGCAGGAACGTTTTGTGGATTAGATGGGACGATGTCCGGCAGGTTGCCATCGTCAGAAAATAGGTTGACGCTACTACTACCGACTTAGTAGGCACGCGCAATGATGACGCGGAGTTTGGCAGGCTTTCCGCTCACCATGTCAACACCTTCGGTCTGGTCTATGCCAAAGGGCACGCAGCGGATGGTGGCCTGAGTGTCTTCCTTGATTTTGGCCTCGGTCTCGGCAGTGCCGTCCCAATGGCAGAGGAAGAAGCCGCCGTCCTTGATGCGTTCCTTGAACTCGTCGTAGTCTTCGCATTCGTAGATGTGTTCGTCGCGATATTTGCGTGCTTTCTCGAAGATGCCGTTCTGGATGTCGTCGAGCATGGTTTGCACACGTTCCACAATGCCATCGAAAGAAACGTTTTCTTTTTCAAGCGTGTCGCGCCGCATGATTTCAATGGTGCCGTTTTCCAGGTCGCGCCCACCCATCACTAATCGCACGGGTACACCCTTCAGCTCGTAGTCGGCAAACTTGAAGCCGGGACGCTTGTTGTCGGAGTCGTCATATTTCACGCTGATGCCCAGTGAGGCTAACTTGTCAATGACGGGTTTGAGCTTGGCCGAAATGGCTTCGAGTTGTTCGTTGTTCCGGCTGATGGGAATGATGACCACCTGGATAGGGGCGAGTTTTGGGGGAAGCACGAGGCCATTGTCGTCGGAGTGGACCATAATGAGGGCACCCATCAGTCGGGTGGAAACACCCCAACTTGTGGCCCAGACATATTCGGGTTTGTTATCTTTATTCAGGAAGGTTACGTCGAAACTCTTGGCAAAGTTTTGCCCTAAGAAATGGCTCGTACCGCTCTGCAGGGCTTTGCCATCCTGCATCATCGCCTCGATGGTATAGGTGTCGAGGGCACCGGCAAAGCGCTCAGTCTCGCTCTTTACCCCCTGAACAACAGGTACGCCCATCCATTTTTCGGCAAATTCGGCATACACCTTGAGCATTTTCCGGGCTTCTTCCTGAGCCTCCTGCTCCGTGGCATGGGCGGTGTGACCCTCTTGCCATAGGAACTCTGAGGTGCGCAGGAATGGGCGTGTACGCATTTCCCAGCGCATGACGTTGCACCATTGGTTGCAGAGGATGGGGAGATCGCGGTACGACTGAATCCAATTCTTGTACGTGTTCCATATCATCGTCTCGGAGGTTGGGCGGATAATGAGTTCTTCCTCAAGCTTAGCCTCGGGGTCTACCTCGATGCCCTTGCCGTCTTCAGTGCCCTTGAGGCGGTAGTGAGTCACCACGGCGCTCTCCTTGGCAAAGCCTGCAACGTGCTCGGCCTCTTTGGCAAAGAAGCTCTTGGGGATGAGCAAGGGGAAGTAAGCGTTTTGTACACCGGTAGCCTTGAACATGCCATCGAGGGCAGCCTGCATCTTTTCCCAGATGGCATAGCCGTAGGGTTTGATAATCATGCATCCGCGAACGGGTGAGGTTTCGGCAAGGTCTGCCTTCATGACCAAGTCGTTATACCACTGACTGTAGTTGTCAGCGCGCTTGGTTAAATCTTTCAATTCTTTAGCCATTTTATCTTTTGTCTTGATATTTGATCTTGTTTGTAGGGAAAATCCTATCATCGAGTAGGAGTTTCCCGTTGCAACGACGTGACGTTTTGCTTAATTTTGTCGCAAAGTTACTAAAAAAAACGAGGATAATAAGGTTTCCTTACAAAAAAGAATTATCTTTGCAGATAGACAATTACATATATAAAGACGATTATGAAAAGTTTTAAAATTGCAACAATGGGGTTGTGTATGCTTGCTGTTTGCAGCTGCTCAACGAAGCAAGGTACCGGTACATTGATCGGTACGGGTGCAGGAACAGTGCTTGGTGGAATTATCGGTAAGATTTCAGGAAATACGGCTGTTGGTGCAGCTATTGGCGGTGCCGTTGGTGCCGGGACGGGTGCACTCATCGGTAAGCACATGGATAAGGTGGCCGCAGAGACTGCTGCCCAGGTGAAGAATGCCAAGGTGGAGGAAGTGACCGATGCCAACGGACTGAAGGCCGTGAAGGTGACGTTCGATTCCGGTATCCTGTTTGATCTCAACCAGGCGACTTTGAATTCTTCCAGCAAGAAGGAGCTGGCTAAGTTTTCGAATGTGTTGAAGGAAAATTCGAGCTGCCACGTAGACATTTATGGCTATACCGACCGTTCGGGCAACGATGCCATTAATGTGCCCCTGAGCCAGAAGCGCGCACAGAGCGTGGCCAACTATTTGTCTTCGTGCGGTGTGAGCAACACACAGATGCAGAACGTTGTAGGCAAGGGTAGCCAGGATGAAATCGAGAACAAGAGAGTATCTAAGGTGAACCGCCGCGTGGAGGTGTATCTCTATGCATCTCAGGCTATGATCGACGCTGCCAACGCCGGTACGCTGAATTAATCAAAACATACGATAAAAAAATCAACAGGGGATGTGGGTATAAGACCGACATCCCCCTTTTGGCATGAAAATACTGAGGAATTTCGTTAGGTGGACACTGTGCCTTTTCTTTGCTTCAACGATATTGGCGGTGGTAGCCTATCGGTTTGTTCCTGTTTACCTCACACCGTTGATGGTCATTCGGTGTGTGGAGAACGGCAACCTTACCCTGCATCACCGTTGGGTTCCGCTTGAAGAAATGACACCACACATGCCTGTGGCAGTGATGGCAGGTGAGGATTCGCGCTTCCTGTTGCACCATGGGTTTGATTTCGATGCGATTGGAACCGCCGCCAAGCGGAATTTGAAGAATGGGAGAGGAAAAAAATACGGAGCCAGCACCATCAGCCAGCAAACTGCAAAAAATGTGTTTCTCTGGCCAGGACGCTCGTGGGTGAGAAAGGGTTTTGAGGCATATTTCACGGCTTTGATAGAGTTAGCCTGGAGTAAGCAGCGCATCATGGAAGTTTATCTCAACTCCATAGAGATGGGCGACGGCATCTATGGGCTTGAGGCCTGTGCAACGTATAACTTTGGAAAATCGGCGCGTGACTTAACCCGGAAGGAATGTGCGCTGATTGCAGCCACGCTGCCTAACCCCAGACGATACTCGTCGAAGACTCCCAGTGCGTACATGCACTTGCGTCAACGGCAGATTATGGCTAACATGCGATTTATTCCTTCTTTCCCCAAGGAGGGCGAAGACTATGATCCTCGTACAGCTGTGGGGAATACTTATCAATAAAATGACAAGAAGGGAGATGTGAGGACGAGGAAGTCATGTCATGGAATCATGGTTTGGAAAAGATGTCCTCTATAACCAAAAATACGATATACAATGCAAACAGAACAGGAATTCCTTGCCCAACTCAATGACAGTCAGCGGGAAGCCGTGGAATATTGCGACGGACCACAGCTGGTCATCGCGGGGGCGGGAGCCGGGAAAACGCGTGTGCTTACCTATAAAATAGCCTGGCTCCTGGAACATCATGGCATGAAGCCATGGAATATACTGGCGCTGACATTTACCAATAAGGCGGCTAAGGAGATGAAACAGCGCATCGGACAGTTGGTGGGTATGGAGCGGGCGCGATACCTGCAGATGGGAACGTTTCACTCTGTCTTTGCGAAGATATTGCGCATGGAGGCGCGGAACGTAGGTTATGGGTCTGACTTCACGATATACGACGAGATGGATTCGCGGTCGCTCATCAAGAATATTGTCAAGACGATGGGGTTAGACGATAAATGTTATAAGCCCGCTGCTGTTCATTCTGCTATTTCGATGGCAAAAAATAGGCTCTGTATGCCGAGCCAATATGCAGAAGACGGAGACCAGAGAAGCCGTGACCGGCATCGGAACATGCCCGAAACCTATAAAGTTTATGCAGAATATCAGCAGAGACTGCGACAGGCCAATGCGATGGATTTTGATGACTTGCTGACGGTTACCTACCGAATGCTGAAAAATGATGAGGCCATTCGGAAGAAGTATGTTGGGCAGTTCCAATATGTTTTGGTGGACGAGTATCAAGATACCAACTTTGCCCAACAACAGATTGTGACGTTGCTGACCAAGGAGCATCAACGAATCTGTGTTGTGGGAGATGATTATCAGAGTATTTATGCATTTCGCGGGGCGAAAATCGACAATATACTGAATTTTAATAAGATATATCCCGGAGCGAAGTTGTTTAAGCTGGAGCAGAATTATCGCTCCACACAGCTCATTGTGGCAGCGGCTAACTCATTGATGAAGCACAATTCGAGACAGATTCTCAAAGATGTGTACAGTAAGAATGAGGAGGGAGAAAAAGTGACTGTTTTTGAGACTGTTTCGGACAAACGGGAGGCTGCAATGGTGTGTCAGGAAATCAAGCGCATCAAAAAAGAGGAAAATTGCCGATGGAGTGACTTTGCTATCTTGTATCGTACCAATGCACAAAGTCGAACGTTCGAGGATGAAATGCGCAAGCCCGAAGTGGGAATGGGGAATTGTTACCGCATTCATGGGGGCTTGAGTTTCTATCAACGCAAGGAGATCAAGGATATCATTGCTTATTTTCGATTGGTTGTTAACCCCAGTGATGAGGAAGCTTTTCGCCGAATAATCAATTACCCTGCACGGGGAATCGGTAATACGACCTTGCAAAAGATTATAGCTGCCGCCCAGCAACATCAAGTAAGCTTATGGGAAGTAGTTTGTAATCCGCATGTTTATCAATTGGATGTGAACAAGGGTACGTTGAGCAAACTCTCGTCGTTTCAAGCACTGATAGAAGGATTTATAACGAAAAGTAAAACGTCTGACGCTCTTACATTGGGAAATGAGATCATTGAACAGTCGGGTATTAAGGCCGATTTGATTTCTGACAAAAGTCCGGAGGGAGACAGCCGGAGGGAGAATGTGGATGCGCTGGTGTCGGGAATTGCTGACTTTGTACAAGGACAGCGCGAGGATGACCAAGCAGAATATGCAGGACTTGCCGATTATCTTTCGACAGTTTCGCTGATGACCGATGTGGATTCTGATGATGGTAACGGTGATAAACTGACGCTGATGACGATTCATTCGGCCAAAGGGCTGGAGTTTCCAACCGTTTTTGTTGTCGGAATGGAGGAGAATATATTCCCGAGTATCATGTCATCGGGTACGCCAAGGGAGTTGGAGGAAGAACGCAGACTACTTTATGTGGCCATCACGCGAGCAGAAAAGCATTGCTATCTCACTTGGTCGCACTCGCGATGGCTTTATGGGAAGATGGATGCTTTTGTGAATCCAAGTCGCTTTCTCAATGATATAGACCCCAAGTATATGACGGTTCGAACTGAGGGTAGACGTATGTCTGGTCGTTGGTTTGACGATGATGATGAGGACATTTGTCGTCCGTGGGATGAGGATGTTGAGTTAAACCAGCCGTATGCCAGGTCAAGGCAGTGGGGTGGTGGATTCAGCCGAAGGAGTGATAGGCTACAAAATTCACGTCCAGTGGCGGGTCAGTTTATGGCCGATCCTAAGCCTAAAGAAACGGCTTCTCGCCGTCCCGAACAGGCTATTAATCCTTTTTCGCCAGCATTTGAGGAGAGATTGAAGCAGAGTGGGAGATGGAAACGCGTGTCAAAAGCCATGACTAACGGCGGTAGGACAGCGCCTACCGAGAATCGATCGTTGGGAAACTTGTCTTCACAGGGTATTCATACGTCTACCCAGACTCCTTCCAGACTGAAAGAAGGAAATATCATTGAACACCATCGCTTCGGCAGAGGCACGGTGATTAACGTTGAAGGGACGGGCGAGAATGCAAAGGCCACAGTAGAATTTGATGCTACAGGAAGGAAGCAACTGCTGTTGAAATTTGCTCGATTTGATATTGTGGAATAAATGCTGAACCCAATGCAAAGCCTCTCTGAAATTCATTTGTATGGAGATTTCAGAGAGGCATTGTGGTATTTGTAATTTTAAAGGCTTTCGTCAACGGGTCTTTCGAGTTGACGTTTTACTCTTGGCATCCGTTTTTTATTCTTTAGCCAAGCCGCCTTTCGTATTTCATAGTCTTGCCTATGCTTTTCCAGGAAATTGTCCGCCATTACTTAAACCTGCTGTATATGACGCTAATTTTAATAGGACTGTTTTTTTCGGTTCCTTTCATTAGGCGCGTGCTGGTCAGCGACATCTCGTTGCTCAACTTGGTAATGGTGGTTGTTGTCCCTGATCCAGTAGCCGATGAAGTCTTTGTGGTTGCAAGAGCCACAGGAACCAAGACTACTTTGTTCCAATTCTCGGACTTGCCCTTATTGTTGTTCATGGCTGCAATGAGCCCAGCAATATTATTAAATGTATAGCTGTTGTCTTTCGCATGCGTGGGATCCTTGTATGCCCACGTTGCGAGATATGATGTTTTGTTGTTATACAACTTGTTTTGCTCAAAGAAAGAATAGAGCGAATCCTTTGGCACCATCAGTATGTTCTGGGGCACATTCAAGGCATATTTGCTATCCACCTTGTTGTTCAGACGTGGTATGATTATTTTAGCTGATACGATGGAATCATTGGTGTGCTCCTGCATAATTTCGTTTACAGGAAGTGTCAGTTCTGTGAAAATACCAGCCGGCGTCTTCAGATAGGTGCAACTTTCATCGGCAACAAGCTTGTCAATGGTTTGAGGATCATTGATAATATTAGACGTTTGGAGCACTTCTTCCGTACCCCAGAATACGGCCACTTGCCGATATACCGTGTCTCGATACATCTTGATCGCCTTGCCACTTGTAGAGTCTACGTATGCATATTTGGTTTTGAACTTGAAATAAACATTCAGTTGCGAGGACGTGATGTCAGCCATATTGCCTAATCCGCTCTTTAACTTGAAGTAGAATCCCGGCACTACATGGTTTCTGAATGTCAGTGCATTCTTGAAGTATGAGGAGTTGTCATAGTACTTTTGAAGTATGTATGACCCATAGTTCGTGTACGATTTATTGTTTCTATCGGTGTATTTATCATTGAGCTTGAGCGTGATATACGTCTTGTATGCCATGCTGTCCCGCTCATTTTTCGATATGTTGTAGTCTGTAAGGTTGTACACTTTGTCAAGGTGGATGCCGTTGTCCCTGATATAACCCTTCTCTATGGGGTCAAAGTTGCTGTAGTACAATCGGTTCTCATTCATCGGCTTGTCCATCTCGTAAGCCGTGATCTTCATGTTTTGCTTATCGTCCCCGTAGTAATTCTTGACAAAAAGTCTAAGCTCGCAGGAGTCGGCCATGATTATTCCCTTGTTTCCATAGGTCGGTTTCCCATCGGAATCGTATGTAACTAAATGGTCGAGCGGAGGGAAGACATCAAAGCCTTCGACATTATTGAACTGCGCCATGAAGTTACCGGTGACGTATGCACCCGTCTCCGGATCTCTCACTTTACCGAGATGTCCGGTAACATTGCGAGACAATACCGAATCAGCTTTTATAGACTGGCTTACTACATCGAACGTAGCAGCCTGAACGGAAACGCCATCGTTGCTTTGGGTCAGTGATGCACCTATGTTGTCAGTTGTATCATCGCATGCCATAAAGGCGAAACAGACGAGAGCTATGCTCACAAGAAGCTTTGAGTTCATGTACGAGGATCGTGTAAAGTTAATTAGCAAAAATGTATATGATTACTTTTGATCAAGGATTTTATGATAGAACTCCTCATAGGCTTTGGCATAGTCATCCCCAGGGTTTGCCATGAAGGGCAGGTCTTTGGAAATTGCATAGTCCATGAGTTTCTTGTTTACATCCTGCCCGGCTTCCACTACGCCATCGCTGTAGTCGATAGCCAATTTGCCCAATTCCATGAAATCAAACTTTTCTGCGTAGGGTTTCAGGAGTTCGGCCTTAGCATTCCTGAACTCCACACATCGTTTGAAATTATCGCCTAACGATGTTTTCAGCTGATTGTGAAACAAGGATGTAACCACCTTGGTCTTTGCAAAGGAGGGGTCTTCACGGTAGGCTGTCTTGATATAGAGAGGTATCACTGCCGACATCCATCCCTGACATTGCACAATATCTGGACTCCAGCGAAGTTTCTTGACCGTCTCCAAGACACCACGTGCAAAGAATATGGCACGTTCTCCGTTGTCCGGGTATTCGGCTCCGGTCTCATCTTCAGTCATCGCCTGACGGTGGAGGAAATAATCCTCATTGTCGATGAAATATACCTGAAGTCTTGAAACGGGAATGCTTGCTACTTTTATAATCAGCGGATGGTCAGTATCATCAATCACCAAGTTCATGCCCGACAGGCGTATAACCTCGTGTAATTGTCCCCTTCTTTCGTTGATGGCTCCCCACTTGGGCATGAAAGTACGGATTTCAAATCCCCCTTCCTGCATCTTCTGAGGAAGGTCTCGCCCCATGGTAGACATTTCCGATTCTGGCACATAAGGAGCAATCTCCTGATTTATGAATAAAACCTTTTTCTTGACCATTGTATATTTATCCTTACATTAATATATTGCATACAAAGGTACTGATTTTTATTGAGAATATACTTGATTTTGCATGATTTCACACAAAACCAAGCATATTTGAAACTGATAGAAGTTAGAATGGAGCCTACACGGCCTACATGTGTCTAATGCTCCAACCCCAGTCTTTTCTTTTGTGTGGAGAGTCAAGATCCTTTCTCATTCCACGACAACCAAGGGCTCGTCTTCCATAACGCTCTGACCTACCTTGACACAGACGGCTGTTACCTTTCCATCCTTCTCTGCCTCAATGTTGTTGGCCATTTTCATAGCTTCGAGCACAAGGAGTGCATCCCCTGCTTTCACCTCGTCGCCTACGTTCACATTGATGGCTGTGATGGTGCCGGGCAGCGGAGCTTTAACAGCGTTGGCTGTGTTTACATTGGCTGTGGAGGTTTGGGAATTTTCTCCTTCGGCATCTTCGGCTACGGGCTTGCCCAGTTCCACTTTCTTTTTCTCGGGTTCGGCCGGCTTTTCCATCTCTACTTCAAATGCCTCGCCGTTCACTTGGACATTTGCCATGCAAGTCTCTTCGTTGATGTCACCGATCTCGACTTTGTACTCTTTCCCGTCAATTAAATATTTAAACTCTTTCATTATTCCTTATGGTTTAGCGGTAAATGAGAGGAACTTGGCATTCCACATGGTCTGCTTAGGCTTGATGGTGATGATGCCCGGTTCCCTGTCATGTACATTGTTGCCTTGGTACTCGAAGAGTGCCATGGCAATGGCTGCATATATATTCTTATCCATGTTTGTTTATTCCTCATTCAAATTGATAACGCTCCATTACATGGGCATACATCCATGTTTCTTGGCGGGCAGTCCCTGACGTTTGTTGGCCAGCTGTGCCAGACCCCTGCAGATGCGGAAGCGGGTGTTGCGCGGCTCGATCACATCGTCGATATAGCCAAATTTCGCAGCTTGGTAGGGATTGGCGAATGCCTCCGTGTATTCGTCTTCCTTCTCTGCGAGGAAGGCCTTGACATCGCCGCCCTCTTCCTTAACCTGTTTGGCTTCCTTGCCACAAAGTACGGCAACGGCTCCCGAAGCGCCCATTACGGCAATCTCGGCAGTTGGCCAGGCGAAGTTCAGGTCTGCACGGAGCTGCTTGCAACCCATCACAATGTGTGAGCCGCCATAGCTCTTACGCAGATTGATGGTAATCTTGGGCACGGTAGCCTCGCCGTAGGCATAGAGCAACTGCGCACCATGCAGGATAACGGCATTGTATTCTTGACCTGTTCCAGGCAAGAAGCCGGGCACGTCCACAAGGCTTACGATTGGGATATTGAAAGCGTCGCAGAAGCGCACGAAGCGTGCACCCTTGCGGCTTGCATTCACGTCGAGCACGCCGGCATAGGCGGCGGGCTGATTAGCCACGATACCCACGCTCTGACCGTTGAAGCGGGCAAAGCCGGTGATGATGTTCTTGGCAAACTTCGGTTGCACTTCAAAGAACTCACCCTTATCGGTTATGGCGGTTATCACCTTGTACATATCGTATGCCTTATTGGGGTCATCGGGCAGGATGTCGTTCAGCAAGTCTTCCTTACGGTCTACCGGGTCGGTGCATTCCACACGCGGAGCTTCCTCGGTGTTGTTGGACGGAATGTAGCTCAGTAGCTTTCTGATCATCTCCATGGCCTCCTCTTCTGTCTTTGCCGTGAGGCTGGTCACGCCACTCTTGCTGGCATGCACGCTGGCACCTCCGAGATGTTCGGAGTCGATATCTTCGCCCGTAACGGTCTTCACAACCTTTGGTCCGGTGAGGAACATATAGCTTGTTCCTTCGGTCATGAGGAT
>QWCK01004035.1_pt1 | contig 15055 bp, 10 predicted proteins | sample 1972571 | NCBI WGS metagenome assembly QWCK01 (sample SAMN09866710, study PRJNA288562) | Human gut metagenome isolate term2_stool, whole genome shotgun sequencing... | isolation source: gut | host: Homo sapiens | place: USA: California
GTTCCCAATCTTTTTGGGTACGTGGACCGTTACAATGTTCTTCTGAGGAACATAACCCTCGCGTTCAGAAACGGGCAACGGTTGGATTTCAACGCGCGTCCCTGCGACGGCCTGCTGGGTGGTCGTGATAATCTTCGTATCCCCATATTTCTCTGCATATCGCTTGGGGTCTTTACGAGATTGAAATACGTGCTTGACGGTAATCGTCGTCATGCCGGGCACGTCTGTAAGCGGACGCAACTCATCAGCCACTTGTCGCACTCCCCTCGCCTGTTCTCGACCTTCCGCCGCCAGCGCAACGAATGGCGTCGAGGTAAGAAGCATGACGAGTGTCATGAGATAGCAAAGAACTCTCTTTGCCGTTTGTTTCTTGAATCTCTCACAAAATCACTCCTTTAGATAAAATTATTTCCTTATTCTACATCTTGTTCCGTCTACTATAAAAAGCCTATTTTTTCAAGATAAGATTTGTTATCCGTAGGACTGTAAGGCGAAGGGACTCATCCTACATTCAATCCATCGGACCCAAGCTCAGGAAGATCTGAGTACGAGTTTGAATTCGTTTTGAAGCCATTGGCAGGAAATCTATTCCGAAAGCGGCGTGTGCGTTGTGATTCTTTGTCGCTTTACATTTACTCTTCCGAGATACCGTTCAGGACAGCCTGCATGATGTCGCGGGCGATTGGAGCTGCAGTGACGGCGCCGAATGTACCGTCTTCCTCCAGTACAACGGCGACGGCTACACGCGGATTCTCCACGGGAGCAAAGGCCACAAACCAAGCGTGTGTTTTGCCGGATGTAGTCTCTGCAGTTCCGCTTTTGCCGGCAACGCGTACGCCGGGGATGGCGGCATAGGAGTTCATCGCCATGGCTTCCATTGCCTGCGTAACTTTGGCGGCACTCTTCGCATCGGTCACGGTGGCGTATGCACGCGGTCTCATCGTCCTCAAGATATTGCCGTCAGGCGTCATAACGGCGCGTACCAAGGTCGGTGCGGGCATCGTCCCGCCTGCCGCGATGGCGGAGGTCGCAAGCGCCATTTCCATGGGTGTCACGAGAGTCGTTCCCTGTCCATAGCCGCCCTGAGCAATGTCGATCTTTTGGGAGGACGAGGAAAATCCGGATACGCTCGAGGCGATGGGAAGTTCGAACGGAATTTCCGCGTCAAAGCCGAAACGCTTGCACACCGCATCCATCTTTGCCCCACCGAGATCGATGGCCTTTTGTCCGAAATAGGTGTTGATGGAATTGGCGATGGCGTCGGTAAGATCGACATCACCGTAAGATTTCTCGTCATAGTTACGGATGGTGTACCCTTCGACGACGAGTTCTCCGGTGTCGGTGTACGTTTCATCGATCGACGGATCTTCCGCAACGGCGGTCGCCGTGATGATTTTAAAGACGGAGCCAGGCGTATAAAGCCCCTGTGTAGCGCGCGGTAAGAGCGGTGCGCTCTCATCCTCGAGATAGATTTCCCATTCATTCTCAAGATCATTGGGATTGAAAGTCGGTCGCGACGCCATGGCGTAGATTTCTCCCGTCTTAGGATTCATTGCAACCGCCGCGCCGATATGCCCCTCGAGAAGATTGTATGCGGTCATCTGCGCATTGGTGTCGATGGTAAGTGCAACGTCGTTCCCCACGCTGTTATTTTCAATCCAGCCCATGATTTCCGAGATGGGCGTGTCTTCGATGCCGAGAAGCGTCTTATTGAGCGTGCGCTCAAGACCCGTTTTACCGTACTTTTTGCTGGAATAGCCGAGTATGTGCGAGTAGATTCTCGGATACGCGTAGAAACGGACGGGATCGCCGTTCTCGTCGGTGTTGTTGGAGGCAAGTACTTCCCCGTTGCGATCGTAGATTTTGCCGCGGACAATCCGGTCCGCATCCTGCGTGAGCCTTTGATTGTATGAATTATCGGCTACTTTTTTTGCTTTAAACAGTGAAAAATACAGCAGATAGAGCGTCACGAGTACGAAGAGAACGCCGAATACCAGGAGGATTCTCTTAATGCGCAGGGTTAATTTTTCTTCTCTCATCATCTCTCCTCCTCGTACGTATTTTCCATCGAGATGGAGTTGAGGATTCCCAAGGACAGGAAGCTCGATATGAGTGAGCTCCCCCCATAGGATAAGAACGGAATCGTAATGCCCGTAAGCGGAAGCAGTTTTGTCACCCCACCGAACATCACAAGCGCCTGCAAAGCAAACATGGTCGAGACCCCGATCGCAAGCGAGCGTTCAAAAAAATCGTCTTTCAATAGGGCAATCTTAATCCCTCGATAGAGAAGGATGAGAAAAAGCATGATGATGCCGATGCCCGCAAAGGCGCCGAATTCTTCACAGATTGCAGCAAAGATAAAATCGGATTCCGCCACGGGTATGAAGTCGGGTCGTCCGAGACCGAGCCCCGTGCCGAAAAAGCCTCCGCTCGCGATTGCAAAGAGGGATTGTGTAATCTGGTATCCAATGCCGTCGACATATTTCCAAGGATCGATCCATGTCGCGACGCGAATCTTCACGTGGTCAAAAAGGACATAACCGAGTCCCCCGCCGAGCGCGATGAAGAAGAAATTGAGCGGAATGAGAATGCGATGTTTGTCGTAAATATAGAGATACACCATATAGAGCCCAAAGAAAATCATCGCCGAACCGAGGTCCTTTTGCAGGAAAAAGAGCGCAATGAAAAGATAGACGATGAGTAAGAGGAGAAAACTGCCTTGGAATTTTCCGATGCTTGTGCGCTTGCCATCCTCCTCGCATTTGTAAAAAGAAGAGAGGAGAAAGATAAAGACGATCTTCGTGAGTTCACTCGGTTGGAACGAAAAACCCGCAATGACGATCCAGTTTCTCGCGCCGTGGATATTTTTCCCGAATACGAGCGTGAGCGCAAATAAAAGCAAAGCGAGAACGAGGAACAGGAGCGGCTTGTCTTCAAAAAATTCCACGTACCGCATCAAAAAAAAGACGAAATAATAGGCAATGAGTCCGATGACCAACCAGAGAAGATGTCGCCCGCCAAGTGCGGGATTGAGCCTATAAATCATCACAAAACCGATTGAATAGAGAAATGTCGCGATGGAGAAAAGGTACGGATCAGAGCGCATCACGACAACCGTAATGAGATTGGAGAAAAAAATGACGAGTACGAGCGCAAAACCGACGAACACCTGGGCGCTTGTCATGTTCTTCCCGTTGAAAAAGAGAATCAGAATAAGGCTCAGAATCTGAAACAAGAGAATTGGGAGGGACAAGCTCTTTCTAAAACGACTATGCATGGCGCTGCTCACCGCCCTTTAGAAATAAAAATTCACTGTCTCCCAGAGCGATGACATCCTTGTCCATAAGGAGCAAGGCGTCCCCAATTTCCTCGCCGTTGAGATAAGTCCCGTTGGAGCTATCGAGGTCCTCGAGATAGTATTCGCCGTCCTCCTCGATGATCCGTGCATGGAGTTTCGATAAAAAGCGATCGTCCAGACGAATATCGCATTGTCTGCCGCGCCCGATCGTCGTCTCCCCTTCCAGCGCATAGAAATCCTCGACTTTATACGAGAGGGATTCTCTCCTTGTCAAGAGACGCAGATACGCTCCCGTAATCGGCTCTTCTTTGCCGATTGAATCGATGTCCAGGTAAATCATGCGCACAAGATCGGACAAAAACCGGAAAATCATATAGACGAAAATATATTTAAAAATCGTCGCCAGGATTTCGTACAAAGTAATATTGCGAACGATATCCGACGACAACACTTGGTCAATGAAAAGAAAAAACTGTTTCATCTCGCCCTCCTCGGTTTTATTCTACCATAGAAAGCTCAACAAACTCGTCCGAAAGTACAAAAAAGAGAAGGAAATCCCCTCTCTTCTTATTTTTCTATTTGCAAAACACTTTGTATGCGCCATAACCTTTTTTGTCCATCTCCTCATAGGGGATAAAACGCAGTGCCGCACCGTTGATGCAATAGCGCAGCCCGCCCCTTTCTTTCGGTCCGTCCTCGAAGACATGACCGAGATGCGAGTCCGAATGCTTGGTGCAGACCTCCGTACGCGTCATGCCGAGTGTATTGTCTACCCTCTCCGTAAGTTTATCCGTGGTGATCGGTTTTGAGAAACTCGGCCAGCCGCATCCGCTGTCGAATTTGTCACTCGAGGAAAAGAGCGGTTCTCCCGTAATTTTGTCCACGTAGATGCCCTTGCGGTATTCACCGTCGAGTTCGCTCGTCCCGGCACGTTCGGTGGCTGCATTGCGCATGACGTCATACGATGTGTCATCGAGCAGTTCACGGATTCTCTCCTCGGTTGGAATTTCGTAACGGTCGTCAAAAAGCGGCGTGTCGGCAAGCGCCAAATTGATATGGCAATAGCCGCCCGGATTTTTATCGAGATAATCTTGATGATACGCTTCCGCCGGGACAAAATTCTTGAGCGGTGCTTTCTCCACGGCGAGTGCCCCGTGTAATTGCGTCTCATACTGTAGGATCCTGTCAATCACCTCAAGTTCTTCATCCGAAGTATAGTAAATGCCCGTGCGGTACTGTCTTCCTACATCGTTTCCTTGTCTATCTACAGAAGTGGGATCGATGATTCGGAAATAATGCAAGAGGATTTCTTCGAGCGACACACGAGATCGATCGTAGGAGACTTTGACCGTCTCCGCATGATCCGTCTCTTTGACAGAGGCATAATCGGTCTCATCCGTCTTGCCGTTTGCATATCCCGTCTCGGTGTCATAGACACCCGGGATCTTTTTGAAATATCCCTCGACGCCCCAAAAACATCCGCCCGCGAGGTAAATCGTGCGCCGATTCTCTTGTCGTACGTCTTTTTCTTCAAGTCTTCGTGTTTCCATATTTTCCGCTCCTTCCTGTATCTCCAAAGAACGGTCGGTCTCTCCCGCTCCTTGCGTGCAACCGACCAATATCAGCATCAATCCGAAAAGGATCCGTAACGATTTGCGTCGTAACATTTGATCACTCCTTTACGAAGGATTACGTCCTATTGATACCACAAACGGATTCTTTCCAAACAAAAAACGACGCCCATGAGGAGCGCCGTTTTTTCTGCTCGTTTTTTGCTCGATTATTTGACTGCGTCCATCTTCTTCTCGGTCGCCTCCGTGATCAAGCGGATTTTTTCGAGTGCATCTTTTTCATCTTTCCCGACGACGGACATATAAACTTTGATCTTCGGCTCCGTGCCGGACGGACGAATGGCATACCAACTGCCGTCTTGGAAGAAGAATTTGAGCACATTGGATTTCGGAATATCACCCACGCCTTTGAGATAATCTTCCGTCCGATCGTGCGTGAGTTCTCCGAGACAAACCAAAGGATTCTCTCTAAAATCAACCATCATGCGTTTGATGCGCTCTTGCCCGTCGAGTCCTTTGAGCACATAGGAATTGACGCGTTCGAAATAGTAGCCCTGTTCTTCGTAAAGTTCCTGAAGCACATCCAAAAGGCTCTTGCCGCGTTTCTTGTAGTAAGCCGCCATTTCCACAATCATAAACGAAGAGTTGACGGCATCCTTGTCGCGAACAAAATCGCGATACACATAGCCAATGGATTCTTCATAGCCGAAGAGGAAAGTCTTCTCTCCCGTGCGTTCGTATTCGTTCGCAAGTCCGCAGATATTCTTAAAGCCCGTGAGGGATTCTTTGGTCTCCACACCGAGCTTCGACGCGATGGATTTGCCGAGATCTCCGGTTACAATCGATTTTACAATCACGCCGTTCTCGGGAATTTCTCCGCGCTCCTTAAGCGATGTCAAGATGTAGTGGATAAGAAGCGCGCCGATTTTGTTGCCGTTGAGGAAGACATATTCTCCCTTTTCATCGCGCACTTCAATCGCTGCGCGGTCACAATCCGGATCCGTGCCGAGAATGAGTTCCGCGTCGTTTTCCTTTGCAAACACTTCCGCCCTCTTGAACCCCTTGGGATCTTCCGGATTCGGATAGCCGACCGTCTTGAAGTCCGGATCGGGCAGTTCCTGCTCAGGCACGACCATGATGTTCTCATAGCCTTTGCGTCTTAAAACTTCGCGCACGGGAATATTCCCGGTGCCGTTAAAGGGTGTGTACGCAACACGAATGCCGTAGTCAATATCGTCGTGAAGGGAAAGCGCGACAATTCGACGATAGTAGTCTTCGATGAGATCTTCGGAGATATAGTCGATCATGCCGGACTTCATGCCTTCCTCAAAATCCATCCACTGAATCTCTGAGAAGTCTTTCATCTTTGCCATCTCTCCGGAGACCGCGTCGGCGATATCGTCAAGAATCTGACTTCCATCTTGTCCGTATGCCTTGTAGCCGTTGTATTCTCTCGGATTGTGGCTTGCCGTCATCATGACGCCGGCAAATGCGTGGAGTTCACGAATGGCAAAGCTGACCATGGGCGTCGGCGCAATTTCTTTGTAAATAGCTACGTGGATACCATGGGATGCAAAAATCCCTGCCGCGAGTTCCGAGAATTCCTTGGAAAAATGGCGTACATCATATCCGATCACGACGCCTCTTTTTTTCGCCTCTTCCCCGGCTTTCTCGATAACCCGCGCGAACGCTTCTGTTGCAAGCCCGACGGTATATTTGTTCATTCTGTTGGAGCCGGCTTCGAGAATGCCGCGAAGGCCCGCCGTGCCGAATTCCAAGGATTGATGAAAGCGATCCTCGATCTCTTTTTCATCGGTAAGTGCTCGAAGCTCTTTTTTCGTATCCTCGTCAATCCACTCACTTGAGAGCCACGCTTCATAATTTTTACGATAGTCCATGTGTTTCCTCCTTTTTATACTCAATGATTGCCGTGTCAATGCCGGTCATTTTAAACTCCTTAACGATATCGTTCCGCGCTTCTCCTCGTCCATAGATGAGGCGAATCTCTTTGGCATCTTCCGGGAAGAGGGCGTGAAAAGCCTCCTCGTCCCATCCGACTTCTTCCGTGTCGGCATGATGGAAAATCACGAGTCCTCCGTCATCTTCCTCGATCCGATAGAGAATAAGTCCCTCCGTAAAATGCGGTAAAAATAGGAGTCTCTTGCGAATTTCCTCCGCATCCGTGATTCCGAATACGGGATGCGCCTTGCGAATTGCAATCAAAGTTCTAAAACGCTCCGTCATCTTGCGAAATCCGTACGCGCGCGACCAGTCGATGGCATTGAGCGACGTGGGCGCGTTGTACGTGTTGGGATTCCATTTTTTTGTGTGGTAGAACTCATTCCCCTCATAGAGAAAACTTCGGCCAAAAGATGTAAGTAGGATTGCAAATCCGAGCTCATATCGTTCAATACGCTCTTTATCGTCATCTACCGTAATCTCCAATTTGTCGCGGAGGATAAGATTGTCGTGACAGTTGATGTAGTTGATACTCTCATCCGCCATCGACGCCACCCCGATGTGATTTTCATCGAAAGCAATGGAGCCGGCGATTCCGGTCTCGACAGCATATTTCTTGGAAAAATCTCCTTGGATAAAACCCCGTACATTGCCGTCGTTATCTCCTCTTACCGCATCGCGGAATTCGTCGGTGAAAACGCCGATACCGGTATCCTTTTGCTTTCCTTTGAGCATGCGTCGCTCTTCCGGATAGACGGATGCTCCGCTCGCCCAAGGCTCTCCATAGAAGAGAAGATCGGGATGGTCTGTAAGGAGTTCCTCTTTGGCTTCTATGAGTGCCTCCGCATCCATAAGCCCCATGAGATCAAAACGAAATCCGTCAACTGCGTACTCCTCCACCCAAAACTTCAAAGAGTGCAAGAGAAAAGCGCGCCCGGCTTCCGTCTCCGTCGCAAATTCATTACCGCAACCGGATCCGTTGCAGAACCCGTCACCATCCCTGCGATGATACACAAACGGCGCCAGCTGATGAAAATTGGAATCCTCTGAGCAATACGTGTGATTGTAGACAACATCCATAATGACGCCGAGTCCCGCTTCATGAAATGCCATAATCATGGATTTGAGTTCTGTGATGCGGGAAGAAAAGTCTCTTGCGTCAAGTGCGTAACTTCCTTCCGGCACATTGTAGTGGCCGGGGTCGTAGCCCCAGTTGTAGTTTCCATCGTCATCAAAGCGTTTGGGATCTTCATCCACGGAGACAAAATCATACATCGGTAAAATCTGCACATGGGTGACGCCGAGCTCTACGAGATGATCCAGGGCGGTAGGCATGTTTTTGTAATGCGTACCGCGTTCAGCGAGGCCGAGATATTTCCCCCGATACTGAACCCCGCTCGTCGGATGATAGGTGTAATCCTTGATATGGAGCTCCATGATAATCGGATTGCTCGTAAGATTCTCGGGCCTCTTATGCGTGCGAAATCCACTCGGATCCGTTTTCCTCAGGTCGACCACGGCGCTACGCGTTCCGTTCATGCTTGTAAGGACGGAGTAGGGGTCCGTCGTTTCAAAATCTTTCGTAGCATAAGTGTAATATACGCCCTCGAGATCACCTTCACATTCCGCATACCAAAACCCGTCTTTGTCCCGTTGCATTGGAATCCGTGCATAGGATTCTCCGGTCCTGTCTTCATAGAGACTCAGAAAAAGTTCTTCGTGTTCCGGCGCGTAGACTTTGAAACTTGTTTTTTGAGGAGTATACGTAAAACCCTGACCCTCAAAATTCATCGTTTTGCTTCCTCCTCATTATGCATTCAATAGACTCTTATAGAGCGAACGATATTTTTCTGCGCTCTTCGTCCATGAAAAATCTTTTTGCATGGCGTTCATGACGACTTTTCCCCATTCTTTCGGCTGCTCGTGGAAATACAGCGCACGTCTGATCGTATAGAGCATGTCGTGTGCGTTGATATTCGCAAAAGTAAACCCGTCGCCCCTCCCCGTTGAAGGTTCATAGGACTTTACCGTGTCGCGCAGTCCGCCCGTTTCGCGGACAACCGCCGGGGTACCGTAGCGCATGGCAATCATTTGAGAAATGCCGCACGGTTCCATGTGAGAGGGCATCAAGAAGAGGTCCGCCGCCGCATACAATCTGTGCGCAACCGTCTCATCGTAATAGATAAGGGAACGGACCTTTTCGGGATATCGCCATTCAAAATAATGGAAACTGTCTTCATATTCCTTGTCGCCCGTTCCGATGAGTACAAACTGCACATTCGACTGAATGAGTTCATCGAAGATGTGTCTGACGAGCGGAATGCCCTTGTTCTCCACCAAGCGTGTAATCATAGCAATCATCGGAGCATTCGTTTCGGGAAGATGGAGCCACTTTTGCAGTTCCCGTTTATTCTTTTTCTTTCCTGCGGAATAGTCTTCCATGGAATAATTCTCATAGATGTGTTGATCCGTCTCAGGGTTCCACACATTGGTGTCAATTCCGTTTAAAATACCATGCATCTTAAAATGGTAGCGATTGATGACACCCTCAAGATGTTCGCCGTAATAGGGATATGTGATCTCTTCCGCATAGGACTCGGACACGGTCGTAAAGGCATCGCTGAACGTAATGCCGCCTTTCATGAAATTGACACAATCATAATATTTCATCGTGTCCTCATTGTAAAAAATATCATCGAGGCCTGCGACGGTCGTGAGAAGAGATTTCGGGAAAATGCCCTGATATTTAAGATTGTGGATGGTAAAGACATTCTTCATACCGTGATAGAAGGTATCTCCGCGTTTAAAATCCGCGAGATACGCACCGATGAGTGCGCTGTGCCAATCATTCGTATGCACGATATCCGCTTGGAAATGAATGACACGCATGAGCTCGGTGACGGCTTTGGAAAAAAAGACAAAGCGTTCGCCGTCGTCGTCATAGCCGTAGCAGGCTTCACGATCAAAATACTGCTTGTTGTCGATAAAATAATAGGGAACGCCTTCGTAATCCGCTTCAAAAACGCCGCAATACTGTCTGCGCCAATTGAGATCGACATGAAATTCCGCGATCTTTTCGAGTTGATCATGGTATTTTTCGATGACGCTACGGTAGAGCGGGAGTACCACACGCACATCCTCGCCCATTTTGCGAAGTTGTACGGGCAGCGAACCTGCAACGTCGGCGAGTCCTCCCGTCTTCACAAACGGGGCCGCTTCACTCGCTACATAAAGTATCTTCACGCCCGTTCCTCCTCCTGCATTCCGTTGCGAATGACTTGCCCTTTTTCAACGGTGATCGGTAACTCCGGAGAGCCGATCAGGCTTGTGCCGCTTTTTACCCTTCCGTATTTATCGAGAATGGCATTGATGACGACCGCATTGTCCTCAACGACGACTTCCTGCGTCAGAATGGAGTTTTTGACAATGGCGTTCTTTCCAATTTTGACGCCGCGGAAAATAATGGAATCTTTGACCTCCCCTTCAATAAAGCTGCCGTTCGCAACCAGGGAATTGGAAACACTGGAATCTTTGGTATATTGTGTCGACGGCTCATCCTTCGATTTGGTAAAAATATTACCGCCCTCATAAAAGATTTCTTCATAGATGTCGCGATTGAGAAGCGCCATATTGGCTTCATAATAGGTCTTGACATTGCGGATCATCATGGTCGTTCCCGTATGCGCATAGGACCCGGCCTTGAGGTATTTGAGGCCGGACGACAGCACTTGCTTGAAAGAAACATAATTCCCGAGTTCCATTGCATGTTTGATAAGATCCATGAAGACTCGTTTTTTGATAAAGCAAATCCCGAGCGAGAGATTGATGTCCTCTTCGGTTCCGAGATTGATGCCGAGCGCTTCAATCCGACCGTTTTCACCGAGGGTCAAGCGATCATAACGTAAGTATTTCCGTTCCGGGTCCGAAATCCTTTTGTACACCATCATGCAGTCCAAATCTTCCCGCAAAAAGGACTCATAGGCATCCGACAGATCGACTTTCGCAATCACCATCGGATTTATGAGGACGAGATTTTCTTCCTTTGCATTTTCGAAGAAAGGCATGGAGGAGTACATATTGACAACTTCAGACGAGTTTCCGAATTCATCGTCGTAAGACGGCGGGAAGATAAACAGTCCGTTGACGCGACGGTTGAGTTCCCAGGGTCGACCGTTGCCGATATGGTCCATAGCGGATCTGAGTCTCTTCCCCGCGTAGAGGGCTACTTTCCTCGTATCGTGGTTCACCAGTTGGGAAAGTGAAAAGTCGATCAGACGATATCTGCCGCCAAACGGCAACATATAGAGCGGTCTTTTCGTCACGAGATGTTGAAGACTGTCCTGGGATATAGACGGCGTGATGACACCGATGCAGTTTTTCATGGCTTCCTCCTATTCTTTGATGATGGAATCGCGACTGACAAGATAAACAGCATCATCGTCGGAGCCGATCTCTTTCTCAGGATCGATTGTGAGATTCTCGAGAAGGATGACACGATGGAGTTTGGCACCTTTCTTGATGACACAGTTACTCATGATGACGGAATCGCTCACTTCCGCTCCTTCTTCGACCGTCACATTGGAAAACAGGACGCTGTTCTTCACATTGCCTGCAATATCGCAGCCTTCGTTGATAAGCGAGTTCTCGACTTTGCTGCCGGGACGAATATAGTGTGGCGGAAGATTCTTGCTCGCGGTAAAGATTCTCCAACTGCGATCTTGAAGTTTTAACGGGTTATCAGGATCCAACAGGTCCATATTCGCTTCCCAATAGCTTCGGACCGTTCCGACATCTTTCCAATATCCGTCAAAGACATAGGCATACATGCGAATGCCGTCATGAAGCATCTTCGGCAACACGTTTTTCCCAAAATCATGGTCACTCGAAGCATCCTTGTCATCTTCGACGAGATATTTTCGAAGTACATCATAGTCGAATACGTAAATCCCCATCGAGGCGGTGTTGTTTTTCGGATGCTCGGGTTTTTCTTCAAACTCAACGATTTTTTGCTCTTCATCGGTGTTCACGATGCCGAATCGATGGGCTTCTTCCATGGGCACCTCAATCACGGCAACCGTCGCTTGCGCACCTTTTTCTTTGTGATATTTGAGGAGAACCGAGTAATCCATTTTGTAGATATGGTCGGCGGATAGAACAATGACATATTCGCAGTCCACACTGTCGAGATAATCGAGATTTTCGTAGATTGCATTGGCCGTTCCCGTGTACCATCTTCCGCCGTCTTCCGACATGAAAGGCGACAGAACACGCAATCCGCCATGGTTTCTGTCATAATCCCATGCCGACCCGATCCCGATATGGGTGTTTAAGACATGCGGCCTATATTGCGTGAGCACGCCGATATCCAGAATGCCCGAGTTGGTGGAATTGGACAATGCAAAATCGATGATGCGATATTTGCCGCCAAAGGGTACGGCCGGTTTCGCAATGTCCGCGGTCATGCTCTTGAGTCTGCTTCCTTGTCCGCCTGCGAGAAGCATGATGACTGCTTTGCCTTTTTTTGACATAACGATCCTCCTATTCATCTTCAACAAGGCTGATGTACATCGCAGAGAGCGGCGGTACATCGACACGAATGGAAGAATCTCTCCCGTGGAAAGGTTCTTTCTTCGATTTCATCCGTTTGTTTCTCGTCGTATGTCCGCCGAATCTTGCTTGATCCGTATTGAGAAGAACTTTATACTCTCCCTCTTGCGTCACGCCGACGGGATAATTCGGTCTCGGCACGGGCGTAAAGTTCAGGACAACAATGAGTCTTCTCCCCTCCTTGTCGATACGCTCGAACGAGAGCATACTCTCTTGGTGGTTCTCGTGCTCGATCCACGCATATCCGTCATACGACGTGTCGATTTCCCAGAGCCTCTTATCCGAGATATAGAATTTATTGAGCGCCTTGACATAGGCCTTCATGGCGCGGTGCATGGGATACGCCAAGAGGAAGAAATCCAGACCTTGCCATTCATTCCATTCAATAAACTGACCGAATTCGCCACCCATAAAGGTGAGCTTCTTCCCCGGGAATGCGTACATATAGGCGTAGAGAAGTCTCAGAGATGCAAATTTATCATGATAATAGCCCGGCATTTTGTCGAGAAGAGATTTTTTCCCATGGACAACCTCATCATGTGAGAACGGGAGAATGTAGTTTTCCGAGAAGCAATACGTCACCGGGAAGGTGAGCGCGTTCTGATGATCTCGCCTGTAGATGGGATCCATCTCCATATACTCGAGGATGTCGTGCATCCAGCCCATATTCCATTTGAAATTGAATCCGAGGCCGCCGAGCGAAGTCGGTGCACTGACCAGCGGCCATGCCGTCGATTCCTCCGCAATCATGAGGCTCTCCGGATACTCTCGGAAGACGACTTCGTTGAGTCTTCGTAAGAAACGTATCGCATCGAGATTCTCCCTGCCGCCTTGATCGTTGCGAATATCTTTGCCGGTGAAATCGAGATAGAGCATATAGGCGACCGCATCGACACGGAATCCGTCGATGTGAAAATATTCATGGAAGAAGAGGGCGCACGAAATCAAGAACGACTGCACTTCGCCTTTCGAAAAGTCGAAATTTCTCGTCCCCCATTGATTATTCTGTGCTTTGAATTCATCATCCCATTCATAGCAATTGGTGCCGTCAAAACGAGCGAGTCCATGATCGTCCGCGCAGAAATGTACCGGCACCCAGTCCATAATGACGCCGATGCCCTTGGCATGGAGCGCATCGACAAGCGCCATGAGATCCTCCGGCGTGCCGAATCGACTCGTCGCGGCAAAATAGCCCGTAACCTGATACCCCCACGATCCGTCGTACGGATATTCCGTAAGCGGCATGAACTCCACATGCGTATAGCCCATGTCGGCGACATAATTTACAAGTTCTTTCGCGAGTTCCCGATAACTCAAGAACGTACCGTCTTCTTTTCGTCTCCAGCTGGAAAGATTCACTTCATAGATGGACATCGGGTGATTGTAGACATCGAAGTCTTTGTGACGCTTGGTGTATTTCGCATCGCTCCACTTATACTTTGGCATCTCGTAGACTTTGGATGCCGTCTTGGGGCGCAATTCCGCATAAAAAGCAAAGGGATCCGCTTTGTAGCGCACCTCTTGATTGGGCCCGACGATGCGGTATTTGTAGCAGTCGTATTGTTCCGCATCGCGCACGGCAATCTGCCACACACCCGTCCCCTCGATGCGTTCCAAGGGGAGATCCAGTTCATTCCAGTCGTTGAAATCGCCGATCAGATTGACATACATCGCCCTCGGAGCCCAGACGACAAAACGGGTCCAGCCGTCTTTGAGTCTGTGACTTCCGAAATAACGATAAGCTCGGTAATTGGTGCCCTCGGAGAAAAGATAGGCCTCCTCGCGGCCTGTATCCGGGTAGTAATAATCTTTTTCAAAGCGTTTCATGGGTCGCATCCTCCTTAATGTGTATATACCCTTTGACGGATTCTTCCAACCGTTTCGCCATCTCCATTTCACCATAATAACGGGAGGATGACAAGTGTGCGCGCGTTGTCCTTTTCGACGACTCGGTTTTGCACAATCTATAAAAGGCGTGGTATAATCTTCCATATTCCAGAAGAAAAGAGGCCCCCTATGAAAATCGGTATTGTAAAAGAATTAAAAGACCATGAATTTCGTGTTGCTGCAACGCCTTCCGCTGTAGAGATGTTGACGCATGCAGGACATGAAGTGCTCTTTGAGCGCGGCGCCGGACTCGGCGTCAATATGGATGACGATATGTATGAAAAGTCAGGCGCTACGCTTGTCGATGATCCGCGTACGATCTGGGAAGAAGCGGAGATGATCTATAAAGTCAAAGAGCCCGTCGCAAGTGAACGCGCTCTTTTGAGAAAAGGTCAGATTGTCTTCTCTTATCTCCACTTTGCAGCAGACGAATCCCTCGTCGATTCCTTCGTGAATAGCGGCGCAGTCGGCATCGCCTATGAAACGATTGAGAAGAACGGCAAGCTCCCCCTTCTCAAACCCATGAGTGAGATCGGCGGATGCATGGCCATCCAAGAAGGCGCTGTCTTGCTATCCAAGAACGGTGGCGGCAAAGGTGTCCTGCTCCAAGGCCTCCCCGGTGTCCCCCCGGCTCACGTCGTCGTCGTCGGCGGCGGTGTCGCCGGTACAGGTGCCATTCGTACCGCAGTCGGTATCGGTGCGCGCGTAACGGTCCTCGACAACAATGTCGATC
>QWCK01004036.1_pt1 | contig 15053 bp, 15 predicted proteins | sample 1972571 | NCBI WGS metagenome assembly QWCK01 (sample SAMN09866710, study PRJNA288562) | Human gut metagenome isolate term2_stool, whole genome shotgun sequencing... | isolation source: gut | host: Homo sapiens | place: USA: California
CTACACTAACACCTACAAATGCAGTCGGCTCAACCAATCCAAATATTCCAACGATGCCAACAAATTCAGCTGTGCTATCACCCCCACCACCAACATCAGTTACTGATACACTGCAATCAACACCTGTCGTTCCTATTCAAACACCTCAGTCTTATCCTAGCAATCAGCTAGCAACTTCTGTCAATCCATATCCAAATTATTCAGCAATTAATAATCAAAACATCGATATTTATGACGTTAAAAACAAAGTGGATAACATTAATATTCGCCTTCGAAAAGTTGAAAGTTATCTCGGATTCCGCCCTGAAACAACGATATAATAAATTATAGCTGATTTTTTTTGATTTGAGCTGAATTTCTTGGATATTTTTTTGCAGTATCCTTTATTTTACTAAAAGTTACTATATAATGCTCGTTAACCTTGTCAAAAAGCTCGATTTTATCAACTTTTTCTAATTTTAGTCCAAGGACTTTTATTGCGTTTTTGGAGCTTTCAATTTCTTCTTTTGTCTTTGAGCCTTTTAATAAAATTATCTGTCCGCCAACTTTTACAAATGGGCTTACATATTCTAACAAAACCGGCATATTTGCAACAGCTCTTGATACAGAGTAGTCATATTGTTGTCTGAAATCCTCTTTATTAGATAAATCTTCAGCTCTTGAGTGAAGGGCGACAGTATTTTTTAAATTGAGCAACTCAACCATCTGATTTAAAAATACAACTCTTTTTGCAAGAGAGTCAACTAGAGTTAAATTTATATCGTCTCTTACAATTTTTAGAGGAATACCAGGAAATCCTGCACCAGTACCAATGTCTATAACACCGGAATTTTTTTTGATATTACAAACAGAAAGTAAACTTACGCTATCCAAAAAATGTTTGATAAATACATCATTTTTTTCTGTGATAGCGGTCAAGTTTACTTTTTCGTTATAGGAGACCAAATTTTCGTAGTATATTTCAAACCTTTCGTACAGGTTTTGTGTTACTTCTATATTTAAATTTTTTAAAGAATTATAAAAGCTTTCTTTTGTCATGATTTTCACTTTTTAAAATATACCAAATATTTTTTTGCGGTAGAATGGTTTTAGGTTGGAAGTGATTTCTTTACCGAAGGTCGTGTTGTATTCTAATTGGTCAAGGTAAATCTGATATAAATATGGTTTAGCGATATCAGAAATTTCTCTGAAGGTCTTTTCTTTATCGCCTTCAAAGTCAGTTACCAAAAGGTAGCTTTGAGAGCCCTCCTGCTTGATATAAGTGATATATGCCTTTGAAATATTTTGATTTTTTTCAAAATATTTTTTTAACGCATTTATCATATCAGTAGGGTATAAATCCTCTGAAAGCTTAGATACTTCAATATCATCGGTATCTTTTATGACTACCTTGTGATTTTTTTCCGGGTTCAATTTATTTTCCTTTATGTAGGTGAGCAGCTCCTTATCAATTATTATTTCATCACTACCGGGATTGATAATAAAACCGGAAAATTCACTTTCCTTATTGCATACTATTTCATATAATTCGTTAAAGCTAACTAATGTTTCTTCAAAGCCTGAGCTTTTTTGAGCAGACTCCATTTCATTTACGTCTGTGAATACAGGCAAGTAAGACTCTTGGTCTGCATTTATAGTTTTGAGCATAGTTATAGAAGATATTTTGTTATCCTCACCTTGCTCAAAATCTACCAAAACATATAAATCAGCACCTAATAATTCATCGACAAGTAGGTTTTGATTTTCTTGTGAGTTTTCAGATAAAACTTTTGTAATTACTGATTTTAGATTTTTATTTGTTATATTTTCTTTTATATTGTCTTTTCTTATCATATTTAACAGGCAGAGCCTTCTCCTTTCAGATATGGACAAATATTTTTTTCATTATACCACAAAAATGTAAAATTACAAAATCGTGACAAATTAATATTTAACATTAACAATATTGTTTTGCAATTGAATGTCTAATGATGTATAATAAAGCTTAATATAATTAAGTAATTGACTAATTATGAGGAGTTTTTATGAACGCAAAAAGAATAGTAGCAATTGTTATAGCAGTCATTGTTTTATTTATAAGTTTAGCAGTTTCTGCATTTAAACTTTCAATCAAGGCGAATGAGTGGACAAGCTTAACTAGCTTTGACAGTGCAAATTATGGCAAGGAAAAAGTCATAGAACAAGGTGATGACTTTTCAAAAATTGTAGTTATAGATATAACCGGCGTGATACAAGCTGGCAGATACCAAAATGAAATCATGGACTCTTTGGAAAAAGTAAGAAATGATGAAGATGTAAAGGGAGTAATTTTAAAAATAGACAGCCCCGGAGGGGGAGTATATGAGTCTGCACAAATATCTGATAAGATTAAGCAAATTAAATCAGAAAAAAATATACCTTTTTATGCCTCCATGGGAGCAACTTGTGCCAGTGGCGGATACTATATAGCGGCAAATTGTGACAAAATATACGCCTCAAACGAAACTCTTACAGGCTCAATAGGTGTGATAATGAGCTCACTTAATTTAAGCGGTTTATTTGAAAAATATGGCATAAAAGAAGATGTCATAAAATCCGGCACTTACAAAGATATTGGCAGCACATCAAGACAAATGACTCAAAGCGAAAGACAAATTTTACAGCAAATGGTTGACTCCTCTTACGCTGAATTTGTAAAAGTAGTGGCAGACGGCAGAAAGTTATCGCAAGATTATGTCAGGAGTATAGCAGACGGCAGAGTTTATGACGGCAGACAGGCGTTAGAAAAGAAATTGATTGATAAAATCGGTTATTATGAAACCACTTTAGAAGATATAAAAAAAGATAACAAGCTTGAAAATTCAGCTGTAGTAAATTATAACTACAGAGACTCCTTCAATGATTTGGCACAGCTTTTCAACGGCATGGCTCAAAATATTTCAAAGGGCTCAATACAAAAAGATTTGGAAAGCGTAAAGGATGCTACAGCTACTCCTGCAAGACCTATGTATCTTTATGGAGGGAAATAAATGAGCTTTCAAAATGAAGTCGATAAATTAATAAATGCTGAGGAATATATTGTATTAAATAAGTACAACAGCTCAAATAGCTATAAATATTTTGAACAAAAAAAGTCATTTAATACTAATTCAAATTTTAAAGAAAATCAAAATACGAATTACAGAGCAAATACAAACCAAATAAGAGCAATAAAAGCAGGAGCATTTTCAAGATTAGTGGCATTTATGATAGATGCTTTGATAGGAAATCTGTTAAATGAAGTATTTACTAAATTTGTGGGGCAGGATGGATTTTTAAATGACAACTCTTGGGTAATTAGTTTTGTAATATATTTAATTTTTATAACATATATAACAAATGGACAGAGCATTGGCAAAATGGCTATGGGCATCAGAATAATCCACAAAAAAGAAAAAAAATTATCCTTTTTGACCACGCTTATTAGAGAAGGTGTGTGTATGTTCTTCCTGTTAAAATTGCCAATACTGTTCATTACACTATTGTTTAGCTCAAAAAATCATTCACTGGCAGATTATTTTTCCGATACAGAGGTTATAAAGGATAAGTATTTTGAGAAAATAAAATAAATATTAAATGTTTAAAAATGCTCCGTAGTAGAGAATAATAAAAATTTTAATACTAAAACCTGATTGAAAGTGCAGTTGTATTTTCCTTTTGGATACTTTTGTTCGCTACGCTCACAGCGTTAGCAATCCCGCTCGTCAAACACAACTACACTTTTTCAAGCATAGTGATTATTTAAATAGATAATAGTATAACTTTGAATGTGAAACGATTTTGATTAATTTTTTTATTGACAAAACCTCATTACAGGAGTAAACTCAATGTGGAAAATGTTTACATAATATTTTCCAAATAACCAAACGGGTACTGTCCGCCAGCCGGATTTTGAGCGAAAAGCACTTTGGTAAAAGGTAAATGAAGTATACTTAATCATAACTTTTACATAATTATGCGTAAAAATTTGCACATATCAGGTGACCGGGGTCCTCTATATTATACAATTAATTTATGGAGGTAGTATTATGAAGTACCAATTAAATGTTCCAACACCACATCACTTTTCTTATGCAGTTCGTGATGTACCAAATGTAACAGTTGAACAAAGAGAAAGGGCTCTTAAATCAACTCATTACAATGAATTTGCTTTTCCATCAGGAATGTTAACTGTAGATATGCTTTCTGACTCAGGCACTACAGCTATGACAAACCAACAATGGGCATCAATTTTCCTAGGCGATGAAGCCTATGGTAGAAACACCGGTTACTATGTTTTACTTGACACATTCCGTGATATATTTGAACGTGGTGGCGAAAAGAACTGGAAAAAGGTAGTAGATTTAGTTCGTACAGACTGTCGTGACGTTGAAAAAATGATGGACGAAATGTACCTTTGCGAATATGAAGGTGGCTTAATAAATGGTGGTGCTGCTCAGATGGAGCGTCCAAACGCATTTATTATCCAACAAGGTCGTGCTGCTGAGTCTGTATTAATGGAAATCGTTAAAAAAATCTTAACAGCCCGTCACCCAGGAAAAGTATTCACTATTCCTTCAAACGGACACTTTGATACTACAGAAGGTAATATCAAACAAATGGGTTCTATTCCGCGTAACCTTTACAATAAAGAATTACTATACGAAGTTCCTGAAGGTGGAAGATACGAAAAAAATCCATTCAAAGGCAACATGGATATAGAAAAACTTGAACAATTAATACAAGGCGTAGGTCCTGAAAATGTTCCACTAATCTTTACTTGTATCACTAACAACCCAATATGTGGACAACCGGTATCTATGGCTAACATCAAAGAAATAAACAGAGTAGCTCATAAATACAATATCCCACTAGTATTTGACGTAGCTAGATGGGCAGAAAACTGCTACTTCATCAAGACAAACGAAGACGGTTATGCCGATAAATCCATAGCTGAAATAGCTACAGAAATGTTCTCTTACTGCGATGCGTTCTGTATGTCAGCTAAAAAAGACGGACACGCTAACATGGGTGGTATGGTTGCATTCAGAGATAAAGGCTTATTCTGGAAAAACTTCTCTGATTTCAACGAAGATGGTACAGTAAAAACTGACGTTGGCGTATTACTAAAGGTTAAACAAATTTCTTGCTATGGTAACGACTCTTATGGTGGTATGTCAGGCAGAGATATCATGGCTCTTGCAGTTGGTCTATATGAAAGCTGCGATTTCAACTACCTAAGCGAACGTGTTGCACAATGTAACTACCTGGCAGAAGGTTTCTATAAAGCCGGTGTTAAAGGTGTAGTTCTTCCTGCCGGTGGACACGCTGTATATATCAACATGGATGAATTCTTTGATGGTAAACGTGGACATGATACTTTTGCAGGTGAAGGTTTCTCACTAGAATTAATCAGAAGATACGGCATCAGAGTGTCTGAACTTGGTGATTACTCTATGGAATATGACCTAAAAACTCCTGAACAACAAGCAGAGCTTGCTAACGTTGTAAGATTTGCTATAGACAGAAGCAGACTTTCTCAAGAACACCTTGACTACGTTATAGCTGCTGTTAAAGCATTATATGAAGATAGAGAGTCTATCCCTAATATGAAAATAGTTTGGGGACATAATCTTCCAATGCGTCACTTCCATGCTTTCCTTGAACCATATCCAAATGAAAGCAAATAATGAAGTAATCAGATAATAAGTGTTTTGATTGATACGTCTTAAACCACCAAATCTATTAGACGTATCAATCAATTACATAAATAAAGGAGGCATCATGGATAATAATAATGTTGAATTACAAAGAGATGGTTTTGCTACCAAATGGGGATTTATACTTGCCTGTATAGGTTCAGCAGTTGGTATGGGAAACATTTGGAGATTTCCTGTAATGGTTTCAAAATTTGGCGGAATGACATTCTTAATCCCTTATTTTATATTTGTTATACTTATCGGTTCTACCGGAGTAATTGAAGAATTTTCATTAGGTAGAGCAGCTAGTGCCGGTCCTGTTGGTGCTTTTGGTATGGCGATGGAAAAAAGAGGAAATAAAAAACTTGGAGAGGCTATCGGCATAATCCCAATAATCGGTTCACTGGCTCTTGCTATTGGTTATACCTGTGTAATGGGTTGGATATTCAAATATACATTTATGGCATTATCCGGCTCTATGTTTGCTATGGGTAGCGACATGGATTTAATAGGTGGAACTTTTGGTGCTACTGCCAGTGCGTGGGGTGCTAATATTTGGATAGTTATTGCCATGATTGTATCATTTGCTATTATGAGTATGGGTATCGCAGGTGGTATTGAAAAAGCCAACAAAATTATGATGCCCGCATTATTTATCCTATTTATTGCTTTAGCTATATATGTATCCATGCAGCAAGGTGCAAGTGCAGGATACAACTATATATTTACAATTGACCCAGCAGGTCTTAAAAATCCTATGGTATGGGTATTTGCTTTTGGTCAGGCATTTTTCTCACTTTCAGTTGCAGGAAATGGTTCTGTAATATATGGCTCTTATCTTTCTAAAGACGAAGATATACCTAGCTCAGCTAGAAACGTTGCGTTCTTTGATACATTAGCAGCTTTGCTTGCAGCTTTTGTTATAATTCCAGCTATAGCTGTAAGTGGAGGACAACTTGACTCAGGTGGTCCAGGGCTTATGTTTATACACCTAGTTAATGTAATGAACGGTATGCCTGGTGGAAGAATAATAGAAATGGTTTTCTATGTCTGCGTTCTTTTTGCAGGTGTAAGCTCTATAATCAACCTTTACGAAGCCCCTGTTGCTTTCTTACAGGAAAAATTTGGACTTAAAAGAATAAATGCAACAATTGTAATACACATTTTAGGAATAATTGTTGCCTTATTAATACAAGCAATAGTATCCCCTTGGATGGACGTAGTATCTATCTACATTTGTCCACTTGGAGCTCTACTTGCAGGTATAATGTTCTTCTGGGTAGCAGGAAAAGATTTTGTACTTGAACAAGTAAATATGGGTGCTAAAAAACCAATCGGCTCATGGTTTTACCCACTTGGAAAATATATATACTGTATACTAGCACTAGTTGCTCTAATTGCCGGTGCAAAGTTCGGCGGTATAGGCTAACCCTATTAAAAAAAGTTTGAATATATTAATCGCATCTTTTATAAGTAATTATAGGAGATGCGTTTTTTATGCTTAGTTGTCAAATTAAATGAAAGTCATGCAATTTTTGCAGGCTCTATAATATTAAGTGGGGGGGGTACAAAGAAAAATATAGCAAAGAAAGGAGTAATAAAAAAAGTCAAATTTAAATGAGAATAGCTGACAATTCTCATTTAGATTTGACAAAAAATTCAAAAAAAGATGCATAAATATCAATTCTGTATTATCATATTTCTTAGCACAAAAATAGAAAGGATTGATATCTATGCAAGAACATTTTAACACTTTTAGACCTGAACTTCAAGGAGTAAAAAACATCAAAACAGTTAAAAATTCAGACTCATATGATGTTTACTGCGTAAAAATCGACAAAAGCCCGCATTGCTGTGGTGTAAAACCACACGTGAAAGACTATAGAACAGTCAACATAACACTGCCTGCTCACAACAGAAAAAATTAACAGCACACGTAAAAAAACAAAGATATGTATACTATATAGTAAAAGAGTTTCATAGGATTATAGATATGAAAAAACCATTATCATTTGAAAGGAGATTGAACGGATTAATAGACAGATTGTCAAAATTAGAAACAAAGCAGTCAAAGAAGTTAAAACTGACACTGCAAAGCTGGAAACAAGAGATAGTAAACATAATAAAACACGGTATTAGCAACGGTTTTGTAGAAGGTAACAACAACAAAATAAAAGTAATAAAACGAATATCTTGTGGATTAAGGGACTATGATAATTTCAGAAAATTGATATTTTTAAGGCTCTATTGATGTTATGTCAATAAGTAGAAGTTTTTTTATCCTCCACCTATTGACAAAGAACCAAAAATCATAAAAATGCAAATCAATCATAAATAAATGGTGTAAAATTCATAAAACAGGAAAACGATCATATATAATACAGGAAAATGTTATATAATAGTCTCATAAATGAACGAAAGATTATTTTTGCTGAATTAAAGCGGATATTGCTATTACATGAGAGGCGGGCTATGAGATTTACAGGCGTGTCAAAAAACAGAAAATCTTTTAAAAGCTTGATGATGTTCGTCATGGTGCTTTGTGTAATCGTACCGATGTTTGTATCGGCAACCATTAACTACAGACTGTCATTACGGGCAAACATATATCAATACGATAAGATGACAACATCGGAAATATTAAAAGTGGATGGATTGATTCGTACATATTTTTCTTCTATTTTGAACACATCAAATTCCTATTCAAAAAATGAAATTCTGCAAAATTTAGATGATTCAATAACCACATATATTGATAAAACAGCCAACACATCTGACGGCAAGGTAAAGATGGATATAGACAAAGCAACCGGCCATGAAAAAGAGATTTGGAACTATTTCAAACAAATCGTTGACAACAATCCGGACATATTCTCACTAACCGTAGGAGTTGAGAAAAATGGCGGCATAATCATGTATCCGGAATCCGACAGAACTCCGGGATATGATTCAAGGCAAAGACAATGGTATAAAACCGGTAAGAATTCAGCTGTAGATACATCCATGACAGATGTATACATATCGTCTAACGGCAAAAAATCCATAGAGATGGTAAGCAGGATATACGACAAAGCGGGGACATTTACAGGAGTAATGACAGGTTCAGTGGTACTGGATACGATAACGGATATTATAGAGCATGAAAATATAGGAAATACAGGCAAAATAATAGTTGTAGATAAAAAAGGTATAATTGTCTCCGATCCTATTGACAAGAGTCGTGAATCCAAAAACATAGAAGCACTTGGCATAAAACAGTTAAACGACATAAACAACATTTCTTATGAAAACACCATAATTGTGGACGGCAAGATATTTCGACCTGTAAAATCATTATCGCAAGATCTTGGCTTTACGTATATAGGTGTTATGGATGAAAGCGAAGTATACGGAGAAGTTAACAGAAATACCGTTCCTGTAATAGTACTTACTGTCATCACAGTGATTTTTTCCGCAATTTTAGCCATGATTTTTTCGAAAAAGCTTACAAGTCCTATACTTGAAGTTTCACATGAGCTTGAGCTGATAGGAAACGGGGATTTTGTATACAGAGAGTTCAAAAATGACTCCAATGAGCAAACGTCAGAGATACATTCGATGATGAATTCCATATTGTCGATGAAGACAAAATTGTCGGACGTTATTAGAAATATATCCGAACACTCACAAAATACTGCAGCTACCGCACAGCAACTTACAGCAACCGCACAGTCGACATCTGATTCTGCAAATGAAGTTGAAACAGCGGTGAACAATATAGCTCAGGGAGCGACGAGTCAAGCTGAGGACACACAAAGTGCCGCAGAGTCCATAAATAAATCCGGTAATGAACTGAAAAAGATGCTGAGTATAATAAAAACACTGGAAAACTCAGTTAAATTGATTGATGATAAAAAGAATGAAGGAAATACAAGCATCAAAGAGCTTATAGAAGCTACGAACGAAAGTTCAAAATATGTACAACGTATAAGTGGAATAATAATGAAAACAAGCAACTCTGCCGAAGCGATATCAAAAGCCAGCGAAATGATTGAGTCGATATCCGACCGGACCAACCTGCTTGCACTCAATGCCGCAATAGAGGCTGCAAGAGCCGGTGAAGCCGGCAGGGGTTTTTCCGTAGTGGCTGAAGAGATAAGAAAACTTGCCGAACAATCTGCCGGATTTACAGAAGAGATAAGAAAAGTAATAGAAGATCTTAAGACAAAATCAGATGCGGCAGTGTCGGAAATAGATGTAGTAGGTGAAATAGTACAAAGACAAATCAAAAAATTAGAGGAGACATCAAGTAAGTTTGGAGAAATAGCAAAAGAGGTGGATAACAGCAAAAGCATAGTAAGAAAACTGGACGATTCATCAAAGAATATAGAAAACGAAAATGACAACGTGACAAAAGTTGTACAGAATCTGTCAGCTATAGCTCAAGAAAATGCCGCTACCACTCAGGAAGCGAGTGCAAGTGTGGACACACAGACGCAGTCCATTTCTGAGATATCCAAGGCCAGTGAGAATTTGGCTCAGATAGCAATGGACTTGCAGTCCGAGATATCGAAATTTGTACTGTAGACGCAAAAAACTTACAAAAAATAAAAGAAAATCAAGAAGATTCTCGCATTGAGATGCAATATGGATTTTTATGTAAAAGTTTTTAAACTATGTTATTTAAAATTTTTGCGGTGTGAAAATTTTTAAATAGTTATTGAAAACATTCAAATTTATCAAAGTTGGAGGAAAAATGCCGAACGTAAATGAAATAACAAGGGAACAATGGATTCTTGACTCTTTTCCAGAGTGGGGAACATGGCTCAATGAAGAAATTGAAGAAGAAATCGTAAAAGAAGGTACAGTAGCAATGTGGTGGCTCGGAAACGTGGGTCTTTGGGTAAAGACTCCGGGAGACGCCAACATAGCCATAGATTTTTGGTGCGGCAAGGGCAAGAGGACAAAAAAAGTAAAGGACATGAAAATAGGTCACCAAATGGCAAATATGTGCGGTGGCAGAAAGTTGCAACCGAACTTGAGAGCATCCGTGTTTGTAATGGATCCTTTCGCAGTAAAGAAAATCGATGCGGTTCTGGCAACACACTACCATCAGGATCACATAGATCCGAACTTTGCTGCGGCAGTGTTGCAAAATGTAAAAGAGGAGATTCCTTTTATAGGACCTCAAAAATGTGTTGACTTGTGGATACAATGGGGCGTACCTGCTGAAAGATGCAAAGTGGTAAAACCGGGAGATACTATAAAAATAAAAGACATGGAGATTGTCGCTACGGATTCCTTTGACAGAACCTGCTTAGTTACAACTGACGGATATCAGGATATAAGAGGCATTTGTCCTACCGATATGGATGAAAAAGCCGTAAACTATGTTATAAAAACTCCCGGAGGAAACATATATCATAGCGGTGACAGCCATTACTCCATATACTTTGCCAAGCACGGAAAAGACTTCGACATAGACGTGGCTTTCGGCTCATACGGAGAAAATCCTGTCGGCATACAAGACAAGATGACATCTGTGGATATTCTTAGAATGGCTGAGGCTCTAAAATGTAAGGTGGTTATACCTATACACTATGACGTTTGGACTAATTTTATGCCTGACTTGAACGAAATAAAAGTACTCTATGACATGAAAAAAGACAGACTTGAGTATAATTTTCATCCTTTCTTCTGGGAAGTCGGAGGGAAATACGTTTATCCTACAGATAAGGACAAGATATATTATCATCACGACAGAGGATTCCACGATTGCTTTGAAAATGAGCCAAACACTCCTTTCAGATCCATTCTTTAATGTAAATAGTACATCTTTGCTTAAATAATCATGTAGGATTGAACAGCTTTGCATTATTTAAGCAAAGAGTATTATAAAAAATATTGTAAGGCTGAAAAATTTACCTTAAGGAGGTGTAAAAAAATGTTAAAGGATTTTATCGAAAACAGACATTTCATATTTGCGGATTCCGTTGAAAACTGGGAAGAAGCTATCAAGCTGTCGTGCAAGCCGTTTATTGATGACGCTACTGCCGATGAGGCTTATGCTCAGGAACTTGTTGAGAGCGTAAAAAAATACGGACCGTATATAGTTTTGATGCCTGGTGTAGCATTGCCTCATTCTCAAGAGGGCAGTGGCAGTGTGCATAAGACATCTATTTCATTTATGAAGTTAAAAAATCCGGTTTCTTTTGACGAAAACGATGCTGATATGTATGCAGATTTGTTTTTTACGCTGGCATCATGTAATCACGACGAGCATTTGAAAAATATGGCAAAATTATCTGAAATGTTGTTGAATGAAGAACTCGTGGAAAAACTTCATAAAGTGAAAAATGAAGAAGATTTAAAAAAGCTATCCGATGAATTTAATATTTAAATATTTCGGATAACTGCCACAGATTAAAAGGAGGAGTTTATTATGGCAGCTTGGCAATTTTTTGTAAACAATATATTGACCAAACCTCAATATATGATAGGCTTGATAGTTCTGATAGGCTATTTGCTACTTAGAAAGCCTTGGTACGACACTCTTGGAGGTACAATAAAGGCGATAGTGGGTTATATGATTTTGTCGACAGGTTCCGGCGGTATGATAGCCACATTCAAGCCTATACTTTATGGTTTAAATGACAGATTCGGACTTAATGCGGCGGTAATCGATCCTTATTTCGGACAAAATGCCGTGCAGGCCGGTGTAGATGCCGGAGATGCCATTGTAGGCGGCAATGCGTTTTCTCAGGTAATGATACTTATGGCTATAGCTTTTGTCGCAAATATAATTTTGGTTAGATTTAACAGGATCACAAAGCTCAGAGCTGTGTTTACTACAGGTAACGTTCAGATACAGCAGGCGTCTACGGCTTTCTGGCTGATACTTTTCGCACTTCCTGTATTAAGAGACAAACCTACACACACTCTTGTAATAATGGCTATTGTGCTTGGCCTTTACTGGGCTGTAGGAAGTAACCTGCTTGTAGGATATGCTCAAAATCTGACTGACGGAGCGGGATTTTCAATAGCTCATCAGCAGATGTTCGGAGTGGCTTTGTTTACATATTTAGCTGAAAAAATGCACAAGGCTGATGAGAAAAAAGGCAAAAAAGGTGTATTCAGCAAAAAAATAGAGGATATAAGTCTTCCGGGTTGGATGTCCATATTTAACGACAACATGGTTTGTACAGGTATATTGATGCTGATATTCTTCGGTACAATATTGGCTCTTTTGGGCAAAGATTACTTTGTGTCTATTGAGCAGTTAAAACCTGAGGCAAGCTTTTTCTTTTATGTATTGACTTCCTGTCTGAGTTTTGCGGCAAATCTCGCTATATTGCAGCTTGGTGTAAGGACGTTTGTTGCTGAGCTTACCGTATCATTCCAAGGTATATCAAACGCATTCCTTCCTTCGGCAGTACCAGGTGTTGACTGTGCGGTTTCATACAGTTTCGGTTCTCCAAATGCCGTTACAATAGGTTTTTTGGCAGGAGCTACCGGACAAATTCTTGCAATTTTGACATTGATTTTAGTGGGAAGTCCTACTATAATAATAGCAGGATTTATACCTATGTTCTTTGACAATGCGACTATAGCTGTTTTTGCAAACAGCAAGGGCGGACTAAAGGCGGCTATACTGTTCCCATTCCTGGCGGGGCTTTGCCAGGTATTCGGCTCGGCATTTATAGCAACTCACGTAGGTCTTGTAAAATACGGCGGCTACTTGGGAATGTGGGACTGGTCGGTTCTTTGGTCAGGATTCACTCTTACTATGGAATTTTTAGGATTTGCAGGATTGGGCTTAGTGATAATATTCCTTGTTGTATTGCCTCAAATCCAGTATAGAAGAGATAAAGAACATTACTTCCTAATCACTGAAGATTATGAAGAGTACAAAAAACAAAAAGGCTTGATTTAACGTTTTGTAAAATTCGGGTTTTGTAATTTAAGGAGAGAAAAAATGGTAAGTATTTTAGCTTGTTGTGCAAACGGTTCAGGTACATCTTTGATGATGAAGATGACATTGGAAAAAGTTGTAAAATCATTAGATATTAAGCTTTCTAAGCAGCATCACTGCTCTTTGTCAGAGGGAAAAAACACTGCGGTCAACTACGACATAGTGCTTTGCCCGCTGAATTTTGTGGATATGTTTAAAGACGCCGAGGCAAAGGGAGTACACGTTGTAGGTTTAAAAAATGTGCTGTCCCAAAAAGAAATGGAAGAAAAACTTTTGGCTACAGGAGTCAATTTGAAATAATGGAATCAAAAAAGGCGGATGAGTATCTGCCTTTTTTGATAAGAGGTTAAGTATGAAAAGAAGCAGAAAACTTCTAAAAAAAAGAAGAAACCATATATTGGAAATTGTCGAAAAATTAGGTGATGTAAAGGTTTTGGATTTAGCTGAAAATTTAGGAGTGTCACCAATAACCATAAGAAGAGATCTGCTGTATTTGGAAGACAGAAAACTTTTGTCGAGATATTACGGCGGAGTGAAAGTAAGACAGGAAGAAAAATTAGACGAAGTAGATGAAATAGAAATCTGCAAGCAAAAAATAGCAAAATACGCAGCGAGTCTTGTAGAGGACGGAGATACTATTTTCATAAACACAAGCAGTACGGCTCTGGCTATGATAGAGTATATAACCGCAAAGGACGTAACAGTGCTGACAAATAACGGAAACGCTATAAATCATCAGAGGTCGTCATCTTTGACTATAATACTGACAGGCGGAGAGCTAAGACATATAAAAGGGACCATGGTCGGAGACCCTGCACTTGACAGTATAAACAGGACTACTGCAAAAAAATCATTCGTCGGTTGCAGCGGACTTTCGGTGGAAATAGGCATGACAACAGAGTTTTTCAATGAGGTGAAAATAAACGAGGCAATGCTCACAAGGGTGGTAGGAGAGGCGTATATTTTGGCGGATCATACTAAATTTTGTAAAAAGAGCAGTTTTACGAGTTGTCCTATCGAAAAAATAAAAAATATAATAACGGACGACCGCATAAGTGGCGAAATTATCAGACAGTACGAAGAAAAAGGAATAAAAATACATCAAGCTGAATCTTAACGCAACACTGATTTGAATTTGAACGCAAGCTCATAAAAATACGTCAGAGTTGTCTTATTTAGAGAAGCTATCGTGCTGAAAATAGGCGAGAAGTATATTAAATGGATGATTTAAGGCTGATGTTTTTATTAAAGAAGATTATTGTAAAATATAATACACAGGAGTTGATAAATTGAAAACAAATCTGATATCATCATACGAACTGGAAAAATGCTACAGCATAGCACCGATAAAAGTGCATGGCAAAAAAAATATTTTGGTTGCAGCTGAAAAAGTAAACAAGTGGATA
>QWCK01004037.1_pt1 | contig 15052 bp, 15 predicted proteins | sample 1972571 | NCBI WGS metagenome assembly QWCK01 (sample SAMN09866710, study PRJNA288562) | Human gut metagenome isolate term2_stool, whole genome shotgun sequencing... | isolation source: gut | host: Homo sapiens | place: USA: California
AATATGACAGACATTAGTAGCTTTTTAGCAAAGATTAAAAGTAAGAAAATGTAAAGTATATTTCTTTATATTTTCTTACTTTTATTTTATAATAAGAAAAAAAGGGGTGATTTTATGTCTAAAACAGTTAATGTGAATTTTAAATTAAATGAAGATGTCAAAAAAATGATGGAACAAGCTTGTGATGAACTTGGACTATCAATGAGTGCAGCATTTACAATCTTTGCAAAAAAAGTAGGTAGAGAAAAAAGAATTCCATTCGAAATTAGTGTAGACCCATTTTATTCTGAAGGAAATATATCTTATCTGGAAAAGAAATATTCTGACTATAAGTCCGGTAAATTAAATTTTTCAACTCATGATATAATAGAGGACTAGCATATGGAAGCTAAAATAATAAAATGGGATTTTGATGCGTGGTAAGATTATTTGTATTGGCAAGCTCAAGATAAAAAAATTTAAAAAAATAAATAGTTTGATAAAAGATATATCCAGGCATCCGTTTGAGGGAATAGGAAAACCTGAGCCACTAAAGGAAAATCTTGCAGGACTATGGAGCAGAAGAATAAATGATGAGCATAGACTGGTATATCTTATAGAAAAAGATAGTATATTGATATTTGCATGAAAAGGACACTATACTAAATAAATTCAAAAGTCTACTAGCCTAGCTAGTAGGCTTTTTAAATAATTAGCATAAACTTACAAAATTGTAAGCTAAATTTCCATGTTTGTAAGGTTAAATAAAGGCATAAAATAAAAATCTGAAATATAATAAAATCATTAAAAATTATATAGAGCAATAAAAGGGAAAAAAATGTTAAAATGGATTAAAAGAATATTTATTGTAACGTTAATTTTAATAGTATCATTAATTTGCATAGCTTTGTTTTACATAAATAAGCAAAATCAGAGCATTTTAAAAACTAAGTTGGAAGTTAATCAAGATATACAAAATAAAGTCGCAAGCATAGCAAAAAAAACAAAAGACTTTAAAATAGAAAAAACCTACAAAATAGTAGGCTTAGGGGAGTATTCACATGGCAATAGTAAGACACAAAAATTAAGAAAAGAAATTGCCCAAAAGTTATATGAAAAAGGCGAACTAAGTTCAATAGTATTGGAGATACCATATGTAGATGGAAAAAGAGTCAATGAGTATATACATGGAAAATCTGATAAAACTATAGACGAAATTATGCAGGATTTTACCTATTTCTTATATCAAACTCAAGAAATGAAAGATTTATTTTTATGGCTTAAACAGATAAATGACAGTGGAGCAAATATCAGCTTTTATGGAATAGATATACAACAATGGGACAGACCAAAGGACGAATTAAATAAAACACTAGCAAAACTAATCGTAAATAAAAAAATTGATGTAAAAGACATAAATGTTATAAAAGAAATAAGAAATTTATTAGCTCAAAAAGCTTTAGGAGAAGAAAAAACAAGTATAATGCTAAATCTAAAAGTACTTGAGCAAGAAATAAATTATGAGCCTACATTAGAGCAGACATCTAATGTGAATTATACTACAGATTCAGCAAATTTTAGAGATAAAGCCATGGCAGAAAACGCAATGTATATCCAAAATGAGGAAGGTAAGACAATCTTACTTTTAGGACATAATGCTCATATATCAAGGGAAAGCAAAATGCAAAAGACCATGGGCGGCTTTATAAAAGAAAAACTTGGAAATGCTTACTATAGCATAGGTACGCAGGCAAAAGTGACCTCATTTATGGCAAGAGATACACAAATGGATTTTACTTCTAAGAAATCACATAACATCGAGCAATTTTCACTTAAAGATAAATCAGAATTTATAAAAGCATTTGGTAAAGTTAAAGGAGACAGTGTAATTTCCTTTGATAACTTGCCAAAAGAAGTTTTAGATTTTTACAATCAAGACCATGCAATGCTAAGCGTTGGAGCTACATTTGGAATAATCCAAAAGATTTTTTATATGGGGCATTATATATCTGTAAATCCAGTTTTAGCCTACGATGTGGTTTATGTTTTTGAGCAAGACGAGCCATATAAATTTATAGATAATTAAAGATAAAAAATAAAAATTAATTATATTTTGGAAAAACCGGTAATTTTAATTAAGTTTACGGGTTAATAGTTTATTATTAACTTATAAATTGGATAAACTAAAATTTATGATAAATAAAAAGTATACAATGAAATTCATACCTAAACCAAGGTTATTAGGTTAAGAGAGTGACTAATTTTTTGGCTCAAATACTCTTACGAAATTAAAATTATTAAAGAAAGAATTATATTTTTGTTTCACTAGCTCCGGTAATACAATTCGATGAAGATACCTAGCCTTTATTCAACAATTTAATTACAGTCTAGTATTGGTACTATATAATAAAAACTAATTGCTGAAATATAAAAACTGCTTCAAAACGAATGTTGTGAGCAGTTTTTACTATTTTTATATTAGATTTTTATGCTAAAGCCACGTCAACGTGCTGTATTGTACCGGCTTGTCAGTTTTCTTTCAAAAATATGCCAGTTTTGCGAATTTGTCCTAAATTATCATAAGAATTGTCTCTCAAAGCAAAATCTGCGTCAGCACTACCTAGATATATTGCACCAACTTTAGCATCAGCTAAAGCTATCAATTTATCAGTGCCATCCTTTGTTTACGATGATATTCTAATCATAATAAAACTATGCATAAGTGTTTTATTTCTTTTCTTACTAAATTATATGTATGTAATCTTGAGTTGTCGCACCCAATCTGGCAACAGAAAGGGTGTGTGTTGATGTCTGATATATTAATCTCATTCTTAGTTTCTGTCATGGCAAATGTAATTAGCTAATATATTTGCAAATGGTTAGATGGAAACAGTAGCGACAATTAGCCTAGTTTAAAAGCCTACCAGCTGCAACTGGTAGGCTTTTTCGTGTCTCTATGCAAGAAACTTTTATCTTTTTTAGCTACTTATATTATACTCAAATTTTAGTATAAAATAAAGGTTATTATATCTTATCTATTTACTTTTGCATCTTCAGGGAAAGCATATTCATGTAAATCTGCTCCTGCTGGTACTTCTACAGTTTTAATGTTATTTTTTCTGAATGCGTACATATTGATTTTTTTAACACCTGCTGGGATTTTTACTTCTGTCAATTTGTTGTTGTAGAAGCTGGAGGTGTCTATTAATTTCATAGACTCAGGTAAATCAATGTGTTCTAGGTTATTCATAGCAAATGCACTTGGTTCTATTATTTCTAGTTTGTCATTAAATTCAACTTTTTCAAGTTTATTGTTATAGAATGCAAAGCCTTCTATGTCTTTTAGTGCTGATGGTAATTTTACTTCTTTAAGTGCACATACACCAAATGCGTCATAGCCTATAGACTCTACTGTATCAGGTATTACTACAGATGTTAATTTTCTTCTGTAAAAAGCATTGTCCCCTATTTTTGTGATAGGTGTACCATCTTGAGCTTTTTCAGGTATTATCATATCAGTAAGCCCTTGTAGTTTTACTTTGTCTTTACCTTTTTGTGTCATGCCTTTAAGCTCTGAACCTTTTATATTAAAATCATCGTATTCCCACACGTTTTCCATTATATCCTCCTATGCTCTATTCATTTGTACCATATCGCTAAAGGTTTCTAGCTGAGTCTTAACTTGAGCGAAGTCAACCATTTGTTGGTCATAACCCATTTTAATTAGTGGGATGCCAGCTTTATCAAATGCCTTTTTAAGTGAAGGGTATTCCATTTCTTCGGTGTCGTTGAAGTTCATCATAAATAGTAGGCATCCGTCTGCATTATTTTCTTTTACTAGATTTACTACATATGTTTGACGTTTGTTAAGTTCAGGGTCCCATAGGATTGGGTCTTCATCCATACGAGCAAATTGGTCAGCAAGAGCCATAAATGGGTCTTCTATTGTAGTATCTATATCTATTTTTAAGCCTCTTGATTCACTTGCTACATCGTCTGCTACTATGCAAACTTTGTATTCGTCAAATACTTCAAGTAGTCCTGGGTTGTCAGTGATAATACCGCTTGTTACTACTTTTATGCCGTTCCAGCTTTCTTCTGGCATAGCTTCTAGTATTGCATTTAATTCTTTAAGCATTTTTGTGTGTTCGTCTTTGAAGATGTGGTAGCCTGCTTTAAGCACTTTGCATCTGTCTGATGCTTTTATTGTTTGTGGATGAGTTGCAGCTAATTTTATGAATTTTCTTTTTTCTGCTCTATTTTCGTTGTATACAACAAATGCTTTTTTAAGATTTTCATTTGAAATTTGAATTCCGGATATTTTTTCTAGTTCTTCTTTAGCATTTTTAAATATTTTTGCGTTGTAAATTTTACCAAAATCTTCTTTTCTATGTTGTCCATGGTTTAAGAATATCATTGGTATTTTTCTGCCGGCACTTACTTTATAGTTTTGTGATAGTGGTCTTAATGTGTCATCAAGTGTAGTTAGCATTGATGCTGTAAGTCCATCTAATGAACCATCAAGAGCCATTTCTAGGCATCTTAATGCTAATGAATAGTAGAATGTTGGGAAGTAGTTTTTAGCCTGTTCGATAGGACCTTGTCCACCCCAAACGCCTAGTGGTAGCATTCCTCCGGCATAGACTATTTCTTCAGGTGCGTAGTATGGGAATATTCCTACTACTTTTTTACCATCGTTTAATGCTTTATCTATATATTTTCTTTGGTTATCTGCAATGTCTGCAAATTGTCCTAGTAATGATTTTATATCGCTCATTGTTCCCCCTTGTTACATAGTTGGCTTAGACCAATCAGTTTCCTTGGTATTTTCAAAATTAGTGTAAACATCTTCGCCTTTTGCTTCACGTTCTGCTTTTCTTTCGTTCATGATTTCAACAAGTCCTTGTACTCTTGTGTTGTACTGTTCTGCTGAGAAGTTTCTTTCGTCTGCTTGGTCGCCGTCAAAGTGTATTACTGGTATGTCTAGGTCTTCTTTCCAACGTCTTTCTATTTCAGGCATTGCTCCAGACCAAGGCTTGCATGACCTGTTGTAGTTTACAAGGGCACCGGAAATTCCGTTTTCCTTAGCCATTGTTTCTCTCCATTCAACGCCTGTTTCTATACATACTGAGCATGGGGCTTTGCAGTATGCAGCTGCCATTTCTCTTACTGTTTCGTATCTAAATCCAAATGCAGGTGCGTATACAACTGCTGTTACGTTTACGCCATTATTTTTAAGTGGTTCGAACAATGGTTTAAGTGCTGGCCAGCATGGGATTCCTTCGAATAATATTCTATGTTCCTCCGGATATTCCCAAGTAGATGTGTTTTCTGCTACGGATTGTTCAAATTCTTCAGCTAGTAATTCAAATCCTTCAGCTGCTTTTACTTCGCATCTTGCCGCAACTATATCAGCCATGTGGTTGAATAGGTCAAATCCGCTTAGTGGAGATGGCTCTTTACCCATGTAATTGCATGATTTTAACCATGCAGCTGCTGTTCTGTTTGCTATTTTGCAAGCTTCGTTGAATTTTTCTTCTTGGAATTTTTTGCCGGTCAATTCTTCTAGTTGCTTAATAGCGTATTTGAACTGACCCATTAAGTAATCAACCTTTTCCTCAGGTACTTCTACTGTATTTGAGAAAGGTATGTCTATATAAATTAGTGGGATGTTGTGAATTCTTGCTATGTTTTCGTACCATTTTGTCATCATGTTGCAGATGTTGTTGCAGCATAGTAAAAAGTCAGGTTGAGGCATTCTTCTTGCATCAGTTGGTTCACCTGCTGCATAAGCTAAGCTTATTCTAGCATATCCGCAGATATCATTGTCATAACCCATGTCTTCTGCTGCTTGGCAAAGTCTAAGACCATCTTTTTTAGCTGCGGTAGTTGCTGCATGGTTTTCAGGATAACATACATTTAAATCGAATGCTTTTGCAAGTTCGATTGGAAATTTAGATGAACTCCAACCTACTAGTTCGCCTCTTTTTTTTGCCTCCCAAGCATTGTTATATACCATGTCAACAACGCCTCTAAGAACTGCAGCAGCAGGCTTATGCCCTTCAATCGGTCTAGGTTTCTTATTAGGTAATTTTTCAATCTTTGTAACTGCCATATTTCCTCCTTAATAAAGAAATAATTAATAAAAATTAAGTAAGGTTTAGTCATAATTTTATAAGCTTGTGCTATATAATATTATAACTAAAATAATTTAAATATAAATACTTATTTGTAAAGTTTTATATTTAAAATTATATTTAAATTGAAAATTCAATTTATATGCAAAAATATTTAGTTTATGAAATTATTTTTTAGCTATAGCTTTTTGATAAGCAAATATTGATGCTCCAAGTGCTCCATTTAGCTGACAATAAGGGCTTGTTTTGATTTCATGACCTAAATTTTCGGATAAGGCTCTAACCATACCCTTGTTCAAGGCAACGCCTCCAGTCATAACCACGTCATCTTGTATACCTATTCTTTTTGCAAGAGAGCCTACACGACTTGCTATAGATTCGTGTATACCTTTTATTATGTCCTCTATTTTAGTGCCTCTAGCTAGCTGGGAAATTACTTCTGATTCTGCAAATACTGTACAGGTTGAGCTGATTGTCACGTCTTTAGTTGCTTTTTTGTCATATTCTTCTAATTGTCCTACATCTATTTCAAGGACTTTAGCTATGACATCAAGAAATCTGCCTGTACCGGCTGCACATTTGTCATTCATGACAAAATTCTCCAGCATACCGCCATCGCCGATTTTAAGTGCCTTGGAGTCCTGACCACCTATATCAATGATAGAGCGTACATTTGGAAATAAGAAATATGCTCCCTTTGCATGGCAAGATAATTCAGACATCTGCATATCTGCTTGTTCAAAACTATTTCTGCCGTAGCCTGTGGCTACTATATAAGAGATATCTTCTCTTTTTAGTCCTGATTTTTCTGAAACCTCTTGTACTGCTCTAGCTGGACCTGAAGTACCAGCTCCAACATCGACTATAGTAGAGGCGAAGATTTCTTTGCCGTCTTTAAGTATCAATGCTTTTGTAGCAGTTGAGCCTATATCTACTCCCATAGTAAATATTGTATCTTGCATAAAACCTCCATATAGATAAGGAAAGATAAAAATCTTGAAAAGGTTTACTGCAAAAAAGATTTGCAATAAATCTTGCATTTATTATATCACATTAGAAAAACGAATTCAAGGAAATGTAGTACAAAAACATTTATTTTAGTATTAGATTAAATTAAGTATGAAAAATGTAAAAAAGGCTTATTAAATTTTATAGTTCAAGGTAAAGTAAAAAAGTTAAGTTTAAATAAAATAAATTAATAGTATATCTGAAAATAATGAATAATTTAAAAAAAAGACTGTCGAATAAGCTTTATACTTCTTATTCAACAGTCCTTATTTATAATATTTCAGATTAAAAAGAATTTAAAAATTCATTTTTACAGCTTTATATATGATACTTCCTTGAAGCTTGTCATATTGGTAGATTTTATGCCTCCATCGGAAATAGTGTAAATGGTATTGCCTATTTGTACGGCTCTTTGTATTTGGGCATCGTAATCATATATATGGTTTTGACTTTCTTTTTGCTGTTTAGCATTTAAATGAGTTATTTTTCCTTTTAGGTTAAAGCCTTTTTCTGATACGGAAAATACATAAGCTCCATTAAATACTGGGATTTCTTCTTCATAGGTATCGCCATTATAAGTCTTTTTAACTAAATCAGTAACTTGTACAGGGAAGGCAAATATATTTCTGTTGTAATCAAACATAAGTGCTTTATGGTCTGAGGATAGTGGGCTGTATGTGCCTTGTTTTCCTATTACTTTAGTATCTATTTGTTTTGGATTTTTAAAGTCGCTTATATCAAACAATGAAACCTTGTAGCCGCTATTTACTACTGCCCCGTTATTTTTTTGATTTGTGTCATAGCCAAAGCCTATTAGGTAATTGTCCTTGAATGGGTGTAGGTAATCACTGTAACCGGGTACTTTAAGGTATCCTAATATTTGCATTTTTTGAGGATTTTTTATATCTATTACAAAAAGTGGGTCAACCTGCTTGAAGGTTACTATATATGCCTTGTCCTTCATATAACGTACTGAATAAATTCTTTCACCAAGGGCAAGGTTTTGTACTTCAGACAATTTTTTCATATTTTCGTCAAAGGACGCTAGTCTGTTTTCTGTTTTATTTTCTTGCTCCAAGTCATTTATTGTGTATGCTACAAAAAGCTTGCCATCTTTTTCGTTGAATGAGAATTGATTTAGTGGACTTCCTTCTATCAGAGCAGAACCCTTGTATTCAAAATCTTTTTTGCCGTTATTTTTTAGTGCGAATTTGCTTATAGTAGTTTTTTGTGAAAAATATATATTGTCCTGATTATCGTTGCTGTAGGAAGATATATAAATATTGTCTAAGGACATATACAGGTTATCTGAGTTACCCATATACATTATAGCTGAGCCATTGCTGGAAGTATTTTCATTAAGTGCTGATATTTTAGTAACTCCAAATGAAGTAGTAAATGGCAGATAGATTATTTCATTTAATGGTAAAGTTGTAGTTACTTTAGAAGCTTTTGGCATATAGTTTGAAGATTTTGTTCTTAGCATATCGTCATTTGGATATGGTGGTTCAGGATATTTGACGTCAAAGTCTACATAGCTTGATATATATAATTTGTTTGCTTTTTTTCTTGATTGGTTATAAAATCCGTCAAGTGTCTTAGTAGAAATTAATTTTGGATTTTTAGCGTCAGAAATGTTATATATATTTACTCCTATTGTTCTTTTTTCGGAGTAGCTAGCATCATATTTAACCTTAGCATTGCTGTTGTTGCTAGAGCTGTTATCATATATTAAGGTAAGCTTGCCATTGTCAAGATACATATCGTTGATAAAGTTCAACTGAATTTTAGATAGTATCTGCATATTGCTAGGGTTGGCTGATACTATGGTAACTCCATCATTTTTTAAATAATAGATATTTTTTCCATCTGTTTTTACTATGTCTGCCTCGTCAACACCTTTGGTTTGTACGTTAGTGTTTGAATGGTCGCTATCATTTGCGGTCTTAGCATTTTCTGATATTTCGTCTTTTGTTTCAGTGGTTCTCAGCATGGAATTTTCATAGCAAACAGGATAAAATAGCGGAATGCTTTTTGCTATGTTATCCAAATTTGTTTGATTTTGCAGGTAAATTATACCGTTATAATCTGATACACTGTAGTTATCAGTACATTTAACCTTTAGCTTTGATTTTGAGCCGTTTATAGGGGAGATGGCTAAGCTGGAGCTATCAAGTACATTGGTTACTGCATAATACTCTTTGCCGCTTTCGTCTACCAACACTAATTCTTTTGCCATTTTTTTTGCATCGGCATTTCCAAACTGGATTTTTTTAGGGCTGTCAAAGTTAAAATATCCTCCACTTTTAGTGCTGTTTTCAGTTACAGCGTAGGAAGTAAACACAAATAGTATTGCAGTAATACAAGCTAAAATTGCTATTTTTTTCTTCATTGTCGTTGCTCTCCTTAATTAAAATTAAATTTTAAATAATATGCTTTATTTAATGAGGATATCAATAATCACCAAGCACTGGTTCTGCTTTTGTGCCGTCAGCATTGATATAATATCCGTCTTGTATTGTCCTAAATCCGCCTCCAAAAAACCAGCCATGAGACTCTACATATTCTATAAATGTGTCTATGACTTCATCAGAGCTAACTTCTTCAGGCACGTTTATGCAGCCTATGATTTCAATTTCTTTTGTTGTGCTCATATTATAATCATATTCCCATCATTTTAGAAAATATCATTTTATTTGCCTCTTCTACTAGGTCTATCATATCTTCTTGACTTATTTTTTCTGCTCTTTGGCTTTTAAAAAAGCTTTTGTATTTTGCACTCTCATCGATTTTTAGGGCAAGCTTATTTTTTAATAAGCTACTTTTTTTGTACTGGTAATATGGATAGCTCATAAAATCCTCCTTATAGGTTGATATCAGTGTAGTAATCCAGCATTAGCTGTCTTATTTTTATCACTTTATCTACTTGAGAAAGTAGGTTTTGACTGATTTGATAATCAGTAGCGTCATAGGTGTTGAGTGTGGTCAAGCCTGATTTATTTAGCAGGGCATTTTTTTGTTTCTCAATATTTAGCTGTTCATTTTCAATTTTGTCTTTTCTTAAATTTTCTGTCAAAACTAAAATCTGATTGACTGTCTTATCATAGCTATATAATGAAGTCCTTGTTTTTTCGTTGATATCTTCTTTTTTCTTGTCTATCAGCTCTTGCTGCTGCTCAACAGTGCCTTTTTGATTAAGTAGGTCAATCCACTTCATATCCTTTAAAAGCTCGTCCATATCGTCTTTTAAATCTACAAAGGAATTATTTTTTAGCATTGCTTGAGCTAAGGCGTCTTTCGGATTTAGTACAGTAGATATATCCGGCTCAGTAATTGTAAGGACGATGTCAGTTTTTTCATCAATGCCTAGATGCTTTTTAAACTGACTTTTTTGTAAAGCTATTTGCCTTTGTAAATCAGCCAGCTGGAGCTTTAATAAATCCAGCTTATTTTTTTCCATGTCTAGGGTTAATTGAGTTATTATCTTATTTTTAAGCTTTACTTCATTTTGATAGACTATTTTTTGCTGATTTGTAATGGCAAGATTTTTGTCTTGGATTTGTTTTTCTAAATCATATATAGTCTTATAAAAATTGAAGGTTTTATTTTCGCTTGCAAAAATTTCGCTTTCTTTTTCTCTTGTGATATTTTTTAGTATTTTTTCGTAATCATAGGTCTTATAAGTGTTGTTGTATACCTCAGTTTTGGTTATGCCGTTGTATTCGTAGTCAGGTTTGTTTTGGTGAGGGTCTGACTGTTGAAGGGCATTTTTTTTGGCTAAACTGTCTATCATTTCGTCTTGCAATTTTAATTTTTCAGAGTTATTTACAGCCATTTGCCTTGCCTGCTCAAAATCTAGTGTCATTGGCTTTTGTGCAAATGAGAGATTGGTAGATAAAAATATGGCTGAGAGGGAAAGGACTATAATTTTATTTAATTTCATGCTTGTCCTCCAAGTGTCAATAGATATGGTTTTTGATATCTTTCAAGCAAAATTTGATGAGTTTCTTTAAGATTTTCTAAGGTCTGTGTAATTTCGTCTAAAGAAAGGTTCACTGTATCTAATTCCATTTTAGTCTTTAAGCCTAAGTTTACGGTTGCGTCAAGTTGTTTGACAGACTGCTCAAGATTTTTCTTTTGCACTTCCAAATTTTCTATTTGAGCTTCCATATTTTGTAGGCGGTTTTCTGTGCTTATAACGGCTGTCTTTACGTCATTCTTGCTAAGTCGCAGCTCTGTATTTTTAATCTTTACGTCTATTTTTGACTCTTTAGAAGGTAAAGAGGTTTGGAGTTGATCTAACAAATTGTATTTTATTTTTTGTTCCAATAAGTAGATTTGATTGTTTTGAGCTATTATACTTGGAGCTTCAGCTACTGCTTGTCCTATTTGTGAGTTTAGTGACAGGTTTAATTTAGAAATAGGAGTGTATGCTAAATCTATGTAGCTTATTTTTTTTTCATTTTTTGTACCAAGTAGGTTTTCTAGGTCGCTATATGCCATTTTTAGTTTTAAAACATTTTCATTTTTTTCAGAAAGTAATTCTTCGTAGTCTAAATTGGCTTTGTTAAAATCCATCTTGCTAATCATTCCGATTTTGTATTTTATTATATTAACGTTAAGAGTATTTCTCATGTTGGCAATTTTTTTATCTAGTAGTGTAGCATTTTTTTCAAGGTTTTCTATAGTTATAAATGAATTTTTTAAGCCTAAACCTATTGCATCTTTTTGCACATCTATGCTTTGCTTTGTAAGCTGTTGATTGTTTATTAAGTCATTGTAGGCTGTAGACTTTGAGTTTACGATGCTGGCTGCCATATATTCTGATGCCATCTGCGGGTCAACCTCAGGGAACATACCACTTATGCCGGTAGTTAAAGTATCATCTATTTTATCTGCACTATCCTTTGTACGCTCTAGGGTAAGGTTGTTGGCGTAAGCCATTTTTAACGCTGCATCATATGTTAATTTTTCTGCTGCATGGGTACTGCTTTGTATTCCAAACATAAGTGCTAGAGCAAGCACTATAGAAACTGCATTTTTTTTCATTTTTTCTCCTCAATTTAAATTTTGGTTACTTGATTATAACATATTTGAAATACCTTTTATATGGTTGAAATTAAAACGTAATACAAATGTATAATACTTGTAGCATAATACTATAATGTGAGTATTAAAATCTGCTTAAATTTGTATATGCTAATTATTAAATTTTTTTACAAAAAGAGCTGCCCTAGTTATAAAAGCAGCTCTTTAAAAAGTTTATTTAATTATATGTTGTAAAGATTTATTTATTTCTTTTTCTTCTGAACAAGAATAGTCCTAAGGCAGTTATGCCTAGAGCTAATAGAGTTGTTATATTATTCGAGTGTTCGCCGGTAGCCAGTAAGCTGATATCTGATACAGCGCCGTCTGTAGTAATACCTTCTGATACAACAGAAGGTTCAGCACTTTTAATTCTAGTTTCATTAGTAGCTGCACCTACGGGAGTTGTTTCGTCTTGGATGTCTAAAACTACATTATAATCAGATTTTGTACCATCTGGAGCAGTTGTTGTTACTGTGAAACTGTCACTACCTGCAAGTTGATTGCTATTTTCAATTGTAGGATTTACATAAGGTGGGTTTGATTGAGCTATTTCTTTAGTAGTAACTGTTGTATTAGTTGGGTTGCTTTCTAATGTATCGCTTGTTTTTTCGGTTACACCAATGATGTCATTTAAATTAAATAAGATGGACTTTGTTTAGAATTCTAATATAGTCTGATAAGATGTAATAACTAAAGTAATAATAAAAATGTTTTTTTAAATTTAATAATTATCAGATAAATCATAGTTAGTAATAAAATAAAAATAGTATAAAAATTTAGAAAAACTTTATTACATCACCATTCATCATAATGATAAAAATACTATTCTAAAGTTAACTTAATATTACCCAGTAATTATCAGTGTTAAGCTTAATTTTCTAAGATTATTTATCAGTTTGAGGGTTGTCGGGAGCTGGGGGTTGTTCTTGAGGTTGGGCTTTTATTTCGTCGTAGGATTTTCTTAGCTCTCCTTCAATTACGCTTAGATTTCCGTTATCCAGTTTTACTTTTACGTTTTCTATTACTTCATTTGTGTCATATCTAGTTTTTGTAAAGCCGAATGTATCTGAGGTGTCTTGTTTTTGGTATTTTGTTTCATAGATAAATCTTATATTATCCTCTAATTTTTCTAAAGTACCTACAAAATACGGGTAGTCGGTGTATGCTCTATATAGGGCGTCAAATTCCATGGCATTTTCCTCTGATAGTGGCGGATAGGCTTTTTCTTGATAGGAAAGGGAGATTTTTGCATCGCTCCTGCTGATGCTGTCAAGGTAGCCTTTGGAATATTGGATTATTTGGTTATCTATGCTTTGCACTGTATCTGTATTATTAGGTATGAGCTGGATTTTATTTACTATTTCTTCAGGGAATAATTTGTATAGGTCTTGCACATATAAAGCACCGTCTTGTGGTTTTTCGCTTTTAGTTAGTGTATAGTTACCATACTTGTCTTTAGAAAAAGTTAGCTTATATGGCATACTGGATGTGGCACATAGCTCAAATATTCCGTTTTGGAATTGCATTTGCACATATTTTGCATAAACTGAGGCGATTGTATATGGACTATCTTCTTGTGTTAACAATGTGATATGTCCTTGTGCGGCAAGCTCACCTTGGTAAAACTGCCCTTCGTTTTCTGTTAAAAGTGCGTCTGCTATGCTCTGCTCCAAATTTGATGTGTAGACTTTAAATTTTCCGAAGTCTATTTTTTTAATTGTGTCTAAGTACTCTTGGAAGTGTTCTTTTGTATCTGCTATTTTGTATGGGTCACCTTTGGCGATTTCTATCGCCCATGGTCTTTGTCTTGAGGACAATTCATTTGTTTGTCCGTTTTCATTTACGGCATAGGTAATCTGTTCGCAGTTTTCTATTAGTGAGAATATTATCATTGCGTTATAGCTGAAACTTCTTTTGTAATCAAATTCCTGCGGGTTTACATTATCCACCTTGTTGAAGATTATTTTCATAGTTTTTATGTCGTTTTCTGCGGTTTTAAGCTCTATACCGGCGTATTTAAGTCCGTTTGGAAATGTCAAGGAATTTACTAGGTTACCATCGTTTGAGTTGTCGCCGATGTATGGATTTTTATAGCTGAACAAATCCGTTTTATGTGGGGAGTCTTGGCTAGTGGTAGGCAGGGAATTGCTTGAGCCTGTACTTATTTTGACAAACATTATTACCAATGCGGTAATTATACCAAGTATTATTATTGTTATAGCTGCATATCCTTTTTTATTTAATCGCATTATATACACCTCTGTCGCCTTATATTGATAAGGTAAAATTTTTTATAAGGTTTACAAATATAAAACATTATACATTAAAAAAGGATAAAAACAAAGAAAACGATTAAACTGTTAATTTTTTGTAAATTATTTGTTTTGTTTAATTGCTTATAATTTCAATAAAATAATTTCAATAAAATAATTTATTATAATGAAATTATTATAAAAATATGTTATACTATTTCAGTGAAATTTTAAGGAGGACTAAATTGAATAATACTATATTATTAGACGCAATAAAAGAAAATGCAGTTATGCTGATTTTTTTCTTAGCATATGGAGGCTATGTGCTATTTCATTTATATAGGGAAAAATCTAAGGGCGGTAAATTAATTAAGGTATACAAGCACAATTCATCAAGTAAGACTTTCGGCAAGGTAATGATATTCATAGGTGTGTTTTACATGGTCATATTTTTTATGCAGAGTAAAAAGAGCTTTAGCACGACATTTACCTTTGTTTTATTTGCACTTTTTATAGCAATGATGGCGTTTATCACTATAAGGGATATTTATTTTTACGAAAATGGGGTATCCTTCGGGGGTAAATTTA
>QWCK01004043.1_pt1 | contig 15030 bp, 13 predicted proteins | sample 1972571 | NCBI WGS metagenome assembly QWCK01 (sample SAMN09866710, study PRJNA288562) | Human gut metagenome isolate term2_stool, whole genome shotgun sequencing... | isolation source: gut | host: Homo sapiens | place: USA: California
CCCCTGGGGCGAGACGATTGCGGCATGCGAACAAAACACGGTTGGGACAGCTACGGCAGAGTTTGGTATCGAGTCGTTGCTGGATTTCAGACAACAATTTCCCGTACTTGAGGACGGGGATTCCTTTTCTTTGTAGGAATTTTCTCAGGATGAGGAAATGAGAGGATAAATCAGTGCAGCATTTTCCTCAGGAAGAGTTACAAATTACTCCAGCGGTTCCTCGCTCTTCCCAAACTCGGGATCGATTTGTATGCATGCGGCCGTGGCAAACGTCACCGCGCACGAAGCTAAGGTGAGGATGAAGAAATGGCGATAGCCCATCGATTCCTGCAAAGCTCCGGCCACAATGCCAGGAAGCATCATAGACAGGAACATCATGGCCGATGCCAGTGCATAATGGCTGGTTTTGAACTCGCCCCTGCTGTAATATATAAGGAAGAGCATATAGGCCGTGAGACCGAAGCCATAGCCAAACTGCTCGGTAAACACACAAATGTTGATAACAACAAGACTTGATGGCAGTGTGTAGCTTAGAATCACATAGACCAATTCGGGCAAGGAGAATGCCATCACCATGGGCCACAACCATTTTTTCAGTCCATCACGACTGGCCAACCATCCGCCCAAAATTCCACCGCAGGCTATGCCTACAATGCCTACGGTGCCCTGTACCAAGCCGTATTCCTGGGGAGACAGCCCCAATCCTCCATTGTGCCCGGCATCTATGAGAAAGAGTTCTGAAACCTTGGACAGCAATCCTTCGGGCATGCGGAACAACATAATGAACAATACCGCAAACACTACATGATCTTTGGTGAAGAACGTGCGGAATGTCTCCACGAATCCGTTCCATATTGTGCGTCCGTTCACATACTCATGCTTCACATCCTCCTTGGCGTATGGTAACGAATAGCTGTGCCATAGCCATAATGCCAGGAAGATGCCCATCATGCCATAGAACAGCAGGCTCCAGGAATAGGAAATGCTGTTGCGGAATACCACTTGCAGGTTTCCGGCCACCATCACTAATATGCCCTGCCCGAAAATAGTGGCCAACCGGTCGAACAATGTACGTACTCCCATAAACTCTGCCTGCTGATGAGGATTGAGCCCAAGCATATAGAAACCGTCGGCTGCCACGCAATGACTGGCTCCGGCAAATGCCATGAGCCAGAAGAAAAACAATGTGCCTTGCAGCCATAAGGCCGTCGGTATGGTAAAAGCTACACCTCCCAGGGCTGCTCCGATAAGTATTTCCATGGCCAGCACCCACCATCGTTTTGTCTTCACGAGGTCGATAAAAGGACTCCAGATGGGTTTCAACACCCAAGGCAGGTAGAACCAGGACGTGTAAAACGTGATAACGGCATTGCTCAGACCCATTTGCTTGAAAAAGATGACCGAAATGGTCATCACTGTCACGGCTGGCAGGCTGTCGGCAAAAGTTAGGGTGGGAACCCAATGCCATGGAGAGCCGCTACGAACCTTGTCATGATCGGGAGTTGAGTTGTTATGGGGTGGGACAGAATTCATTGACTAATGCTTATATATTTTATCTTAGGGAAACTTCTTATTTGTATACTCTCACAATGTTGGCTCCGGGGTAATAGTGTGTGAGGATTTCGTCATAACCATATCCTTGTTCTCCCATCACAGCCGCACCAATTTGACATAGCCCTACACCATGTCCCCATCCGGCTCCGATAAGTTCGAACATGGCAGGAATGCCATTGGAGTCCAAGTCTTTCCTATCAACCACGAAGGCTGAGCTGTAAAGGTGGCTTTCGCTTAGAATGCGTCGTATCTCAAGCTCTTTGCCAACGATAAGCGTCTTCTGCGTGCCTATAATTTTTAACCTATACAGGCGGCCGCTTTTTCCGCGTGCCAAGGGCACAAGATCGACAATCTTCCCAAAGTCGACTCCCAACTTGCGGGCGATGAGTTCGGAGATTTGCGACTGCGTATAGCAAACTCGCCAGCGATAAAAGTCGGTGGTCTCCTGATCAAAATTGTTGAGCACCTGCGACAGGATCTTGACATCGTGCGTGTTGCAATAGCTGGGTGGAGCTGTGCGAATCCACTGGTCCGCATTCTGTTCAAGAGTGAGATCGGGTAGGGGTGTGGCTGAAGGATCGGAATCGTTGGAGCCATCAGACCGATTTGGTCTGTCCAGCACGGCCCTCAGATATGATTTGGGTGTGTTTTCCCAACAATACTGGAACTCTTCGACCATACCACCGCAGCACTTGGAAAACCGAGCGTCACAAATCTCTCCATGCGACACAAGCAGTTGTCCCCGCGTCTGCCTGACGGCTTCAGTCACCTGCGGCGACATGGCTTTCGATACGCCCTGATAACGCTGGCAGTGGTCGTCGGCACATGCATCAAACAACACATGGTCCTCACGATCGTACCACCTGACAAGCTCATTGTCGGTGGAGACGGCCGATGGTGCGGTCGTGTGCCCTGTCATCGCTCTGCGCCTTTCCATCTGGGCAAGTAGCCACGAGCGTGATATAACGGCATGAGCCTTCAGTAATTCGAGGCTCGACGTGCTGCTCATTTCGCTGGAAATAACGCTATGGAGATAATCCTCAACAGGCAATTCGTTGATGGCCCAAATTTTGTCGCCATCAACAATAAATCGAAGGGAACCCGAAAAGACTTGTGTTTCCTTGCGCTCCCAGTGGAAATGAATGCCGATAGTCACATCTTTCAAAGCGAAAGAAGCGTCGGCATTGTCGCTATGGAACAGCAACTGCTCATAACACTTGTCATTCCAACGAATGACTCCCTCGTCAAAGACTACTTCCTGTTCACCCATGGCTTGGCAACCGTCTGCCGTATAAGGAGCATTTAGCGTAAAGGTAATCTGTTTGTCACAGACAATGCCCACTGCCACTTGGGGCTCTTGTCTCTGCGAAGGCCCTGCACTATGGTTGTTTGCGAAATTCAGTTTGTATCCTCTCTCGTTTTCCATCGTCCTATCTGGTTATGGTGCGCTCACCCCTTGCACATCTAACTAACACTTCGTACCCCTGCCGTGTATGCAAAAGGTGTCCATGTCTCATCATTCGGCAATAAAAGTAAACGTAAACTTTGCAAAGATAGCGAAAATAGGGCGTAATCAGCATGCTTTAGTCAAAAAGTTTGTATCTTTGCATTATGAACAAAAAAATATTACTCGGCATGACACCCACTGAACTCAAGGCTGTTGCAAAGTCCTTGGGTATGCCAGCCTTTACAGGAGATCAGATCGCCAATTGGATGTATGTGCAGCACGTACGCTCGATAGATGAGATGACTAATATCTCCAAGACTAATCGTGCATGCTTAGCCGAGCAATATGAGATAGGATGCGTCGACCCTATAGATGCCCAGCACTCTGAAGACGGCACGATCAAGTATTTGTTTCCCGTGCGCACTACTTCGTACAAAGAAGGCGAAGCGGGGAATGAGAAGACCTCTCCCAAGTTTGTAGAAACGGTGTATATTCCCGACGGGGAGCGCGCTACACTTTGCGTGTCGTGCGAGGTGGGATGCAAGATGAATTGCCTTTTCTGTCAAACCGGAAAGCAGGGGTTTCAGGGTTACCTCTCGGCAGCTGATATTCTCAATCAAATTTATAGCTTGCCGGAACGTGAAAGCCTAACTAATATTGTGTTTATGGGTCAGGGTGAACCCATGGACAACCTTGACAACGTGTTGCGGACGACTGAGATTCTCACTGCACCCTACGCATTCGCTTGGAGTCCAAAACGCATCACAGTGAGCACCATCGGTATTAAAAACGAGCTCAAACGATTTATCGAGGAGAGTGACTGCCATTTGGCGGTGAGCCTCCATTCGCCCTTTCATGAACAGCGGGCAGAACTGATGCCTATCGAGCGTACCACTCCGGTAGAAGAGATCGTAGACCTCTTGCGCAATTACGATTTCTCACACCAGCGCCGGCTGTCGTTCGAATATATCGTGTTTGAGGGCATTAACGACTCGAAAGAACACGCCCGTGCGATAGTTCGGCTGCTGGAGGGGCTGTTCTGTCGCGTTAACCTCATCCGGTTCCACCCAATCCCTCACGTAAACCTGCATGGTGCCGATGACAAACAGATGGAAAGTTTTCGAAATTACCTCACCACACACGGCATACATACAACAATCCGCGCAAGCCGCGGTCAGGATATCCTGGCAGCCTGCGGACTGTTGAATACGTCGAGGAAAGCGGACGGGGACTGCTGCAAATAGAGCTATGCAGAGGAGGAATCGGAAGATGGTTGGCGGCTGGCTGGTCGTTGTACTGTTAGCAAGTCTATGGGGAGCATGCAGTGACACAAAATGGGTGCAGCCTAAGTCTGGCGGAATGCCCTACGAGGTGCTGGTGGTAGGCGATACTATGGATATGATCAGGAAAGCCCTTGGTCGTGATGTAGTAGGACTGCCGCAGCACGAACCGCAGTTTGATGTGTCGACCGTGAAACGAGGAGGACTGAACGCCTCACTACGATTGGCGCGCAACATCGTCATACTCGACATCGACTCAGGTGTTTTCACCAACACCCGAATACGGTATGAGAAAAACAAGTATGCCCGGCCACAGATGATAGTTTATATCGGAACGCCATCCCTGTTGGCTTTGAGACACGATATGTCACAGCAATCCCGCTTCTTGTGCAAGCTGTTCGAGCGTGTCGAGAGCAACGCCGCTATAGAACATCTGAAAACGCACAGAAATGCTGAGACCGAGAAGCAAGTGGAACAGTTGCTGGGTGTGAAGATGTGGATCCCCGAGGATCTAACAGCCAGCAGGAAGGGTAAGAACTTTGTCTGGTTGAGTAACAATTCGACTGCGAACATGCGGAATATTGTGGTTTACAGACACGGAGCCAACCCAGATGTAACAACGTTCACTGCCTTGCGTGACAGTGCGATGCAAAGCAACATCAAAGGGGAAACCGACGGAATGTTCATGACAACTGTTCAAGAGACAGTGAGCGGAATAAAGATTAGGGCGAATAAACACGATGTCTTGATATTCAGAGGACTATGGGAGATGAAGGGCGATTGTATGGGCGGACCGTTTGTAAGCCATACTGTGGATGATATCACGGCAGAAGCTTTTCTCTTTGCACCCGGAAAGAAAAAAAGAAACCAACTGCGGCAACTTGAGGCCGCTCTATATACATTAAAACAGTGAACAAATGAACAATAGAAAAATTCGTGTGGGAATCACCCATGGAGATACCAATGGCATTGGATATGAATTGATTTTCAGGGCTTTTGAAAATCCGGACATCCTTGAAATTTGCACTCCTGTCATATACGGTTCGCCCAAGGTGGCCGCCTATCACCGCAACGCACTTGGCATTGAGGCCAATTTTAGTATTATAAACTCGTCAGAAGAAATAGAAGATGGTAGAGTGAACATGCTGCCCGTGTTTGACGAAGAAATAAAGGTGGAGTTAGGTGTGCCTTCAGAAGAAGCTAACCGTGCGGCAGCACGAGCACTCGACAGGGCTATAACCGACTACAAAGAGGAATTGATAGACGTGATGGTAACCTGTCCTGTCAACAACAATCATTTTGTTGTAGACGGCTATACCATACCCGATAATGCCAAATACATAGAGAGTAGCATAGGAGAAGGACGTCAGGGTATTGATATACTAATGAATAAATGGATGCGCGTGGCCTTGATGACAGACCAAATTGCGCTGAAAGAGGTGGCTGAGTGCATCACAGTAGAGGGTGTTATTCAGAAAGTAGCTGCCTTCTTTGCTACGTTGCGGCGTGATATGCGCATTTCCAACCCGCGAATTGCTGTTCTCGCTCTCAACCCCAACCATTGTGAGGAACGTCCCGGTAAGGAGGAGACAGAAGTTATCATACCAGCCGTGCAGAAGTTGGCAGATGCTGGTGTGTGCGTATTTGGGCCTTATCAGGCCAACGGGTTCTTTGGGAATGGGGACTATTGCGCATTTGATGGTGTGTTGGCCATGTATCACGACCAAGGTTTGGTGCCCTTGAAAGCCCTGGATCCCGAAAACAATATTCATTACCTTGGGGGATTGCCGCTCGTCAGCACGGCAGTAGACGTAACTCCCAGATATGACATTGCTGGACAAGGTAAGGCCAATGAGACGGCTCTCCTTCATGCCATTTATCATGCCATCGACGGTTTCCGCAATCGTAACAATTATGATGCCCCCCTTGCTCATCCACTGCCTAAGCTCTATCATGAGCGCAGAGACGATAGTGACAAGGTTAGATTCTCTATTCCCAAGAAGCACGATAACGCCTACAAGGAGCGTCAGAAAAAGCAATAATCGAATATCGCGATGAAAAAGAAATACCAGAACGGGTTTTTCATTTTCGGACTTTTGGTGCTTGTCATCATGGTCACCCAACTTGATTTTGTCCAGGTATGGCAAGGGCTTCAGCATGCCGGTCATTGGTTTTTTGCCGTTGTCGCACTGTGGATGTTTTTGTATATGTTCAATACCAGTGCTTGGTATCTCATCATTAAGAGCGTCTGCAGTGGGTCGACAACTGATGAGTCGGCCAAAAAAATTCCTTTTGCGTGGCTATACAAGATTACAATTTCGGGTTTTGCGCTCAATTATGCTACTCCTGGTGGACTGATGGGAGGTGAACCTTATAGGGTTATGGAACTGGCACCCAAGATTGGTACAGAGCAAGCTTCGTCATCGGTTATTCTCTATGCCATGACACATATATTCAGTCACTTCTGGTTCTGGCTCTTATCAGCTTTGCTTTTTACCATCATTCACCCCGTAAATTTTCTGGTGGGCGTTTTTTTAGCTGTAGTTATTGGTTTTAGCATATTGGGAATATGGTTCTTTATTGCTGGATACCGCAAGGGATTAGCCAACAGGGTAATGAATGTCATGCGACATATTCCCTATGTGAAAAGGTGGGCACGCCCCTTTGTTGAAAGACATCGCAACCAATTGGACACAATCGATCAGCAAATTGCAGCACTTCACCGCCAGAATCCACGTAATTTTATTGGTGCGGTACTGCTCGAGTTCTCTTGTCGGGTGTGTTCTGCATTAGAAATATTTTTTATCCTTTTGGTTATCATGCCCAGTGTAAACTTCTTCAACTGTATTTTTATATTGGCATTCACATCGCTTCTCGCCAATCTTTTGTTCTTTATGCCCCTACAACTGGGTGGACGTGAGGGCGGCTTTCTGATGTCTACTACCATGTTGGGCGTCAGTGCAAACGGTGGTATTTTCGTAGCTTTGCTGGTACGTATTCGAGAGCTGATATGGACGGGGATTGGACTGCTCCTTATTAAATTTGGCAAACGAAGTCAATAAGATATTTATTCCACTCCTAAAACGATATCTTTGATGGCCGCATCTGAGCGCACGCAATTATCTTTTTTCTGCCATCTTTGCAGTAATCTCAAATAAATTATGTAATTTTGTCAGCCTATGAACGCATCGGAACTGCAAAAAATTAAGCAACGCTATAACATTGTAGGCAACTATAAAGAACTTAATCGGGCTCTTGATGTTGCCATGCAGGTAGCTCTTACCGACCTCAGTGTCCTCATCATTGGAGAAAGTGGTGCGGGTAAGGAAATAATTCCCCGTGTGATTCACGATAACTCCCCGCGCAAACGAGAAAAATACTTTGCGATAAACTGCGGCTCTATTCCCGAGGGCACCATTGATAGTGAGCTTTTCGGACATGAGAAAGGTTCCTTTACCGGGGCAGTAGGCGAAAGCGAGGGCTATTTTGGGATAGCCAACAAGGGAACGATTTTTCTTGATGAGGTGGGTGAGCTTCCCATATCAACCCAAGCTCGCCTGCTTAGGGTGCTGGAAACAGGTGAGTATATCCGTGTTGGAGGACAAGAAATTCGCAAGACCGATGTGCGCATAGTCGCTGCCACGAATGTTAACATGCATAAGGCTATAACAGAAGGACGTTTCCGGGAAGACCTTTACTATCGTCTCAACACTATCCCTATCCAGATGCCCCCCTTGCGCGATCGTGGCAATGATATCATATTACTGTTTCGGCTTTTTGCGATGCAAATGGCAGAAAAATATCGCATCCCCAAAATAACACTCACGGAAGATGCGAAACAAGTGCTTCTCCAATACAAATGGCCAGGTAACGTGCGTCAGTTGAAAAACATCACTGAGCAGATATCTATACTCAGTGAGACAAGGGAGCTTAATGCAGAACAACTCAAGCGCTACATCCCCATAGATCCTGAGAGTACCCAATTGGCCACTATCAATCAACCCGGAAACCACTCTTATGAAAGTGAACGGGAAATACTATACAAAATTCTTTATGAACTCCGGGGTAATGTATCTGATCTGAGACGCGACTTGAACAGATTGCGTAAGCAGTTGGATGATACGCACGAGTTGAACGAAACTATTGCCTATCAAAACAACAAGTTTATAGAAGCTAATAACCCTCAGCTCCCCACACATACAAAAGGCTCACATAGCATGAGTGCCGTTGCTTCGTCTTCTGCAATCGAAGCAGAGGCTGAGGAAATTAAAGCTGAACCAGAGAGCCTCAACTTGAATGATTTGGGGAGGCAGATGGTTGAAAAAGCTCTGGAAAGAAATGGGGGCAATAGAAAGAAAGCCGCTCAAGAATTAGGCATTTCCGACCGCACACTCTATAGAAGGATTAAGCAATATGGGTTGGACAAGAAATAAATTCTCGCATCATACAGATATGAAATTCGATGCCAAAAGAAATCGAAAGTGTGCCTTAGCCAGCACACTTGGGGTGCTAATAGTGTCCGTTATACTTATATCTTGCAAAGTGAGCTATAGTTTTAATGGTTCCAGCATCGACTACACCAAGACTAAAACCATACAAATAGCTGACTTCCCCATTCGCAGTAGTTATGTGTGGGGACCAATGGCACCCTTGTTCAACAATCAACTGAAAGACACCTACGCCAACCACACACGTCTGACACAAGTTAAACGTGATGGCGATTTGGTAGTAGAAGGAGAGATTACACAGTATTCCCAACGCAACAAATCTGTTTCAAGCGAAGGCCATTCGGCTCAAACAGAGCTGTCGATGACCGTTAATGTGCGCTTCATCAATAATATCAATCATAATGAGGATTTTGAGCGGTCGTTCACAGCTACGCAGACCTACGAGACAACACAAAACCTAAATAGTGTCCAGGAAGAGCTTGTCACACAAATGTGCAAAGATCTTACGGATCAGATTTTTAATGCAACAGTAGCCAACTGGTAAACCCCGCCAACCAATATCTATTATAATGTTATGGATATAGCAAATCTTATCAAACACCCTGAATTGCTTGACAGCGAAACTCTTTACGATCTCCGCAGTCTGTTGGCGCTGTATCCATACTACCAAACTGCAAGGCTGTTGCTCTTGCAAAACCTATATCTTCTCCACGATCCTACGTTCAACGATGAACTAAAGCGAGCAGCCATATACATTACCGACCGTAGGGTTATATTTAACCTTGTGGAAGCGGCACACTATAGGTTCAAGTTGGCAGACACTATCCAAAACAAGGAAGCGCTCGATAAGACGCCGGACAAGACTACAGGAAAACAAGATCGAACGATCTCGCTCATCAACCATTTCCTCGATACCATACCCGAGGAAAAAGAGCCGGAATCCAAGACCAAGCGCCGACCCACTCCGGCTGATGCTGCAGTCGACTATGTTTCTTACTTACTCGAGACAGAGAGTGAGGAGGATGATAAACACGACTTGGCACCACAACTGAAAGGGCAGGATTTGATAGATAATTTCATAAACAATGAAAGTAAAAAAATCAAACTGAAGGAGGAGCCGGAATACATGCCCACACTTGAAGAGGCAAACGACGAAGGTGAAAAAGATGGCAATGAGGGATATTTTACGGAAACACTGGCAAAAATTTATATCAAACAAGGTAGATATGACAAGGCGCTTGAAATAATTCAACGAATAAATTTGAATTATCCAAAAAAAAGTGCTTACTTTGCAGACCAAATACGTTTTTTGGAAAAGTTGATTTTAAATAATAAAAATAAATAAGTAAAGAATTATGTACACATTTTTTGTAGTTCTTATTGTCTTGGTATCGCTGTTGATGATTTTCATCGTGCTCATCCAAGAATCTAAAGGAGGCGGCTTGGCAAGCAACTTCTCATCTTCTAATGCCATCATGGGTGTGCGCAAGACCACCGATTTCGTAGAGAAAGCAACATGGGGGCTTGCCGCTTTGATGGTTGTCTTCAGTATTGTTTGTGCCTACACGGCTCCGCAAGCATCTACCAGTCAAAGTGTGCTTGAGAAAGCTGCCACAGAAACACAAACGACCAATCCCATTAACACTCAGGGATTTCAAGCTGCGCCTGCTGAGGGAACAGCCCCGAAGGGAACGCAAAACGGACAGGCTCCGGCCGCAGCTCCCAAGGCACCCGTTACTCCTGCAAAATAAAAAAAAAGGAGGATTTATTTGGTTAAATCAAATAAATCCTCTACCTTTGCACTCGCCTTAAAAAAGGTATTGATAACACGGTGGACGTAGTTCAGTTGGTTAGAGCGTCAGATTGTGGTTCTGAATGTCGTGGGTTCGAGTCCCACCTTCCACCCTCCAAGAAAACAAGCGGAAAGCCCGATAAACAAAGGCTTCCCGCTTTTATTTTATCCTACAGGAATTGACAAAGAATCGTTGAAAGTAAGTTCTGAAATCAGAAAGTAGTTAATAAAAACGGACTAAAAGGAATTAATCACGGCAACATAAAAGCTGTAATTAAAAAGGTAAACAGAAAGCAGGACTGCACACAGGAACACTCACAAACTGGAGGAAGACGCCTGAGCCCATACATGCAGTGATTAAATAGATGAGAGATGTTATAGGATTCAATATAAGGTTTCTCTCTTGTCCCACTCGTCCTCTGAATAAAAGTTAAGCTGAAGAGAACCATTGCCAAGTCCCCCTTCCTCTGAATCGCCATTAAAGAAATTGCCTTTGTATTGGGTTATCATATTCCTTTTAATCTCAACATTCTCAAAATTCTTCTGGTAAAGCACATTATTGTTACTAGCGTGGGCAGTGACCTGCATTTTTAGGACATTGCTGTCTGACCGTGGGAAAGTATAGACTTCAAAGACTCCGGATTTGCCTTGCATATCCTTTGTGACATACTTTGGCTCTGTTTGTCTGGAGTTTACAGATCCTACACCATGCACCGCATCAAAAGTTGAGCTACCTCCTGTGTAGTAAAAGCGAATCAATGCAACATCAGACGGAATCTTGTCGGATATAACCAAACGGAACATGGCCACTGCACGCCTCAACGTAAGATCGTACGAACCCCCGTCCTTCAGCTCCACATCCTCACTATAATAGAATGTGTCAGTCACCTTACCATCAAAACTGATTTTTTGCGGATTGCTCATGGTTGGGTTTTTCTCGCCACTATGTGCAATCACCACAACTTTATAGATGCCCTCTGCGACAACCAGTTTCATATGCCCAAAATTGCTGTCGGCTGTCGTCTGATTGATTTGCTTCACTTTTTCGCCGTTTTTATACAGGGCCAAGCTGATACGATTGCACACTGACGACACATCGGTTCCACGCGATGCAAAGGTTTGGTCAAACGGAATTTGCTCCAAGTGAGAAATATTAAACTCTACTGCTTTGGGGTTTTTGACATCTTCGTCCCCGTCTGCCTCATCGATTATCATCTTTTGGCAGGCCACAAACGAAACACACAATGCGAAAAACATCATTCGTAACAAAAAAACTCTTTTCATAAATTTTTAGTAGTTAATGTAATTATCGACAAACTTACATAAAATTCTCGATTTGTAAGTCAGTTATACAAAAAAAATGATGACCATTGTTCCTAAAAACATGTAGTTTCTTGATTTAGGTTGACTACCTTAGAGGCTTATCCTTGGAAAAAGTTGACTCAGTTAAACATTATATGGTGTCATCATGTCAATACCCATTCTCTGATATAATAAACCGAAAAGCCTACGCTTATTTTCGTTTCAAGGAGACGGGTCTCATCATACTTGTAATAGGCCTGCTTCGTCACGCCAAATTGTGTGCAAAGACTCGACACCCGGTAATGTCTTGAGTATTCTGCATGCAGGTTCTTTACTGCTTGCCGTCAACTTTTTTAGGGAAAGACATTTCATGATATACTTCACGGATGCAGCAGGACACATGATAACCCTTCCGGTATCTATCAAAATAACGCAATAAAGAAAAAATATTATGTGAATCCATACAACAAAGCTGCCTAAGGCACGTTATAGATGTAAAGACTCACAGATTTAATTTTTAAAAACAGAAAGTAAAATGAAGAAAACAACTTTTATTCTCTTCGCATGCGCAGCCATTATGGCAGCCTGTAACGAAAGTAAGAAAGCAACGCCAGTTGCAACAGAAGACACTGTAGCTGTAGATTCTGTAGTTTACGAAGGAATGACGCCTGCAGCCGACTGCCACGGCATTAATTATCGGTTAGCCATGTCTCAGGACTCTACCATGGGATTCAACTTGAATCAGAGTTACATGAAGTCTGAAACCGAGGTGGACACAAGTTTCAACTATAATGGCACTGCCATTGCTGTCACCAAGACGATTGACGGTAAGGAAAACAACTACTTCAAGTTGCCTTTGGAAGAGAACGATACGCTCTTTTTCATGGTGCTCAACGACTCCACACTCCGCATGGTTAATGCTGAATTCGAGGAGCCTGTCAAAACAGAAGGCATGTCTTACGATTTGAAACTCGTGAGGTAATCTTTGTAAAATAATACGTCAAGTCCGCCAAGGGTAGAATTTCCCTTGACGGACTTATTTCTTATCTTCAAACTGCGATTAAATTGTTTCTACAGACAATTGATACTATATAAGTTTACACCAAAAATTGTCAATAAAACATCACAGAAAACGGGGTTTGATTTTGTGAACAATTAGACAAGATTGCGCCATCTTTCTTGACTTTAAAATCTTTTCTGGGCAATAATTGTTCTTGTTTTGTTTCCGATTGGATAGTATTCGTAACGTGCTTAGCGTGTTACCGTATGATGACAAAAGCCTAAACGTCTGCCGAGTAAGCCTTAGTCGGAGTGCGATCGGTGCTTTCTCACGATGATTTTTCCGATTAGGGAAACCATGTAAATGGGGCTTTTATTACAAGTGTTTAGTTTCCAGATGATTACGAAACGGGCTGATTTTTTCGTTTTTTTCGGATAAATTGTTTTTGTTTCCTAAATACGCGACGTATGCAACGATGTTTGTCATCATTATTCATTATCTTTTGATAACATCAATGGAAGAATAACTATTCAGCAATATTGTTCATGACAAATTCTGTCTCAGCACTAACTTGACTATCGACCAGAACACGGTTATCCGCAATATGAAAAGTCTTTGATTATCAACGGAAATGGGAAATGGAAAAATGGGAATCACATCCCCAAAATTTCCCATTTCCCATAATCATGGATGCCCTCTATATGTCAGATGGCTGATAAACCACCTGCAAAAACTATTCTGGAACCCACACGGAGACATTCCCTGCCGGACAGGTAAAGTTGCCCCAACCATTCTCATCAATCTGAATCTTGTGGTCGAATCTGCCTAACAAATCGTAGAAATACTGCCCAGCATAAGCCTTTCCTACTTCCATGGGTTTCTCGTATTGATCCTTGTTGCTCATCACCACGGCACATCCTCGATTATATCCATCGCCCTCGCGTGTCCAGCCAAGGCAGTTGGCGTCTTCAAAATAATCACGCTGTGTGCCATAAGCATTTTCTTTTCGGGCTTTCAACAGGCCATCAATGCCATCAACCTTATCCAAGAAAATCTCATAATCGTTGCCATCCTTGCCCTTATCCGTATAATGAGCGCCAAACAAATCGGGATAGAATACGCAAGGATACCCATCTTGTCGCAATAAAATGAGGGCATAAGCCAAAGGCTTGAACCACGCTTCTACCGGTGCTTCTAACGCCTGTAAGGGTTGGGTGTCGTGGTTGTCGACCACTGTCACTGCCTTGTCAGGACGGGCTGACAACAGCGTTTCATCAAAGATGCGTCGCAAGTCGTAATCACCGCCACTGTTGGAGGCATTATGGAAGTTTTGCTGCAGTGATGCGTCGAACAGGCTCATGCATCCATCTGTAGCTTCCAGATAATCGAGCATCAACGGAAGCAGACCCGGTGTCCAGTATTCACCCACGGCAAAAATGTCTTTTCCGGTGTTCGATCGCAATAGATTCAGCCATTCTTTATAGAATTCAGGCGATTGATGCTTCACGGCATCCAGTCGCACACCGTCGAAAAACACTTGGTCGTGATACCATTTACCCCAGTCGTTCAGTTCCTTGCGAACATAGGGATTTCGGTGTTCAATGTCGTTGTACATCAAATAGTCGTAATTACCTTTCTCCGTACCAACAACAGATTCCCAGCCATCGCCATGGTCGTTGATGATTTGGAAGATGCCCTTGTCCTGCCCAACTGCATAATCTACGCCGGAGAAGCAAGTGAAATCCCACTTAAATTTAGAATATTTGTCGCCTCGACCCGGGAAAGTAAACTTGGTATAGCCTTCTATTTCGAAAGGGGCTGATATGTTTTTTTGGCGGTTGTTGGGATCTACTTTCACCACGTGAAAGTGTTCTGTCTCATCACCACCGGCCTTGTGATTAAGCACCACATCAACCATCACCGAAACATCCTTGCTCTGTAATGTTTTGCAAGCATCGATGTATTCGTCCTTGGTGCCGTATTTCGTGGCAACACATCCTTTCTGATCAAATTCTCCCAGGTCAAACAAGTCATAGGAATCGTAGCCAACAGAGTTGTCACCACTAGCTGCCTTGTATGCTGGGGGAAACCACACCATAGTGATTCCTAACTCTTGAAGCTGATCGGAAATCTCTTTCATGTGTTTGTAAAACACGCCGTTTCCTTCTGTGTACCAGTGGAAACCTTGCAAAATAGTTTGATTCATA
>QWCK01004045.1_pt1 | contig 15012 bp, 15 predicted proteins | sample 1972571 | NCBI WGS metagenome assembly QWCK01 (sample SAMN09866710, study PRJNA288562) | Human gut metagenome isolate term2_stool, whole genome shotgun sequencing... | isolation source: gut | host: Homo sapiens | place: USA: California
CCTCGAGCTTTTCATCATTGGAGCCTTGCATCTTGATGATGGGTTGCAACTTTTCTATCGCTTCCTCAGCTATACCGTTGCTGCGCAGTTCTTCGTTGACAAGATCTATTCCGATTTTGTCGAGCTTATCCATCGCTACCGTGATGTCGACGATCTTGTCGGCCTCGCCGATTACCTCGGCGATGCCCGTGAGAATCTTGCGGTTGTTGATTTTGATCAGCACACGGATGCCCAAGCGCTGGAAGACGGTGTCTACGATCTGCATCAATTCTACCTCGTTGAGAAGTGAATCGGAGCCGACCACATCGGCGTCGCACTGATAAAACTCCCGATAGCGGCCTTTTTGCGGGCGGTCGGCACGCCAAACCGGCTGGATCTGGTAGCGCTTGAAAGGCAGCTGTAACTCCTCGCGGTGCATCACCACATACCGTGCGAAAGGAACGGTGAGGTCATATCTGAGTCCCTTTTCACACAACTTGGTCTGCAAGCGCAGGGGGTTGCGCTCCTGAAGCTCGCTGTCGTTAATTCCCTTCAGATAATCTCCGGAATTCAGAATCTTGAAAAGGAGTTTATCGCCCTCATCGCCATACTTGCCCATCAGCGTTTGGAGCTTTTCCATGGCGGGCGTTTCTATCTGCTGAAAGCCATAAAGGGCATAAACTTCCTTGATGGTATCGAATATATAATTTCTCTTGTACATCTCTTCGGGTCCGAAATCACGGGTTCCCTTGGGGATGGACGGTTTGTTTTTTCCCATTTTTATTATTTGTCTCTGACGATGGTTTGATTTCTATCCGGGCCGATGGAGATGATACTGATGGGTGTCTCCAACTCAGCTTCGAGGAACGACACGTAATCCTTGAACTCCTGCGGGAACTGCTGCTCCTCGGTAAACTGGGTCATGTCGGTTTGCCAGCCCTTCAATTCCTTGTATATTGGTTTCACACAGTCTATGTTGTATGGAAAGTCTGTCGTACGAGTGCCGTCGGGAAGTTCGTATTCCGTGCAGGCCTTGATGGTTTCGAATGTGTCGAGCACATCACTCTTCATCATGATTAATTCGGTAACTCCGTTCACCATGATGCTATAGCGAAGCTGCACGAGGTCTACCCAGCCACAGCGACGTTCGCGCCCGGTCACGGCACCATATTCATGTCCCAAGTCGCGTATCTGCTTGCCGGTCTCATCAAAAAGCTCCGTTGGGAAAGGTCCTGCACCAACACGGGTGCAATAGGCCTTCATGATACCATAGACCTTGCCCACTCGGTTGGGACCGATACCCAATCCTGTACAGGCTCCGGCACAAATGGTATTGCTTGAGGTGACAAACGGGTAGCTGCCAAAATCTACGTCAAGCATGGTTCCCTGTGCGCCCTCACACAGAATACTCTTACCCGCTTTGAGCAGCTTATTGATTTCGTGCTCGCTGTCCACGATCTTGAAGCTGCGCAGATAGTCAACACCTTCCATCCACACTTTCTCGGTCTCTTCGAAGCCTTCGAAATCGGTCCAACCCATAGACTCCAACATCTTCATATGACGCTCTTTATGGGTTGCATATTTCCGGTCGAAGTCATGCAGTATATCTCCCACACGGAGTCCGTTGCGGCTAATCTTGTCTGTGTAGGTCGGGCCAATGCCTTTGCCGGTTGTCCCCACCTTGTTTTTGCCTTTGGCTGTCTCTAACGCACGATCCAAAATACGGTGTGTGGGCATGATGAGATGTGCCTTGCTCGAAATATGCAGACGAGATTGCAACTCGTGCCCGCTCTTTTCCAAGTCCTTGGCCTCGCCCATAAACAAGTCGGGAGCCAGAACCACACCATTACCTATGATGTTTACCTTTCCTCCTTGAAAGATTCCCGAGGGTATGCTACGCAAAACATACTTTTCTCCTTCAAATTCCAATGTATGGCCTGCGTTCGGTCCACCCTGAAAACGAGCCACAACATCATACTCAGGTGTAAGTACATCTACAACCTTACCTTTACCTTCATCTCCCCACTGAAGTCCTAAAAGGACATCAACTTTCCCAGTATTCATACGCTATTTTAATGTTATTTACGATCTATTTTTCTTTTCACTCATGGTGCGCTTGCGGGTCAGCTTTGATTGACAATTGCTGCAAACGCCATAGATATAAAGTGTGAATCCCTCTCGCTTGAAACGATGAAGCCTTGACGACTTGATGGCACATTCAACTTCGGGCAGCACCACCTCGGTGACCTTGCCACACATTGTGCATATCTGATGACTGTGCGAGTCGTTTCGCAAGGCTGCTTCGTATTTTGTCTTGTCGGCAAGTCGGTGCCTCACCACAAGGTGAATCTTCTGAAACAACCGCAGCGTGTTGTAAAGCGTTGCACGACTCACGAAGAAACGGTCGCTCTCCAATGCGTCGTTCAACTCCTCCACGGTGAAGTGGCCGTCTATATTGTAAATGGCCTTGAGGATGGCATAACGCTCCGGCGTCTTCCTCTTGGCTGTTATCACAAGATAGTTGTCGAGCACCTCACGTGCGTGATCTAACATTCTGTTTTTCATCATCGCATCAAGAGACTCTTGCCCCGAATATAGTGGTTCCTACCCTGACCATAGTGGAGCGGCATTTCACCGCAATCTGGTAGTCGTGACTCATTCCCCACGAACGTTCGGAAAAGTAATCGGCATCGGCAAAGTAATCTCGCTTGACCTCGTCAAAGAAATCAGCGGCCTTATTCATTTCCGATGCAATCTGATTTTCGTCCTCCACATTGCTGGCCATCATCATCAAACCACGAATGCGGATATTCGTCATTTGTCTCCACTGCCCCTCAGCAAGCATGGATCGGCAGGCCTCGAAGGAGAAACCGAATTTCGTTTCCTCGTCAGCCACATGGAGTTCAAGTAAAATATCAATGACCCGATTGTTTTTTTCGGCTTGTTTATTGATTTCCTTCATCAGTTTGAAGGTATCAACAGACTCTATCATGGAAATATAAGGTGCAATAGATTTCACCTTGTTACCTTGCAAATGACCGATGAAATGCCATTGAATATCCTTGGGAAGTTGTTCTGCCTTGAGACGTAGCTCCTGCTCACGGCTTTCACCAAAAATCCGTTGTCCTGCAGCGTATGCTGCTTCTATATATTCATTGGGATGAAACTTGCTGATGGCAACCAATTGCACTCCTTCTGGAAGGTTGCCAAGCACTTCTTTCAAGTTTTTAGCAACATCTGTTTCCATTACGCGTCCTCCTGATCCAACTGACGGTCCTGCTCGTATTCCGGAACATCGTCTGCCTTCGGATGGGTTGTTTTGATGGTATGCTGGAACACGTCCATAAAGGGTGTTTCGGAAACCGAAGTGATGACATAATCGATCATGGTACCACCCATCACTTCCTCGATGCTTTTCACAGCTCCGGGGAACGAGGCTGCCTGGATGAGATAGTTCACTGTCGAACGTTTTTCCTTTTCTGTTTTCTCATCGATGGTTATAAATGAAAGCTTGGCTTTATACCACTTGTCAGCACTTGCGCTTTCGCTGAAGAATATCTCATGATAGGCAGCCGGCCTAATACCTGCAATTTTGAAATCACCGCTGATATAGGCTGACATTTCCTCAATCAGCGTGCCCTCAGCCTCCGTAAAGCTCAGCGCATCTACCACATATTGTTCTATAACGGCTTTCTGCGACCCGTCTTCCTGGGTCTTGTCATATTTAATCTTGGTTTCAAACCAATCTGAAGTCTTGGATTTCATGTTGTTATGTTATTGATAATAAGTCTTTTCTTATTGTTCCTGTATGCCTCGGAAAAGATTGTCCAACACGCGGTATGTGTACGCCGCACGGTCGTGGATTGTGAGGTCGTTGCGCAGGCGGTTGCGAAGGTCTATCAACTTGGCAACAGCTCCCTGATAGTTGCTTGGCGTGATGCGTTCGCTCATCTTCTTTGACACTTTGACATCAAAGCCGAAATACCTTACCAACATATCAGCAAACTGTTCGCGCTGCATATCTGTGACGTCCTTCAGCTGCTGGTTGAGCTTACCCTTCGGACGATAAATCCGAAACACAAGCTCATCGGGTTCGCCACCTCGTTGTCCTTGGTTGTAGCGCTTTTCATAATCAAAATAACAGTCGCAAAAGCCATTCTCTGCCAAAGATAACAATTCTTCCCTGGCAGGCTCAAGCACACGACGTACAAAATCGCTGAATCGTTTGTAGCTGTCCTCCAACCTGAGCATCTTGCGGAACTCTGATGTTTTGATGCGGGTTCCGCCCTTGTCAAGCCAACTGCCTATAAACATGTAAATGCGCTGCGTGTATCGGTTGCGGCATGCAAACACAATTTGTTTGCCCAACTTGTGGTATCCAAAGTCAAGTGACACCAACCGTTGTGCCACTGTCCGGTCAATTTTCAGTAAGGCGTATTTCTCATAGAGTCCGGGGTCGTTGGGGATATAGACGTCGCAAAGGTTGGTTACCTTTTGGTAACTGCGCCCATCCAAGGTCTTGTATGGAATCTCAACAGGAATCGAGGCCAGCATCTTAAGGCTCTCGCGCAACTGGGGATAGTGATTAGGGTCTACGCCAAGCGTCTTGAACAGCGTTTTAATCTCTAAGCGCCCGTCGTTGTCGAGCTCAGCATCAGAGAATATTTCCGGTTGCACATGACTTTTGTTCAAGATGCTATGCAACTTGCTCTGCATAAACTCCACGATGGTGACAAGAATCCTGATCTGAATGAGCGAATAATCATGCCGCATCATCGTAACCGCAATGGGTTGAAGCAACCAAGTTTCCTCCTCTATAGGAATAAGCTCCGAGGGAATGTCGCGCTTCACATTGCGCTTCTTTCTCTTGGCGGGTCTGGTTTTTGTAACCTTCTTATCTGTCTTCGTTGTAATTTCTTCTGCCATTGATGTATGGTTATGATGCTGCTTCCCCCTCATCGATAGGTTTACAAAGTTATAGCTATTTTTCGAATCCACCAAGTATTAGATTGAATAAAAAGATGGAGCGGGCTCTTCATGACGAGACGAAACCAAACTAAGAGTCGCACATGGGTAGTACAGCAAGCCTACGGACGGGAAAATGACATAAGCAAACAGGAGGCAAGAAGCCTTATAGGCATCTGTCCCCTGTCATCGCGAATGTATTGTAGAAAATTAATTATTCACCGAACCACCAACAATATCAAGTAGTTCGTTGGTGATGGCGGCTTGCCGACCCTTGTTGTATTGCAGACTGAGTTCGCTCAGCAACTCATCGGCATTGTCCGTTGCGGTCTGCATGGCAACCATGCGGGCTGCGTGTTCAGAAGCAGCATTGTCGAGCAAAGCTGTATACACGGACAGATTGAGTAACTTGGGTATGAGCACCGACAGCACGCTGTACATGTCAGGCTCGACGATGTAGTCGTCGTTGAGTGGCTTAGCCTCCTCCTGCTCTCGTTTGGTTTTGATCTCGCCTCGCTTGCGGAGATACTCCTGCGCCTTGGCAGTGGCCAAGCCGGATGTCAGATCGCGGTCATTGTCTTTGCCAATCGTTTCCGTAGACAAATCGATGGGCAGGAGCGTCTTGCGGGTTAGAATTTGTGACCCCGCACTCTTAAAATGGTGGTAAATCAGCTCAACACGATCGTATTCGTGTCTCGCAAACTTCTTCGCCACTTCCTTGGCAATCAAGCTACTATCATGCGCATTCGGTTTGTCGGCCAGTTCCATAAAATTTCCGGCAGACTTACAACCCATCTTGCGCACCTTCTCAGCCACCTTCCGTCCAATTGGATATATCGTGATATCAGTAATTCCGTGAGCCCGATATTCATTGACGACCTGTTGCGTCAGGCGGAGAACATTACCGTTGAAGCCTCCGCACAACGAACCATTGGACGAATATACGATCAAGGCAACGCGATTGATATGCGGCCGTTCCTCGTCAAACTTAGTCTGTGCATCAGGCATAGATGCCAGGAAAGACTTGAGGATATGCTCCAACTGGTTAGAGTATGGCAGCATGTTCTGAATAGCAATCTGTGCACGGTGGAGTTTTGACGATGCCACCATCTTCATCGCACTCGTAATTTTACGTGTGCTTTGAACAGATGCGATGCGAGTCTTTATCTCTTTTAATGAAGGCATGCTTTATCCTTTACTTATTTCTTGAATTGTGCGGTAATCGTGTTCATGACTTCCTCTACAACCTTGATGCTGCTGTCTTCCAGTTTTCCGTCTGCAAATTCGGCAAGGACATCCGAGTGCTGTGTCCGCATCTGCTCAAGGAATTGTTCCTGACAAACACGAACTTGGTCAACGGGCACATCATGCAACAAGCCGTGAACACCACAGTAGATGATGGCCACCTGCTCTCCTATCGGCATTGGGCTGTATTGAGGCTGGATAAGCAACTGATTGTTCTTGCGCCCACGGTCAAGGGTCATGGCCGTTACGGGATCCATGTCGCTTGCAAACTTCGAGAAGCTCTCAAGCTCACGATATTGAGCCATGTCGATTTTCAGCGTACCGGCAATTTTCTTCATGCTCTTGACCTGTGCTGACCCACCCACACGGGAAACCGAGATGCCGACGTTGATGGCCGGACGGAAACCTTGGTTGAACAGGTTGGTTTCAAGATAGATCTGACCATCGGTAATTGAAATCACATTGGTGGGGATATATGCCGACACGTCACCGGCTTGGGTTTCGATGATCGGCAATGCCGTAAGAGAACCACCGCCACGCACGTGTCCCTCAAGACACTCGGGCAAGTCGTTCATCTGCTCCGCAACCTCCTGCTGATTATTGATTCTTGCTGCACGTTCCAGCAAACGGGAATGCAAGAAGAAAACGTCGCCGGGATAGGCCTCACGACCGGAAGGACGACGGAGAATCAGCGACACCTCACGATAGGCCACGGCCTGCTTGGACAAGTCATCATAGACTACCAATGCGTGATAGCCGCGATCGCGGAAGTATTCGCCGATGGCAGCACCGGCAAACGGTGCATAATATTGCATGGCAGCAGGATCGGCAGCGGTAGCACTGACAATGATAGAATATGGCAGTGCACCGTATCCTCTCAGGGTCTCCACCAAGTTGGCAACTGTACTGGCCTTCTGACCGATGGCCACATAGATGCAATACACCGGCTTGCCAGCCTCATAGTTTCCCTTCTGGTTGATAATTGTATCAACGGCAATGGCTGTCTTACCAGTCTGGCGGTCGCCAATGATAAGCTCACGCTGTCCGCGCCCGATTGGAATCATGGAGTCGACAGATTTCAGACCGGTCTGCAAGGGTTCTTTCACGGGTTGGCGATAGATCACTCCCGGTGCCTTGCGGTCAAGTGGCATCTCAAAAGATTCCGTAAGGTCAATTTCTCCCTTGCCGTCAATAGCTTCACCCAATGGGTTAACCACACGACCTAAGAAGTTGTCGTTCACACGAATAGACGCAATACGATGCGTACGCTTCACGGACTGTCCTTCCTTGATGCCAATTGCAGAGCCCAAAAGAATACAACCTACATTGTCTTCCTCAAGGTTCATGACAATGGCCATTGTACCGTTCTCAAATTCAAGCAACTCGTTGGCCTCACAGTTGCGCAGACCATAAATGCGCGCCACCCCATCACTGACGGTAAGCACCGTGCCTACCTCATCAAACTTTTCATCAGCATTGATCCCTTCAAGTTGCTTCAAAAGGACTTCTGATACCTCGCTTGGTTTTATTTTATCTGACATTGCTATTATTCTACATTAATATTATCTAATTCTGCAGGGTGGTCAAGACCGTATTCAGTTTGGTCCTCACACTTGCGTCTAATCTGTAGGTGTCATACTCCAAGATAAACCCACCTATAATATCAGGGTCTATCTCGGTGTTGAACTCAACCTTTCCTCGTGTCCTGCCCTCCACCATCTGCTTCATCTTGTTCTCCATATCCGGAGATACCGGTATGGCCGTGATGAGCCTTCCGCGAGTAATATTCTTCTGTTGGCGATAAAGCGTGATGTAAGAGGCAGCCATAAATTGCAGGGAACTCTCTCTCCCCTCTTTCAGCACAAGGGCTAAAAATCTTTTGGTCAGGTCGGTAACATCAGTTCCGCACGCTGTCTCAAGCAACATTTGCTTTTTGTCCTGAGCAAGCATGGGATTGTCTATCGTGAAGCGAAGTTCCGGCACGTGGAGATAGCTGCGGGCCAGCACCTGCATTTCTTCGTACACCTTATCCTCCATCTTCAGCTCCGTGGCCCTTTTAAGCAGTGCCCGGGCATATCTGACAGATATTACACCTAAATCCATAAGCTGCACATTTGTTTTTACTGTTCACGTTTGTTATCTTCAGAAACCTCATCCAGCAGTTTATCTATCAATTCCATCTGCTTATCATTTGAGGAAAGCTGTTGTTTGACTATCCTCTCTGCGATCTTCACAGAGAGTTCTGCCACTTGGGAGCGGATGTCGCGAATGGCATTCTGTTTCTCCGCTTCTATCTGTGCCTTGGCATCAGACAGTAGTCGGGCTCCTTCTGCCTTCGCTTTCTCCTGGGCTTTCTCAACGATGACATCGCGAGTCTCCGTTGCCTCTTTGAGCAACTGGGCTTGTTTCTCACGAGCCTCTTGCAGCATGGACTCACCTTCTTGCCTGATATTCTCAAGCCGTTCCGAGGCTTCGTGTGCCTTGCGCAAACTATCGTCAATGTATTTCTTCCGGTCCTCCACCATATTCGTAATGGCGGGGAAACCAAATTTAGCAAGAACACCAAAGACCACCAAGAACGCCAAGAGCATCCAAAACAAGAGTCCTAAGTCCGGCGTTAATATTGATGGTAAATTATCCATTCGATATTCTTTATTAAATCAAGAATGCACAAGCTGCAATAGCAAAGAGCGCACAACCCTCTACGAAAGCAGAAGTAAGAATCATGTTGGTCTGAATCTTGTCGGAAGCCTCTGGCTGACGTGCGATAGCGTCCATAGCCTGGCCACCAATCCTACCGATACCTATACCTGCACCAATCGTAGCAATACCTGCACCAATGCCTGTGCCCAGCTGTGCCAGACCCTCCGCAGCCAATAATGTTGAAATAATCATAATTCTAAATGTTTTAAATTGTTATGTATTAATTTATTGTTTATTCTATACAAGTTGAGTTAGCTTTTCCATACAGCATCATCCTGCAGCATGTTCCTCCTGATGTGCCAAACCGATGAATACCGCGCTCAGCAAGGTGAACACATAAGCCTGCACAAAGGCCACCAAGACCTCGAGGAGATTCATAAACAGTAACATAATGATACTGAATGCATTCAGTCCTAAACCAAATCCCGTGCCCATGGTCCATCCCAGGAAAATCACACAGGTGAAGCTGAGTATAATGGAGTGTCCTGCCATCATGTTGGCAAAAAGACGAATCATCAGGGCGAAAGGCTTGGTAAACACGCCAAACAACTCGATGACCGGCATCAGTGGTACAGGAACTTTCAGAAAGACGGGCACACGAGGCCAGAATATCTCCTTCCAGTATTCCTTGTTACCAAAAATGTTGACCATCAACATCGTACAAACGGCGAGGAAAAACGTAATGTTGATATTTCCTGTGATATTTCCGCCACCGGGGAAAACCGGCAGCAAGCCAATCAGGTTACAGGCAAGGATAAAGAAGAACACCGTCAGCAAGTATGGGGCAAACTTTCGGTAATGCTTCTCCCCTATCGACGATTTGATTACATCATCGTTGATGTACATCACAAACATCTCCATCATACCCACAAAGCCCTTTGGTGCGTCGCTCTTCTCATCTCGATTCTTGTACCACTTGGCACAGAACAGGAAAACACCGATGAGCAAAGCCACCACAATCCATATCTGTACCACGGCTTTCGTCATGCTCAGATCTATCGGTCTCACCGATGAACCGTCGCTCATCCGCTCGTAAATCTTGCCGTGGTGCTCCGCATCGAAGTAATACGGCTCGGGCAGTGTCTCTGCCGTACAGAAAGTCCACTCCCCCGTGGCAGCACTACGCAAGATGATAGGCAATGGTATTTGAAGGCTCTTCCCTTTGTACGATGCAATATGCCATTCATAAGCATCCGAAAGATGCTCGAGTACGATTTCAGGTATGTCAAGTTCATTTTCCTGCCCATTGTCTGCGGCACTGAGTTGCAGGGGCAACAGTGTCACCATGAAGAGTAGGAGGAATGATCTGATATGTTTCATTATTCTTTGATTTTTCTATTCGTCTATTGAGATATCCGTATGCTTGCGGAAGAACATGACATGATGCACAAGAATGGTGACATAGAACACCGCGAACACCAGGAAAAACGACAACATGGCACCACGACCGGCAATGAGATAGTATGCAAACATCACCGCCAGGGCAGTCAGCATTCTCACTCCCGAAACAGCCATAAAGAAGTTGGGCAGGTTTTCAGTAGAATCAGTGGCCACCTTGGTCCACACCATACTTTCAACCACCTCGAAGAGCAACGCATAGACCGCTGAGACCATCAAGGGCGTGATGATGAAATCAAAATGACCGATGTTCACCACAAGTAGTGCCACGAGGAGCAATGCTCCAACCATTACCAATCCTTGTTTGCGATACTGCCAGCCTATGTGCCTGATGTCTTTTCGTGTCATTTTCCCGTTAGATTCCAAGGATCATGCTATATTTCCACACACAAATTGACCTCATTCTTACGAACCGAGACAAATCCTCCGTCGATTTCCAGCGACTTCGTTCCCGCCTCCGTCACATATTCCACAACTCCGGTTTCGAGCGAGGAAATAATCGGGGCATGGTTGTCCAGAATTTCGAAAGAGCCTAACGTTCCCGGCACCTTGACGCGTTCGCATGGACCGTCGTAGACTATTTTTTCGGGAGAGACAATTTTCAGTGTCAACATAGGCTATTATCGTTTGGCTTGTTCCAGCAGTTTCTTGCCCTTGGCTATGGCATCTTCTATTGTGCCGACATTCATGAAAGCCTGCTCCGGCATGTCGTCCACTTCGCCATCGAGTATCCTGTTGAAACTCTTGATGGTATCTTCGATGCTTACCATGACGCCCGGCACACCGGTGAACTGTTCGGCAACGGAGAAAGGCTGGGAAAGGAACCGCTGCACACGACGTGCGCGACTCACCACCAACTTGTCCTCATCAGAAAGCTCTTCCATACCCAGAATGGCAATAATGTCTTGCAATTCTTTGTAATGCTGCAGAGTCTCTTTCACGCGCTGTGCACATTCATAATGTTCTTTTCCCACAATCAGGGGATCGAGAATACGCGATGTACTGGCCAGAGGATCCACGGCCGGATAGATTCCCAGCTCCGTAATCTTACGGTCAAGCACTGTTGTTGCGTCCAAATGGCTGAACGTTGTGGCCGGTGCAGGGTCGGTCAAGTCGTCGGCAGGCACATACACAGCCTGTACCGAGGTGATAGACCCTCTCTTGGTTGACGTGATTCGTTCTTGCAGAGCACCCATTTCAGATGCCAGCGTGGGTTGATATCCCACGGCCGATGGCATGCGGCCGAGCAGAGCCGACACTTCTGAACCAGCCTGCGTGAATCGGAAGATGTTGTCGATGAAGAACATGATGTCTGAAGCTGAACCGCCCTTGCCACCATGGTCACGAAACTGCTCTGCCACCGTCAGTCCGGACAGAGCCACCGATGCACGTGCCCCGGGTGGCTCATTCATCTGTCCATACACCAATGTGGCCTGCGACTTGCTTAGTTCTTCCCGGTCGACAAGTGACAAATCCCACTTGCCCTCTTCCATGGCTTTGTTAAATTTCTCGCCATAGCGGATTACACCGGACTCAAGCATGTCGCGGAGCAGGTCGTTGCCTTCACGGGTACGCTCACCAACACCGGCAAACACTGAATATCCTTCGTGACCCTTAGCAATGTTGTTGATCAACTCCATGATCAGCACCGTCTTACCAACTCCGGCACCACCGAACAGTCCAATCTTACCACCTTTCATATAAGGCTCGAGCAAGTCGATCACCTTGATACCCGTGGTCAGGATTTCCTTGTTGGTTGACAAATCATCAAACTTGGGAGCCTCACGATGGATAGGATAGCTGCCTTCCATGCTCAGCGCCTCCATGCCATCGATGGGCTGACCGATTACATTCATCATGCGACCCTTGATTTGCTCACCGGCAGGCATTCGAATAGGACTTCCCATCGGCACAGCCTCAAGCCCACGCTGCAATCCATCGGTGTTGTCCATGGCCACACAGCGCACGGTGTCTTCACCGATATGTTGCTGCACCTCTACAATCAGGTCACTGCCATCGGAACGTTTTACCTTGAGGGCTTCGTAAATTTTGGGCAGCACCTTCTCCGATTCCTGACCTTGGGTGTCGAAATAGACATCGATCACAGGACCGATAACCTGGGAGATGCGTCCGTTGATTTGTGACATAAACTATTATTTTAATATTTTTACTTTGTTCTCTGTCGTTAGGCCGCCAACAGTTGTCTTGCAGCCCTTACAAAAGTACATTATATTTTTACAAGTCTCTAACTTTTTAACAAACTTTAGAATGTGCACGGTACCATTAAAGCCCCGAACTCATATTTAGACATAAAAACGGCAAAAATCGGACAATGTGTTCCGTCAGCCGCATCACTTGCCTATATACTCAGTTCGTCGAGCACACTGATGAGCTTCTTGTCGAACGGCTTGTCTGAGCGGATGGCCTCGGAAAGCGGTACATACACCACTTCGTTATTGCGAATTCCAATCATGACGTTGCGCTGTCCCTGCATAATGGCTTCGACGGCTCCCACTCCGGTACGACTCGCAAGGATTCGGTCGTGAGCCGAGGGACGTCCCCCGCGCTGCAAGTGTCCCAGGATGGAGATGCGCACATCATAGTTGGGGAACTCCTTTTTCACACGTTCAGCATAGTATATTGCACCACACTTGGGACTTTCCGAAACAATAACAATACAGCTCTTCTTCGACTTGCGGATGCCTCGTTCCATGAACTGTGCCAACTGGTCCACGTCTGTAGACCATTCCGGTATGATAGCGGCCTCTGCCCCACAGGCTATGGCTGCATTTTGGGCCAGAAAGCCTGCGTCGCGCCCCATGACCTCGACAAAGAATATGCGTTCATGGCTCTGAGCCGTGTCTCGTATGCGGTCCACACACTCCACAATGGTGTTCAGTGTGGTGTCGTAGCCGATGGTGGTGTCGGTGCCATAGAGGTCATTGTCGATGGTGCCCGGAAGCCCGATGCAGCATATGTCGTGTTCGCGGGCAAAGTTCATTGCTCCGGTCAGCGACCCATTGCCGCCTATCACCACCAAGGCATCGATTTTCTCCTTCTCTATCGTTTTCCACGCCTTTTCGCGACCTTCGGTCGTCACGAATTCCTTGGATCGTGCACTCTTCAGTATGGTGCCGCCCTGCAGGATGATGCCCGACACATTCTCGGTCGTGAACTGCTTGACCTCATCGTTCACAAGTCCGTCGAAACCACGGTAAATCGCCTTGACGGTAAAGCCGTTGCAGATACCAGCACGTGTCACTGCCCGTATGGCAGCATTCATGCCCGGAGAGTCTCCCCCGGACGTAAGCACTCCTATAGTTTCAATCTTACCCCTCATACATTTATAGATTTTATTGATTCATTTATTTGTTTTTTTACACGACAAGCAGCAAGGCTGCCAGTCCCACCAATGCGCCCACAGCAGCTTTCCAGCCCACATGCATGAAATACCAGCCAATATGCATTCTCTCGGTGCGCATCAGTGCCACACCGGCTATCGACCCTATGGTAAGTATGTTGCCTCCCGTGGCCGACATATAGGCCACGAGCATCCAATATTCGTCGTTCACCGGAGCAGACGGATGCAGAATGATAAAACTTGCTGCCGTGGAGAAATTCTCGAGCACGATGCTCATCATGCCTGCACCCATGCCCAGCATTCGGTCTCCGATACCATGAGTTTGCAAGAAAGTCCAGATGGAATCCATAACCCCGGTTTCCCTCACCACACCGAGGGCGAGGATAATACCTATGACATAGAGTATGATTTGGTGGTTGCCATAAAACAGAGCCTTGGGCACACGCCGGTCAGTCATGCTGTCCATATTGAGCAGTTTGCGGTTGAATACCTCATTGACCACCCAGAGCAGGCTCAGCACACACAGTGCTCCGATAAAGGGGCTGAGCTTCGTTATATTATGAAAGATGGGGATAAACCACAATCCACCAATGCCCACCACAAGCATCATGAACCGCTGCCAGATGTTGAGTCGGGTGTCATCGCCACGATAAGGCATTGTCACGATTTCAGTCTCAAAATGATCGGGCAATTCCCTGCCTATCCACCAAGTGGGTATGGCCCATGCCAGCAAGCAGGGCACAGCCATCGACAACGAAAAACCAGTCGGCGTAATCAATCCCGAACTCCACAGCATCAGTCCCGTAGCACTGCCTATCACCGTGAGGGCTCCCCCACAGTTGGCTGCCAACACGATTGTGGAGCCGTATATCATGCGTAGTCTGCGGTTGGGCACCAGCTTGCGCATGGCCACGAGCATCATCACCGTTGTGGTGAGGTTGTCAAGGTTAGCAGAGATAATCAGCGTCACCACGCCCAACACCCAAAGCATCTTTTGGCTGTTCCTGGTTCGCAGCCACTGACTGATGAAGTCAAAGCATCCGTTGCTCTCCAGAATATCCACGATGGTCATCGTGGCCAAGAAGAACAACACCACCTCGCATGCGCGACCAACATACTTCATAAAAATATTGTCGGCAATAAACTCCTTCACCAATACACTTGAAGATTCCCGGCCATTCAGAAAGTTAACATACTCGTCTGCATGCTGGCTCATGACAAAGTCCGTTCCGTATCCAATGTAGAGCACCCACCCCACTGTGCACGCAAAGATGGCCACTGCCGCTTTGTTCACGTTAGTGACATTCTCGGTGGCTATGAGCAGGAACCCCAAAAGCAATATGCCGGCGATTACAAGAGTC
>QWCK01006856.1_pt1 | contig 15011 bp, 20 predicted proteins | sample 1972571 | NCBI WGS metagenome assembly QWCK01 (sample SAMN09866710, study PRJNA288562) | Human gut metagenome isolate term2_stool, whole genome shotgun sequencing... | isolation source: gut | host: Homo sapiens | place: USA: California
GCCGTTGGGCTCGGGCGGGAAGCGGGTATGGATCTCGCTGATCTTGCCCTCGGCCAGATCAGCGTCGATGATGTCGGTCAGAAAGTTTTTATCTGCCATGTGTTTTCCCCCTGTCAAAGGCACAAAGTGCCTATATATTCCATAATACTATATAATACACTATTCTGCCGATTTCTTCAAGAGAAAACCCTCTCAGTCTCGCATACGCTCGCCAGCTCCCCCGAGAGGGGGAGCTTAACTCCTCCAGTCACCTTCGGTGACAGCCCCCTCAGAGATGGGGCCCTTGGCAGTACGGTAAAGCTTTTCCTCTTTGCCAAAGGCTCCCTCCCCGAGGGAGCTGGCAAAGCCGTCAGGCTTTGACTGAAGGAGTTCTCCCATCCGAAAAATCCCCAATTCATGTTGTTTTCCACAACTTTTTCCCTATCCCTTGACACCGCCGTGCAAGGAGAGTATATTTTTGCATGGCATACAGCGCATTTTGCCGTGTTTAAAATAGGAGGAACCCCATGAACAGTTTAAAAGAAGCGTTCAGCAGGAAAAATATGCTGAAGAATTTAAATTTCTTCGGTGAGCTGAATCTCGGCCTGATCCTGACGGCGGTCGGCATCGTTTACTTTAAAAATCCCAATCATTTTGCATTTGGCGGCACCTCGGGCCTGTCCATTCTGCTGGCAGACCTGTTCCCTAAGATCAACGTGGGCGGCTTTATGTGGATCATCAACCTGATTCTGGTGGTGCTGGGCTTCGTCTTTCTGGGCATCAAGACCATGGGCTGGACGATCTATTCTTCCTTTGCGCTGTCCTTTTTTGTGTCGGTGTGCGAGTGGCTCTATCCCGTCAACGTTTCCATGAGCGGCGATGCCATGCTGGATCTGGTGTTCGCCGTGTTCCTGCCGGCGCTTGGTGCGGCGATCGTGTTCGACATCGGTGCATCCACCGGCGGTACGGATATTGTGGCCCTGATTCTGGCAAAATATACCTCTATGGAGATCGGCAAAGCCCTGATGGTCAGCGATATCCTCATCGTGCTGGCGGCGGCATGGCGGTTCGGCATGGGCACCGGCCTTTACTGCATCCTTGGCCTGATCGGCAAGAGCTTTGTGGTGGACGGTGCCATCGAGAACATCCGCCTGCGCAAGGTGTGCACCATCGTGACGTCCAACCCACAGCCCATTCTGGACTTCATCATCAAGGAAATGAACCGTTCCGCTACCGTGGAAAAGGCTTACGGCGCTTACACCCACCACGAGCTGAGCGTGCTGGTGACGGTGCTGACCCGCCGTCAGGCCCTGCAGCTGCGCAACTTCCTGCGGGAGAACGACCCCCGGAGCTTTATCACCATCGTCAATTCCAGCGAGATCATCGGCAAGGGCTTCCGCTCCTTTAATTAAAGGCACGGCAGGGCCACGCCGCTATTGACGAACCGCTCCAAAAACGATATACTATATTCCGGCGGTGCAGCAGTGCCGCCGGATGCCGGGGTGTTGCGCAGTTGGTAGCGCGCCTGCTTTGGGAGCAGGAGGCCGCGAGTTCGAGTCTCGCCACTCCCTGAGATCCGGCTGGAAGATGCCTTATTTGTGCGTTACCGTCTCAAAAACTGCCCCTGCGCTAAAGGGCAAATGCGCACCCGGCAGCTTTCCGATTTTGTTCTTTTTTTATTTACAAACAGTACCTTGACACCGAAATATCCTTTTTGTAATCTAAAAGAGTATTCTGAATGTAAGTGAATGCCGTCCCGAATCAATACGGTTTTTTCGGGCAGGACGGCAGGAAGTTTCTCCAGCGAATGTCCTGGGGGTGGTACCCTGCTGCCACAGGCAGTAGGGCGGGACTGGAGTTCCGGGCTGTTCGCAGAGAAAACTTCCTGATGGCCTGCCAAGTGAGCACAAGCTGACGGCAATGGGAAAGGAGCAACTACCAATGGATCATCTGCAGAACGTAATGGGATACTTCGACCAGCAGCAGCCGCTGTGCGCCGAACACGACCGCATCAGCAAGGACCTGTACAAGGAGTTTGGCGTTAAAGCGGGCCTGCGCGACGAAAACGGCAAGGGCGTGCTGGCAGGCCTGACCAATATCTCCGATATCCGCGCCTTCCAGTATGTGGACGGGGTGAAAAAGCCTGCCGACGGTCAGCTGCTCTACCGCGGCTACGACGTGAAAGACCTGATCCGCGGGTCGTCCGGCAGCCGCTTTGCCTTTGAGGAAGCGGGCTATCTGCTACTGTTCGGTGAGCTGCCCACGCAGGAAAAGCTGGAAGAGTTCTGCCGCGTGCTGGGCGAGTGCCGCACCATGCCCACCAACTTTACCCGTGATGTGATCATGAAGGCCCCCAGCCACGATATCATGAACTCCATGGCCCGCAGCGTGCTCACACTGGCATCCTACGACCCCAAGGCCGGTGATCTGGAAATTTCCAATGTGCTGCGCCAGAGCATCCAGCTGGCCGGCATCTTCCCCATGCTGGCCGTGTACAGCTACCATGCCTATAACCACTACGAAAAAGACGGCAGCATGTACATCCACCGGCCGGACCCGGAGCTTTCCACCGCAGAGAACTTTTTGCGGATGCTGCGCCCGGATATGAAGTACACCGAGCTGGAAGCCCGCGTGCTGGATGTGGCATTGCTGCTGCACGCCGAGCACGGCGGCGGCAACAACTCCACCTTTACCACCCGCGTGGTCACTTCGTCTGGCACCGATACCTACTCGGCCATGGCAGCTGCCCTGTGCTCCCTCAAAGGCCCGCGCCACGGCGGTGCCAACCTGATGGTGATGCAGATGATGCAGAACATCCGCGAAAACCTGCACGACACCGAGGACGATGAAGAGCTGGAAGCCTACCTGAAAAAGCTGCTGCACGGCGAAGCATTTGACCGCAAAGGCCTGATCTACGGCATGGGCCACGCGGTGTACTCCCTCAGTGACCCCCGTGAGGTCGTATTCAAGGGCTATGTGGAACAGCTGGCCCACGAGAAGGGCCGCGACAAGGACCTTGCCCTTTACAACAAGATCGAACACATGGCCCCGCAGCTGATCGCGGAGGAGCGCAAAATTTTCAAAGGTGTCAGCCCCAATGTGGACTTCTACAGCGGCTTTGTGTACGATATGCTGGGCATCCCCATGGAGCTGTACACGCCGCTGTTCGCCGTGGCCCGCGTGATGGGCTGGAGCGCTCACCGCATTGAAGAGCTGCTCAGCGCAAACAAGATCATCCGCCCGGCCTACAAGAGCCTTGGCGGCACCCACGAATATATCCGCCGCAATGAGCGGGAATAACAGGGAGGATACATGATGAGCGTGGAACTGAAACATCACCCGGAAGAATGGTTCTTCCTGCACAATTTTGATATCGACAAGGTGTTCAGCACCATCCAGCGGGCGGATTACCTGATCTTATATTACATCAAGATGCAGGCTGAACAGCACCCGGACAGTAAGGTTTATCTGGCTGACCTTGCTGCCGTTATGGGCCTGAAGGTGACAGAGCTTTCCAAGGCCGTTGAAAAGCTGCAGGACAATGGCTTTGTGGCATGGAAGACCGACCGTGAAGCGGGCCGCACCTATGTGGAGCTTTCCAGCAAGGCTGTGGAGCTGATGGCGGAGGAGCGCGCGTTCATGCAGCGCTGTTACGCCCGCCTGCGTGCAGAGCTTGGCGACGAAGAACTGCATCGTGCAGTAAGCACCATGCAGAGCGTGACGGCCATCCTGAAGGATGAACGGGAACACAGCGGCGTATAAAAACAGCCTCAACAAAAAAATGAGATAGCCTTCCCCGAAAGGGGTTGCCTATCTCATTTTTTGTTGTAAACTGAGGTTCCCGGATCAATAAATAAATTCTACTGAAAAAAGCCAGAGCGGCTATTTTAAATCCTTTACCGGATCAGGTTCACAAACACCGGGCAGAGCACTGCGGTCAGCACACCGGCCACCGCAATGGAAAGGCCGCTCATGGCACCTTCCACCTCGCCCATCTGCAGGGCTTTGCTGGTGCCCACGGCATGGGCCGAAGTTCCGATACCCACGCCCTTGGCGATGGGGTCGGTGATGTGGAACATCTTGCACACCGTCTCAGCCAGCAGCGCTCCCACGATGCCGGTAACAATGACGATCGCACCGGTCAGGGCAGCAATGCCGCCCAGCTCAGCGGCCACATCCATGCTGATGGCAGTGGTCACGGATTTGGGCAGCAGGGTGGCATACTGCTCACGGGTCAGGTCCAGCGCCAGTGCAAGCGCCAGTGCGCTGCCAAGGCTCACCAGCGTGCCCACCGAGATACCCGCAATGATGGCGGCGGCGTTCTCTTTCAGCAGGTCGATCTTTTCATACAGCGGAATGGCCAGTGCCACGGTGGCGGGCAGCAGCAGATAGTTCACCGGTGCCGCGCTGGCCTTGTAGTCCGCATACGGGATGCTGCACACCGACAGAAAGATGATCACAAAGATGCTGCCCAGCAGCAGCGGGTTAAAAATGGCTTTGCCTGTCACCTTATTGATAAGGGTGCCCAGTGCAAACGCGGCCAGCGTAAGCAGAACGCCCCATGCTGCGGAGCCGGACAGAAAATCATTCAGCAGCTGCGTCATTGTCAGCCTCCTTTTTCTTGCGGCCGGTCAGAGCCTGCGTGGTCTTGCCTGCACTCACCATCACCAGCACAGTGACCGGGATAATGGCAACGAGGATGGGCAGCAGCATCTCGCCCATCTCTGCCCACAGTTCCATCACACCGGCGGCAGCGGGCACGAACAACAGCGGGAAGATGCCTGTGAGATAGGTTCCAACCTCTTTCACATCGTCCAGCTTTACCAGCTTGAAGTTCAGCGCTGCCAGCAGCAGCACCAGACCGTAGACGCTGGCCGGGACTGGCAGCGGCAGCACTACATGAAGGATCTCGCCCAAAAAACAAAACGCAAGAATGCGCGCAAACTGAAAAATATATTTCGTAGTAAAGTTCCCCTTTCCTCGATCAAAAGCGTAAATGGACACATCAAGGGTAAAGTATACCGCAGGAGCCCCAATCCATCAACCGTGATTCTGGATAAGAAAACTATATGTCTTGCTTTCTGTTCAACTGATGCGTCTGTAAACTTAAGAAGTAGTGCATAAAAAGCATTTATCTGTTCGTCAGTCAAACACCTGCCAACGCTTCTTGCGTTCTCAGATAATTCTCCTAAAAGGTATCTATAATAAGTTACGCGATGCCGGTTGCTCACTAAATGTAAGTTCTTTATCTCACAGTTGTTGCCGAAGACCACATAAGAATAGTATGGAACTTCATTGTTCTGCAATAAGCTTTTCAAGCATCGTACGTGCGTTTCGTTTTGCCAAAGCGGGTTATAAAACTGATACTTTTCGGCTTGTCCGCTATGGTTTGGCAAACTTTGCGTCCAATACTTATGATTCTCACTGCCAAAAATCCAGCCGCTATAGTTTTTTGATTCAATCACATAGATACCCGATTCATGAATTAAGATTAAATCAACTTCTGTGGTTCCGCTATCTTTTAGCGGCAGATAACAGTTGGATATAATTGCTTTTTGCCCTTCAAGTTGTTCCAGTACATTGTAAATTTGCATTTCGCCTGCGTGTCCCTTGTCTTCTCCCCAAACAGCTGCAAGGATAGCAGCCACAAAGGCACCGAGGATGCATAGAGCAATCAATGAAATCATGGCAATTATAGTCCACTCGATTATTGTCATATCAGATCACATAATCATTCCCGGCCTGATCAGGCCGGGCGAGATCGGCCAGTGTGATATTGCCGAAATAATTGGAAATCAGATCGTCCAGCCCCTTCCACATCTCGTAGGTGCGGCAGTTTGCCATGCGGGAGCAGGGGGTCGCATTGGGGGTCAGGCAGCTCACCGGCGCAAGGAGCCGCCGCCCTTGCCGCGCAAGCCCTCCAGAAAGCCGTTCTGCACCAGCACCTTAAGGATGTTTTCCAGATATTTTTCCGAGATCTCCTGCCGGGCAGCGATCTCCTTGAGAGGGACATATTTTTCAGACTGATGCTCGGAAAGGTCGATCATCACGCGCAGTGCATAGCGCCCTTTGGTGGACACGATCATAATAGTGTACTTCCTTTGTTGGTTATAGATTGAGTTTTTAACCTATTATACAACAGGGTAAATAATATTTCAATCCCACTTTTTTCAAAAAATCCATTGACAACCGCACAGAACGGGTCTATAATACCATCAAACCCACAAACAATGTTGGTATAAAGGTTTTGGAATCAGATCGTCCAGCAGGGCACATGTGCCCATAACTGTATCAGGGAGGAAACTACAATGAGCAAGATTTATACTGCCGCAGATCAGCTGATCGGTCATACTCCGTTGCTGGAGCTGACCCACATTGAAAAGGAGCAGGAGCTGCCTGCCCACATCATTGCCAAGCTGGAATACTTCAATCCGGCCGGTTCTGTCAAGGATCGCATCGCCAAAAAGATGATCGATGATGCCGAGGAAAAGGGCCTGCTGAAGGAAGGTTCCGTGATCATTGAGCCTACCTCCGGCAATACTGGCATCGGTCTGGCCGCTGTGGCAGCCGCCAAGGGCTACCGCATCATCATCGTGATGCCCGAGACCATGAGCGTGGAGCGCCGCCAGCTGATGAAGGCTTACGGTGCAGAGCTGGTGCTGAGCGAGGGTGCCAAGGGCATGAAGGGTGCCATTGCCAAGGCCGATGAGCTGGCAAAGGAGATCCCGAATTCCTTCATCCCCGGCCAGTTCGTGAACCCGGCCAACCCTCAGGCCCACATCGAGACCACCGGCCCCGAGATCTGGGAGGATACTGATGGCAAGGTGGATATCTTTGTGGCAGGCGTGGGCACCGGCGGCACCGTGACCGGCGTGGGCCAGTACCTGAAGAGCAAGAACCCGAACGTCAAGGTGGTGGCTGTAGAGCCTGCTTCCTCTCCTGTGCTGAGCAAGGGCACCGCAGGCGCACACAAGATTCAGGGCATCGGCGCGGGCTTTGTGCCGGACGTACTGGACACCAAGGTGTATGACGAAATCATCGCCGTGGAGAACGACGATGCCTTTGCCACCGGCCGTCTGATCGGCCACAAGGAAGGCGTGCTGGTGGGTATCTCCTCCGGTGCTGCTGTTTATGCTGCCCTGCAGCTGGCAAAGCGCCCGGAGAATGCCGGTAAGAACATCGTGGTCCTGCTGCCCGATACCGGCGACCGCTACCTGTCCACCCCGCTGTTTGCAGACTGATCTTTCAAAAAGCTCGCTTCTCCCGTTCTGTGACTTCACAGGACGGGAGTTTTTTGTTACAATATCCCTATCAAACACTTTGGAGATTTGCCCATGAATTACTATGCTGCCCCCATGGAGGGCCTGACCGACCGGGTGTGGCGGCAGGCACACCAGAAATGGTTCGGCCCTGCTGGCAATGCCGACCGCTACTATGCCCCTTTCATCTCCCCGCCGGAGAACCGAGTGCTCATTAAAAAGAAGATGGCCGAGCTTGCCCCTGCGGCAAACCCCGGCGCACCGGTGATCCCGCAGCTGCTGGCAAAGGACGGCGAACTTGCCGCATGGATGATCGGCGAGCTGCGCGGCCTTGGCTACACCGAGGTGAACCTGAACCTCGGCTGTCCTTCCGGCACCGTCACCGCCAAAGGCAAGGGTTCCGGGATGCTGCGTGACCCCGTCAAGCTGGACGCTTTTCTTGCCGCCGTATTTGCCAATGCGGAAGGGCCTATCTCGGTCAAGACCCGGCTGGGCGTGGAAAAGCCGGAAGAATTTGCTGCCATTCTGGACATCTATAACCGGTATCCCATCTGTGAGCTGACCATCCACCCGCGTGTGATGCGCCAGCTCTACCGCGGGCAGGCCGACCGTGCCGCTTTTGCTGCCTCCCTGCCCGGGTGCCGGATGCCCGTGTGCTACAACGGCGATGTGACCACCGCTGCGGACCTGCACACGTTGGAAGCGCAGTATCCGCAGCTGTCCGGCATCATGGTGGGGCGCGGCCTCATTGCAGACCCGGCGCTCTTCCGTGAAGCACGCGACGGCGCACCGGCCGCGCGGGAAGAGCTGCGCGGATACCTTGACGACCTCTACCACGGATACTCCGAACTGTTCGGCAGCGCCGGGTGCGCGGTGAGCCGCATGAAGGGACACTGGTTCTACCTCATCCACAAGTTTGAGGGGGCCGAAAAGCTGGAAAAGCAGCTGCGCAAGGCGCGGGAACCGTGGGAATATGAGGTCGTCGTAAACCAGATCTTTACGTTGCCGTTCCGGCCGTAACGGTTGGAATGGCCTCCGTTTCGCTCTGGCCATCTTCAGCGAAAATTTTATTTTATATAGTTGCAATTCAGAAAGATCTGCGGATTTTTCTGAATTGCGTTTTCACCGGAGGGGCTGTAACGGTAAACGGCATCTGCATTCTATTATGAAAAAGCCCCGCCATCATAGCGACGGCGGGGCATAAGCAGACAAGCGATATCAGACGTTCAGATAACTGCGCAGCATGGCCTGCAGCAGATCGTCACGGTCCACCTTGCGGATCATGGAACGGGCATTTTTATAGGTCGTGATGTAGGTGGGGTCTTCGGACAGGATATAGCCCACCAGCTGATTGACCGGATTATAGCCTTTTTCCTTTAAAGCATCGTACACCTGCTGTACGATCTCATGGATCTCATAGTCCTTTTTGTCGTGGATCGAAAAAATAGCGGTCTCGCCACTCACGGAATACACCCCCTTAGGAAGAACTACATTCATTGTACACGAATTGCGAGGAAACTTCAAGCTAAACAGACCGGATTTGCACAGTTTGCATAAAATTTCCGGTCCTGATTTTGCAGGCTGACGGCCTGCACCGCCGCAAATGCGGCAGAAGGAGGGCCTTTATGCTGTATGGCATCGGCTGCGACCTGTGCGAGATCGCGCATCTGGAAAAAAGCCTTACCGGCGCACACGCTGCAGCCTTTATCCGCCGGGTGTACGGCGAGGCCGAACGCGCTGCGCTGAGCCTTGACGAACCACTGCCCGCCGGGCGCAGCGCTGCCCACCGGCTTGCCAGCGCCGCAGCCAACTTTGCCGCCAAGGAAGCCTTTTTAAAGGCGGCAGGCACCGGCCTGCGGGAGCCGTTCTCTCTGTGTGAGATCGAGGCTGTCCGGCTGGAAAGCGGTGCACCTGCCTATCATTTTTCCGGCCAGACGGCGGAATGGATGCAGGCCCATGGCCTTGCCGCCCGGCTCTCTCTGAGCCACGAGGGCGGCATGGCGCTGGCCTTCTGCACACTGGAAACTCTGTAAGCCTTTGTGCATACAATGGAATATCCCCTGCGCTGCATAACCGGCGCGCAGCCGGCTCATACTGAGATCAGACGAAGATGCGCCGGACGCATCACATAAGCGGGGCGCATCCTCCAAATGCAGGGAGGGAGATTCCATGGAGGTACACAGAGGAGAAGTTTTTTACGCAGATCTTTCGCCGGTGGTGGGGTCGGAGCAGGGCGGCGTGCGCCCGGTATTGATCGTGCAGAACGAGATCGGCAACCGGCACAGCCCTACCGTGATCGCTGCGGCCATTACATCCCGGCTGGACAAAGCCCGCCTGCCCACCCACATCAATATCCGGGCAGCGGATACCGGCCTTGCCAAGGACAGCGTGGTGCTGCTGGAGCAGATCCGCACGCTGGATAAGCACCGCCTGCGGGAGCGGGCCGGGCAGATCACGCCGGAAGATCAGAAACGTGTGGATCAGGCTTTGGATGTAAGCCTGGGGCTTACTTCATATTAAGGGGCCGTTGCAAAACAGCTTTCTGAAAAGATCATGCACAAAACCCGGAACCTTTTTTCGGCCAAAACGGCTCAAAAAGGCTCCGGGTTTCTGATTTTACGCTGTTTCTTTGTGCAAACTGCGATTGTTTTTTCATTTTCCAGCTTAATTTTTTTTGAAAAGGCGCGCGAAGGCTGGTTATTCCCGCCAGAAAATGCTATACTTTTCTGCAGAATGGTTGTGCTGTCGTGTGCAGCATATGCAGGTTTTATGATGATATCGGAGGGCTGATTATATGATCATCCAGAGCAAAAAAGTATGGATCGCCGACCAGTTCATTTCTGCCGCAGTCGAGCTGGAGCAGGGCAAGATCACCGGCATCTTCCCCTATGGTGAAAAGCAGGCCGATGTGGACTATGGCTCCAAGCGCATCGTGCCCGGTTTTATGGATATCCACTGCCATGGTGCCTACGAGTTCGACACCAACGACGCAAAGCCGGAGGGCCTGCGCTACTGGGCAAAGCATATCGTCTCTGAGGGTGTGACCAGCTTTCTGGCCACAACCGTCACCCAGAGCGTGGAGGTGCTGACCAACGCCGTGGCCAATGTGGCCGACGTGATGGAGGGCAGCTACGAAGGTGCCGAGATCCTTGGCATCCACTTTGAAGGCCCTTACCTCGATATGAAGTACAAGGGCGCACAGCCTCCGGAGTACATCGCAAAGCCCAGCGTGGAGCAGTTCAAGCACTACCAGCAGGCAGCACGCGGCCACATCCGCTATGTGACCCTTGCACCGGAACACGACGAAGGGTTTGCACTGACCCATTACCTGACCGAGCACGGCGTGGTGGTCAGCATCGGCCATAGTGCCGCCACCTATGAGCAGGCCGTGCTGGCCTATGCCAACGGTGCCCGCTCCATGACCCACGTGTACAACGGCATGTCCCCCTTCGCCCACCGCGCCAACGGTCTGGTGGGCGCAGCCTACCGCATCCGCACCATGTACGGCGAGATCATCTGCGACGGCTGCCACTCCACCCCTGCTGCCCTGAACAACTACTTCATGAGCAAAGGCCCGGATTACGCCATCATGATCTCGGATGCACTGATGGCCAAGGGCACCCCCATTGGCAGCGAGTACATCTTTGGCGGCAACCATATCACCATCTACCCGGACGGCAGTGCCCATCTGGACAACGGCACGCTGGCCGGCTCCACTTTGAACATCAACAAGGGCCTGCGCATTCTGGTGGAGGAGGCCATGGTGCCCTTCAATTATGCACTGAACGCCTGCACCATCAACCCGGCACGCTGCCTGCATCTGGACGACCGCAAGGGTTCCATCCAGATCGGCAAGGATGCCGACCTTGTGGTGCTGGACGACAACTACGATGTGCTGCAGACCTACTGCATGGGCAAGGCCCAGCTGTAATTTCTGGCTGACGCGAACAAAGGATGTGGTAAACCCGTTATAATCCAGATCGCCTTCTGCGACGATGACCAAACAGTTCTGGACCAGCTCTCTGCCCTGCTGGAAAAATATCGCGTCCAGCGCTGTGTCCAGATCCAGTGCACAGCCTTTCACAGCCCGCTGGATCTGCTGGCCGAGATCGAAAAGGGCACCCGGTACGATATCCTGTTTCTGGATGTCATCATGCCGGCCGAAAACGGCATTACCGCCGCCAAGGAGATCCGGCAGTATGATAATGTCGTCAAGATCATCTTTCTCACTTCTTCCGCCGAGTTTGCAGTGGAATCCTATGTGGTGGGTGCCCATTTCTACCAACTCAAGCCCATCTGGGAGGACAGCTTTTTCCGTCTGACGGATTCGGTGATCGCCGAGTGCCGCCGCGCCGACCAGCGCAGCCTGATCCTGCGCTGCAAGACCGGCATCTCCCGCATCGATCTGGACCAGCTGCTCTACTGTGAAGTGCTGGGCCGCACCCTGCTGTTCCATCTGGTGGACGGCACCGTGCTGGAAAGCACCGGCAGCATGGACGAACTGGCCCGCCAGCTGACCCCTCACGAGAGCTTTCTGCGCACGCACCGCTCTTTCCTTGTAAATACCGATCTGCTCTCCAGCGGCAATCAGGCTGCAGTGGAGTTCATGCCCTTTGTGTGTAGTCTGGCCTATCTGGTCTTTGTTCTGCAGACCCCGCCTACCAGCGCTGCATGGAAGCGGCCAACTGCTACAGCCGGATGGTCTATACCAGCAGCCTGATCTACAACGATTCCGTCACCCGGCTCAACTGTGCACTGGAGCAAAAGCGCTTTGGCCTGCTGGCCGGTCTGCTGGGCATTGCCCCGCGGGAATACCTGCAGTTTGCACCGGATGCACCGGTGGCCTGTCCTGTCCAGCCCTCGCAGCCTTTTCGGCGGGAACCCGCATAAAACTTCTTCTTCATCGTAAAAGCCCGGCAGTTCCTTACGGAGCCGCCGGAAAAATTTCTGGAATACGCAGCGGTGCTGCGCGCAGCCGGCATCCGGGATATTCTGGTGGTGGATGATGGCTCCGGCGAGCAGTATTCATCCGTGTTTGACCGCCTGCGGAGGCTGGAAGGGTGCGAGGTGATCGGCTACCCGGTAAACCGTGGCAAGGGCGGTGCCATGAAGTACGGCTTTGCGCATATCCGCAGCACCCGGCCCCAGTGTCAGGTGGTGGTCACGGTGGACTGTGACGGCCAGCACACGGCACAGGATGTGCTGCGGGTGGCACAGGACGCAGCAGAGCACCCCGGCCAGCTCGTGCTGGGTGTGCGTGATTTTACCAAGACGGCGGACGGCGCACCGGTGCCGCTGCGCCCGCTGCTGCCCGGCGAAAATTTTGCCCGCATTGCCGCGGCCACCGTTGGGGCGCGGCTGGTATCCATGCTGGTAAATTATACTCTGGAAAACCTGCTCAGCCAGTACGACTGCCTTGTGGTGGTCGAGCCGGATCGTACAGAGCAGCGGATGCTGCAAAAGCACTTCGGCGTGGACGGCAGCGCAGGTTTTTACCGCATTGAAAAGTCCGGCACCTTGCTCCGCCTGAAGGCAGAATAAAATCACAGTGCGCATTCGTTCCACCCTTAATACGCAAAATACCCCTCGGCTTCCGCAGCAGGAAACCGAGGGGTATTTGTTATGCTTTATTTGTGTCGGTTCAAGCCCTTACGCCATTACTTGCGGGGATTCTTGATCGCAGCCTGGGCGGGCGCCAAAATTACAGAGCGTTCGTTTTACTCCACCATGACATTAATCATTACCGAATGACCTTTCTCGAAAGAATCACCAAGAAATAGCTTGTCATTGTCACTCCAGAGAACGCCTCTATCAATGAAACCATCTTCGTTGCAAGTGTAGCAGGAAAAAGATCGCCATAGCCTACTGCAAAAAAAGTAATGGCACTCGCATAAATGCACTCTAGCCATCCACTTACTCCTTGATATTGTAAACATGGTATTACATAATACGCCGTTCCGAATATTAAAATCAGAAGAATTATAGTTAAAAATGTTCGGCACGGTTTGGTTCCATATCCGCTAATCCAATCCAGCAGCCTGCGTAATCCTCTTATATAATATCTTTTTTCTTCTTTCGTTTTCGCTTTTTGATAATGAAGATGACAAATATCTTCATTATCATATTCCCCGAGCTGTCTAAAATTTTCCTTTAGCATCAAGAGTTGTTCATTCTTTTTTTCGGTAATCTTTTCAACTAGTTTAGGAAAGTCTTTAAAATAAATTCTCCCACTATTGATTGCATTCTCAAATGATACTTCTTCTGTATCTTCTAATGCAATCCTTAAAATATTTGTATTTATGCAATCATTAAATAGAAATCTTTTTATGCTTCCACTAAGATTACTTTTACCCAAAATTTCACAACACAGCAATTCCAAGCAATCAAATCTTGCTTCGCTAATGTCTAATTCTTTTATTGACGCATTAGACAACTTTACTTGAGAAATATTTGATTTCACAAAACACAAATTTTCAAAAGTCTTCGGCAGCGGATCCAAGCAAACCTCTGTTTCTTCTGTTTTGGCACATAAAAAATCCAAACTTAAAGATTGCGTCATTAGCATCGTTAAAATTTTCGATTTGCGGGCTTTTATGTAACGAAATGATACTTCTGGTGTAAAATATCTACTTCCGCCACACTCAATTCCTCCTAATAAAATCTCCGTTTCTATAATATGAGCATCTCTAAATTCAACATTTCCATTTACAAGGGTAATATCGCATATATCAAGATTTAGATTATAAAATCCTGCATATGAAAAATCCAAATCTTCACTTTGAATCTTTAACTGCATAAGATGAATCAGTTTTGGCTCTTCAGAATAAAAAATCGCTGCCCTAGCTGTTATTTTTTCATATTCTCTATAAGGATTTCCTTCTACTTCATAAGGTACTTTATCTCCAAGCCACTCAAATTCATCTATATACGTATAATCCAAACATATCTCTTTTTCTTGCCAATAATACTCCTCCAATTTTTTATAATCTGGAATTTCTAGTTGTGCAATCTGTTCTTCCTTGCCACTCTCGCTTAGTTGGTATACCGCAACACTTTTCCCAGATCCTACGTTCGTTGTATTATGAGGGTAAATTCGCCCATCTTGTTTATTTGTGATTTTTTCATCCCAAATCCAGAATTTTTTCTCAGGATTTGAAACTTCTTTCGTTATAAGTTTCATATTTTGCCTCGCACCTTTTTCATGTGCATCTTCCAATTTACTCCGGTTTCCCTTTCATCATCTGACCCAGAATCGCATTCTTCGTGCTATCACTCAAATAGGCCTTGTTTAGCGTTTTCTTAGTATAATTCAGATAAGTTCCAGCCGTTTTCTCTGTCAGAAGTGCAGTAAAGTAACGTTCCCAGCTGAAATAGTCTTTGCCATCGATGTAGTCAGACGGTGTCTGCAATATCTGTGCAACCTCCGTATCTTTCAGGATTCCAGAAGAAAGTATCAGCCATTCAAAGGATTCCGGCAAATATAGCACTAGATTTTCTCTTGTATGCACCAACTGCAATACCCTGTCCATTTCAGGACCAAATGCTGCACCATCTGCAATCACCATAATTTTTTCATCCCTATGAGCCTTCAAATAGGAAAACACATTGGACTTTCCGTTTGCAGTATCACACTGTATTTGCTGTTCTTTACAGACCGCATCAAAGAATTGATACCCCGAATTGCTGTCCTCTGTCAAGATCTTCTCCGGTTTAATATTTTCAGTCGTACTATCCGGGTAAATTCGATAGAACGAATGATAACTCTGTTTCAGT
>QWCK01011984.1_pt1 | contig 15010 bp, 13 predicted proteins | sample 1972571 | NCBI WGS metagenome assembly QWCK01 (sample SAMN09866710, study PRJNA288562) | Human gut metagenome isolate term2_stool, whole genome shotgun sequencing... | isolation source: gut | host: Homo sapiens | place: USA: California
AATGAGTAAAGTATTAGATTTATTAAATGACCAAATGAACTTTGAATATGAATCAGCATATGTATATAAAGCAATGGCTGCTTATACAGATAGACTTGAGCTTGATGGATTTACCCATTGGTTTGATAGCCAAGTTCGTGAAGAAATCGGACATGGTGAAGCTATGAAACATTTTCTACAAGAAGTAGGATACGATGTAAAATATAAGGCAATTTCTGAACCAAAATATGACTATGAAAGCCTAGTAGATGTATTTAAGGCAGCCCTAGATCATGAAAAAGAAGTTACCAGAAGAATTACAGAAATTGCAGAAATTTCTAAAGACGAAGATTTAAGAGTATTTTCATTTATCAAAGGCTTTATAGATGAACAAGTAGAAGAAGAAGATTCAGTAGCTAAGATTATCACAAGACTAGAAAGAATCAATGGCAACTGGGGTGGTATTTACATCCTTGATGGCCAACTTGGTGCTAGATAAGTTTATAAAAATTATTAGGGAGCTTGCCTCCCTTTTTTTATTTATAAAAATATAATAACAGGATAATCAATAAAAATAAGCGAAATATTAAAATATTTGACATTTGGTTTTAATATATGTATAATACTGTTAAAAGGAGTTAGATATGTTAAATTTACTTTTAATCGTAGGAGCAATATTAATTGGTTTGCCACTTATATTTTTTGTTTTTAAGTTAATCTTAGGTGTTTTAGGGATAACCCTAGGCCTTGTTAGCTTGCCAATTTTATTGGTTGGGTTAGTTGTTTTCCTACCAATTGTAATTATATTTGGCTTGTTAACTAAACTATTACCTCTGATTGTAGTTGGAGGATTGGGATTTTTAGCTTATAGATATTTAAAAAATAGAGAATATTATTAAGAATTATAAAAGACTAAGCTTGGAGATTTTCCGCTTAGTCTTTTATTTATAAGTATTTTTCTATGAACAAATTATTTTTATAAAATATCAGTCTTTATACATATTTTTTGTAATTTTTTCAGAAGCTTTTTTTAATTCAGCTATTAATTTTTTTTCATCCAGTCGTTCAACTCTTTTTGATACTCCTGATATACTAATTGCACAAAGCAACTCATTATATGGAGTAAAAACTGGTACTGCATAGCATTTAAGGCCTACAGATAATTCTTCATCATCCATAGAGTAGCCTTGAAGTTTGATTTTTTCAAGATGATTTTTTAGTTCATTGATATCTGTAATTGTGTTTTTTGTCATTTTTTTTAAACTATTGTTTTTACTATAATATTCAAATACTGAATCATCAGAAAAAGCTAATAAACACTTGCCAAGCCCAGTGCAATGTAAAAACTGAGTTCCATTCATGTCGTTACTGATGCTTACAGAACCAGCGACGCTAACTTTATCAAGATAGAACATATTACCGTTTAATAATACGGCAGAATTTGCAGATTCTGAGAATTTGTTACTTATTTCGTCCATATATGGTTTTATGGTTTGGTTAAATAATTTATTTAATGGAATTTTTTTCTGATAAGCTAAAAATTTAAGTCCTAATATTATTTTTTTATCTCTGCTTTTTTGTAAATAACCCAAATATACAAGTGTGTCAACTAAGCCATACACAGTACTTTTATTAATATTAAGTGATTCTGATATTTCATTGATAGTCCATTCAGTTTTATTCGTGCTTATGTAAAGCTCGAGAATAGAGAAAGCCCTGACTAAAGATTGAATTGTTTTTGTTTCTGACATATTTTATACCTCTTTATTATATAATATAATGTTTCATAGAAAAAGTCAAAATTCGATATTGACAAAAATAATTCGACAGTGTAGAATATATTTATAAGCTAGGAGAAAATTTAGGAGAAAGGATGTACATATGAAAACTTTTTCAGAAGAGACAATTGTAAGTTTATCCGATGAATTGATTGAAGCTGAAAAATCAAGAAAAGCTATTGGAAAAATAACTGAAAAATATCCGGAGCTTAGAATTGATGACGCTTATAAAATACAAATTCACGGTATAGAGAAAAAAGTAAATCAAGGCGATAAAATTACTGGTAAAAAAATTGGGTTAACATCAATAGCAATGCAAAAATCATTGGGCGTAGATCAACCTGATTTTGGTTTTTTGCTTGAAAGTATGGAAGTAAAAGATGGAACTATTGATAAAGATGTGCTAATATCCCCAAGAGTTGAGGGCGAACTAGGCTTTGTTCTAGACAAGACTATAGATAAAAATATGTCTATAGAAGAAATTTATGAATCAGTTGCCTATATAGTTCCTATGATCGAGATAGTTGACAGCAGAATAGAAAATTGGAATATAGCCTTAGCAGATACAATATCTGATAACGCTTCATGTGGAAAGTATATGTTGGCAAGTGAGAAATTTAAGCCTGACGAGCATAATTGGCTAGATTTAAAACTTGAAATATATAAAAATGGAGAATTTATTAATGAAGGATTTGGTAAAGATGTTCTTGGAGATCCAGCTATAGCAGTAAGATGGTTGGCTGAATACTTAGATAAGTTTGATATATCTTTGAATAAGGGCGACATAATTTTATCAGGGGCGTTCTCTGCTGCAGTTCCAGCAACTTCAGAAGACATATTTGTATGTAAGTTTGGAGATTTATGTAAAATGGAACTTCGTTTCAAGTAATATAATATATAATTATAAAATTAGGGGGGTAAATGAGAGATAGAATTAGTAAGCTACAAGATGTCTTAAAAAAGGATAATGTGGATTTAGCGATTTTAACAGATCGAGAGAATATTATTTATTTTACTGGACTAACTGAAATTGAGGCGGCGGGTCTTGTTATACCAAAGAGTGGAGAAGCATTTTTGGTGGTACTTTGGCTAGATGCACCTTACTATAGAGATAAAACGGAAATAGAAATTGTTCCTTATGTTTATGGAAGAGACACCTCAGCTAGCAAAATGGCAGATGAGATATTAGAAAGAAATCTTGGTTACAAAGATTCTTATTTCTCTAGATATTTTATAGAGACAGCTACATATCTAACTTTAAGGAAAAAGTTACCAGGATTAAACATTCTTGATGGGGGCGAAGTGTTTTATGAGATTCGTTCAATAAAGGATGAAGATGAGATAGAAAACATAAGAAAAGCTTCTGAAATAGTTTCTAAAGGAATGGAAAAGGCAGTCGAAGTTATTAAACCAGGCATGCGTGAAATTGAAATTATTGGCGAAGCAGAGAAAGTAATGCGTTATGAAGGTGCTCACGAATTTCCATTTAGAATGCAAGTTCTAAATGAAGATAGACAAATGATGGCTCATCCATTCGCATTAGACGAAGTAATTAAGGATAATCAGTTGGTAGTTATTCATTTAGGAGCAAGGGTTAATGGATATTCTTCAAAAATGACAAGAACAATTCAGCTTGGTGAAGTGGATGATGATAAGATTGAGATTTACAATATCTTAAAAGAAGCTCAAAAATCTGCAATGGAGAAAGTTAGCCCAGGGATGACAGCAGGAGAATTATACGCTGTTGCGGAAGAAGTAGTTAATCATTCAAAATATCCAAAAACTTTAATTTATTCTATAGGCCATGGTGTAGGGATAAGGCAAAGTGAATTTTATCCAATAATTGCAAAAAACTCTAATGTTATTATTGAAAACAACATGGTATTAGATTTTATTTATCCAAGCTTATATGTAAAGGGCAAGGGTGGAGCAAGAATTTGTGACACCTTATTAGTGAAAGATGAAGCTGAATTATTAACCAAATACACTAACGACTTAGTGGTAAAAAAATAGGAGGATTATATGAAAAGAGTTGATCAGCTAGCAGTTGTTGATTCAGAAAAATGTGTAGGGTGTAAGACATGTGAGAAAGTATGTCCAGTATTGGCAATTAAAGTAGTAGATAAAAAAGCGGTTGTAGATGTACCAAATTGCACAGGCTGCAGTGGATGCCAACAAAGATGTATGTTCGGTGCGATACATATGATTAATAGAGAAGATCCTTACGTTATTGAATTTAAGTGGGATAAGGCTAATCAAAAGGAAATAGATGCACTTTGTAGAAAAGCACATTTCAATCCACAACAAATTATTTGTTACTGTACTGAAACAAGAGCTCAAGAAGTTGCTGCTGCAATTTTAGAAGGAAATGATACACCTGAAAAAATATCTGCAAAAACAGGTATTAGAACTGGTTGCAAGATAGAATGTATCCAACCAATACTAAGACTTTTAGATGCTGCTGGTATAAAACCAGAAAGACCTGAAGGTGGTTACCAATGGTATGGTTTAACACCAACTATTTACGATATTCCAGAAGACGTAAAAGAAAAATACTCAAGTAGAGGTTTTGACTTCAAAGGCGATATAGAAATATTCAACGAAGTAAGAGATGCGGAAGTAAATAACGAGGAGGAAATTTAAAATGAGAAAACCAATTACACCAGCACCACCAAAATATTCACAATAACCAAGCTACAAGAAAATCTTTAGAAAATGTAGATATGTCAATGATAAAGGAAGACAACTCAGTTAACATTTGTGCTTCTCACCACGGTTTTACACTATTAGGCGGGGCACCATATGCACAAATGCTTAAAACTATAAGGGATGTTGTAGAAGAAAGAACAGGGTCTAAGAATATTAGGCTAAGGGCCGGCGTTGGAATGCGTCTAAGAGAAACAGAAGAATACATCAAAGCTTTTGGACTTGACGAATACTTTGGAAAAGGAAAAGCTAGAGGCGTATCTCCAATTGATGAAGGTATTCCAATAGAAACTGAAATTGGTACACTTTATGGTATCAAAGCTATATATGATGCTGACTTCATAATTCACGCACATAACTCTGACGTAAGAGAAGTACACTTCCATAGACAAGTAGATAGAGCGGTTAAACCATTTGGCATGTCATATGCAAGAGCTGAAACACGTTCAACATATCACCAAAACCTAGGACCAAGAGGTGCAAACTTTACAGCAAGATCAATCTTTAACTCTGATTTTGTACAAAGTAAATTTGCTTTTGCAACTTTCTTAGACATGTCTCCAGGTGGAGTTGTTGGTGTTATCAGTGATAATGACCTATATAGAATGAACGAAGATTTAACATATAAGGGACTTAAATATTATGGTAAGATGATTACCCTATTTGGAGAACTTAGCGACTGCATCGTTGGTCTAGACTTCCCATGCCCAGTACCATATGTATTCGCTTCAGGTGTAATTTATGCTAACTTCGTTGGAGCAAACGTAGATGCATTTGACCTAAGAACACTACCACCATACACTTGGTATACAGAATCTTTCTATGATGAAAATGACAAACCTCTAACTGATAAAGTAATACCAGTTAACCCAAAAATCAGAATGGTTGTACAAAACTATGCATGGGGCGGTTATCCAAGTACATTCTTCGTTAAACACACACCAACTATAGTTGTAGGTAGAGAACAGGCTGATGTAATGAGCAGATGTCCTATGAACATCAACTACATGGATCACTGTCTAATAGCTGATAAACTAGATACAGCTATGGATTTAGCTTACAAACTAACAAACACTGATAAGGTTGTTATCTTTGACGGTGCTTCTACAGGTATCAATGTTAGTGAATCAATGGCAGAAGAAATGTTAGAAAAAGCTAAAATTGTTTCTAAAAAAGTTGATGAAGAATTAATGCCATTATGGCTAATAATACTAATGTTAACAATTAATAATAAATAAGGAGATAATTATGAAATATAAATCGATGAGAGAATGGATGAAAATATTAGAGGATAAGGGAAAATTAAAACACGTAAATAGAGAGGTTTCAGCTGAATTTGAGTTAGCCGCTGTAGGGAAAAAAGCGTGCGGGGAATATGCCGTCATTTTTGATAATGTAAAAAATAATGATATACCGGTTGTAACCGGATTAACTGGTTCAAGAGAATTTTTCTCTGAAGCTCTAGGAGTTCCAGTTTCTGAATTAGCAACACATTTTGAAAAAGCTCAAGCAAATCCTATGGACTGTAAAATAATAAGCAAAAATTCCGCACCAGTAAAGGAATATATTACTACAGATGTAGATTTAAGAAGCTTGCCTATACCTACTCATCATGAAAAAGATAGTGGGCCATATATTACTGCTGGAATTTTAATTGCTAAGAATCCAATAACTGGTGAAAGAAATGTTTCGATACATAGGTTACAAGTGACAGACGAAAATCATTTAGGGATATTAATATTACCAAGACATTTAATGCATTTTCATAGAATTGCTGAAGAAAACAATCAGCCATTAGAAATTGCAATTGCAATAGGATTGGATCCAATAGTAATGCTATCATCTCAAGCATTAACTCCATTAGGTTATGACGAATTTACTATTGCCAGTGCACTTTATGGGGAACCTATGGAACTTGTAGATTGCGAGACTGTTGATTTACAAGTACCTGCGCATGCTGAAATTATTTTAGAAGGACATATACTTCCAAAAGTTAGAGAATATGAAGGTCCATTTGGAGAGTATCCAAAATATTACGGACCACGTAGTAAACGAGAACTTATAGAAATAACTTGCATGACAACAAGAGAAAATCCAATATTTCAAACTATTGTTCCTGCTACAGATGAACACCTTTTATTAGGAGGAATACCTAGAGAAGGGGGCATACTTCAATTAGTAAAAAATGCGGTGCCTACAGTAACAGCAGTTCATCTTACACCAGGAGGTACTGGGAGATACCATTTAGTTATACAGATGAAGAAAAAGAACGAAGGTGAAGCTAAGAACGCTATGTTTGCAGCGTTTGGAAGTAGTCAAGAAATTAAACATGTTGTAACGGTAGATACAGATGTGGATATTTTTAATCCAATAGAAGTAAACTGGGCTATTGCGACTCGTTGTCAAGCTTCAAAAGATGTTTTCATAGTTAGTGATGCTTGTGGTAACAAGTTAGATCCTTCAACTAAGGATGGTTTGAGCGATAAAATGGGTATCGACGCTACTATTCCTCTCAATGCTCCTGAGGGAAAATTTGAGAAAGTGAAAATACCAAACGAAGAGAATATAAATTTACAAGATTATATAGATTAATTTTATAAACAATGGAGGTAAAAAAATGAATATGGCATTGATTTCTTTGTTATCAGTTATTTTCCTATTTTTTGTAGGAGCATTTAGAAAAAATCCAATACACATTGGAGTTCTCGGATTATTAATAAGCTTTGTAATTGGAAGAATTGCAGGAATTGCGGATGTTGCAATTATGAAATTTTTCCCAACTACTTTATTTGTACGTGTATTTGGTATAATGTTATTTTTTGGTATACCACAAGCAAATGGGTCTCTTGAATTATTAGCTAAAAAACTTTTATCAAAAACAGGTGCAAATACAAAATTTTTGCCTTTCTATATATTTTATGTAGGAATATTAATGGGCGCAATGGGGATTAATAGTCTTGCGGGGATGGCAATATTAAGTGGTATAGGAATTTCTTTAGCAATAGCTTCGGGTGGTAATCCTTTGTTATTCGGAATTGCAGGAGGATATGGAGTCGCTGCAGGATGTTATAGTCCTATCAACGAATTTACTGCGAATATTGTATCAGCCTCTGATGGAATTGGACACAATGCAAGCCTTATGCAAATTTTTATCATTGCATTAATTGCTTTCTCAATAAGTTTTTTAGTAATGTATTTACTATTAGGTGGATATAAGGCAAAGGGAACTTTAAAAGAAAGTATTATTAGTGATTTACCTAATTTCAATAAATCCCAGCTAACATCTTTATACGGCATAGTTGCGATGTTAGTTTTGGTTATTTTTTTCAAAATAGATATTGGTTGGGCTGGGTTAATAGTTGCTTCTTTTTGTATGATATTTGGAGTGTGTAATTCAACAGAAGCAATTAAAAATGTATCGTTACCATCATTAATCTTGATAAGCGGTGTGGGAACATTAATAAATGTTACCTCTGAATTAGGTGGTTTTGAGTTGATGAGCAGCGGACTGATGAGAATAATGACTTCTAATACTGTTCCAGCACTTATGAGTTTGACAACTAGTGTAATGTCATTGTTTTCAATTGCTAGGCTAACAGTTATTACTTTAGTCCCAACATTACCAGGAATAATTAATAGCATAGGATCATCTATGGATTTAGCCGTGATAGGTGTATCATTAGGAGCATTTGCTTCTAGTGTAGGGCCACTATCAGCGAATGGTGCTTTAATCGTGCAGAATCTTTCTCAAGAATTAGGAGAAGAAAAAGCAGCTAGATTTTTTACAAAACAAATGATTATGGGAGTAGTTGGTGCACTCGTCATAGCTTTTACATTATTTATAATTACAATATTAAATATTTTCTAAGTATTTATATTTTAGTTAATAACTTATATTATTGTGAAATCTATAATAGACAAAATATTAATAATTTAGAATAGGTGAAAAATGAAAAAAATTGTGGTTGGTATAACTGGAGCTACTGGCATAATATATGGAGTGAGAATTTTAGAAATATTGAACAAATTACCCAACATAGAAACAATTCTCATAATGAGTGAATGGGCTAAAAAAAATCTAGAGTTAGAGACAGAATACAACTTGGAGTACTTAAAGAGTATATCTAATATATTTTTTGAAAATAACAATTTAGCTGCTAGTATATCCAGTGGTTCATACAAAACAAATGGCATGATTATAGTGCCCTGCAGTATGAAAACTTTAAGTTCAATTGCTAATGGATATGATGATAATTTAATTTCTAGATCTGCAAACGTAACTATAAAAGAGAATAGAAAATTAATTATATGCCCAAGAGAGACGCCATTAAGTACTATACATCTAGAAAACATGTTAAAATTATCTAAAATTGGAGTAAATATAATTCCGCCTATGCCAGCTTTCTATAATAAACCTGAAAGTATAAATGATATCGTAGATCATTTTGCGATGAGAGTTTTAGATCAGTTTGAAATAGACTATGCAAAGGCAAAGAGATGGAGTTGAATACTGTAAGAAACGTATATTTAAAATAATGATAAAAACTTATACTTTAAAAAAATTAGATATAGAAATTAAAATAATAATTAATGAAATTGGAAATGACTTATGCGTAATAATCTTTGGAGGAGATATGCCTCATATTGGATGTGTTACGCTAAGTCAACCAAGACCAAGCCTTATGAATGAAAGCGTGATCAGTTCCACGACTTCCATTATTAATATAATAGGACACAAAGATGATATTATAGCACGATATGTTTCAGAGAAACTATCGTCTTCACTAAATAAGAATGTGGTTGTTTCATGTGGCGTTCATGTTGATAATATTAAAGATAATGAGATTGATGCTATAATAGCAATGGCTAAGGAATTAACCGAATTGATCATAAGTGACTTTGATTAATAAATGAGTGGAATTAAATTATTTGAAATAGGTGCTGATTTCTGGGCATTAATATTTGGTGTAGTAATTTCGCTATTAACAGAAAACGAGATTTCAACGACAACTAAAATGGAGAATATATGTCAGTAATAAATTCAATTTTCTCTGACAATAAGAAATTTAACGCTACCCTCATTTCGGAAGGCTCTGGAATTCTTTCCGGAGTCGAGGGTGCTGTTAATTTGATCGAAGAAATAGGTATTACAGATTATAAAATTTTGAACGAAGGAGACAGCCTTGAGCCTGGCAAAGTAATTGCTAAGGTTTGTGGAAATCCTGCCCAATTAGCTAGTCTTGAAGAAAGACTTGCAGGCCAAGTTTCAAAATATTCAGCTATTGCCACAGCTGCGAGATGCGCTGTGGAAAATGCTAGAGGTAAAGTAAGAATAGTCTGTGGTGCTTACAAAAAAATTGATTATGAGATAAAAGAAAAGATGCGCCAGGCTGTCAGAACAGGAGGCGCAGATACAAGAATGGTTGAAGGACAAACATTTAGATATATAGATAAAAATTATATCCGAATGTTAGGTGGAGTAAAAAAATCTATTGACCACATCAAGACGTCGTCTGATATGGTTATAGTAATTCAAATTCATCGTGCTTTACAAACTTTTGAGAAAGAAGTAGAAGAGGCATTGGATTCAAAAGCGGACATTTTAATGATTGATACAGGCAAATTAGAAGATATTAGAATGTGTAGAGAAATGATTAAAGAAAAACAACCTGACTATAAGCCTCTAATAGCTTATTCAGGTAATGTTACCCTAGATAGTATAAAAGAATTTGCTAATTCAGGAGATGTAGATATCCTAGGTATAGGAAAAGCAATTATAGATGCTCCTATGTTAGATGTAAAATTTGAAGTAGAAATAGAATAGGTATTAAAAAATGAATGAAATAAATCTATTAAATAAAACAGAATTATGGATTGTAAATATAAAAATTGACGATGTTAACTTAAATGAACTTGCTGATCGCTTATCAAAAGTTATAGGTATAGATAGAGATAAGGTTAATGTAGTTGACGCACACGAAGATGTAGTAACATTTGATATTTTAGAAAAAAACTTAGACCCTAATATGTTTTTTGGAAAAAAAGACTTGATTTTACGAGAATTAAGCGAAGTTGATGGATTTTTCTTGACAGAAAATTCAGATATACATTCAGAAGGTATATTAGGAATGGTATCCTTGCCAGAAAATGAAGTTGATTCTGTAATTAACTCAATGGCAAACATGAAAACAGATATTTTAGGTAACATATCAAAAAGAGCTTTGATATTCTCAACAGGTCATGAAATAAAAAACAACTTTGTTGAAGATACAAATAGCCCATACATTAGTGATTACCTAAGTGAACACGGATATAAGACTAAGTTTGGCGGAATTTTAGAAGATGACATTTACGATTATTTATATAATCTAAATGATGCAATAGATAGTGGATACGGCCTTATAATTACAACTGGTGGGGTAGGAGCAGAAGCAAAGGATCATTCGGTAGAGGCGATGTTAGAAGTTGCTCAAGAAGCCTAAGTAAACTTGCCAGGACCAAATGACGAAGTTAGACTAGCATTGCCTATATTGGTATCAATGCTTGAAGAAAAAAAGTCAGCAAAAGAAATATCTGAGAAGATAGCAGAAGTTTTACGTGAAAAGTTAAGAAATAAGAATTAGAAAAGGAGATAATATGCACAATTCAAAACATATGATAACAGTTGATGGCAATGAAGCATGTGCTAAGGTTGCCTATCATTTCACAGATGTAGCAGCAATTTATCCTATAACACCTTCTTCGCCAATGGCAGAAAAAACAGATGAGTGGTCTTCTAGTGGTAAGTTGAATATGTTCGGACAGAGAGTTAAGCTTGTAGAAATGCAATCAGAGGCTGGTGCAGCAGGAGCAATACATGGAGCTAGTGAAGCGGGTGGTTTAGCAACAACATTTACATCTTCACAAGGTCTCTTATTAATGATACCGAACCTACATATCCTTGCTGGACACAGAATGCCTTCAGTATTCCATGTGGCTGCAAGATCAGTAGCTCAACACGCAAACAATATTTTTGGGGACCACCAAGACGTGATGGATTGTAGAGCTACTGGAAGTATTATGATGTCTACATCAAGCGTTCAAGAGGTGATGGACTTAGCTGCAATTGCTCACTTTACAACACTTGATATCAAGCTACCATTTATACATTTCTTTGACGGTTTTAGAACTTCACACGAAATTCAAAAAATAGAAGAAATTGATTTTAAAGAGCTTGAAAAGTTATTTAATAAAGATTCGTATCTAGATTTTCAATCTACATCAATGAATCCAGAACATCCAATTGTTAGAACAACAGTACAAGGGCCAGAAGTATATTTCCAACAAAGAGAAGCTAACAACTTAGACTATGCTAAAGTGCCAGACATTGTTGAAGAATATATGCACGGCATAAATAAGATTACTGGAAGAGACTATCAAATATTTAACTATTATGGTGATGAGAATGCTGAAAGATTGATTGTTACAATGGGTTCAGCATCAGAAACTGTAAAAGAAGTTGTTGATCGTTTAATTAAAGAAGGCGAAAAAGTTGCCCTATTACAAATTCACCTTTATAGACCTTTTGATGTAAAAAGATTTCTTGAAAAAATTCCACAATCAGTTAAGAAAATAACTGTAATGGATAGATCAATTGAACCAGGGGCAATTGCAGGACCTGTATATTTAGACGTAGTTGCTGCCCTAAACGAAGTTGGCAATAATGCAGAAGTTTACGCATGTAGATATGGTATAGCTTCAAAAGACGTAAATCCAGGCCAAATTGAAGCAATATACGCTAATATGGAAGAAGAAAGTCCAAAGAAATACTTCAGCATAGGTATAAAAGATGATGTAACAAACCAATCTTTAGACTATAACCAATATTATGTTACATCAAATGATGATGTGGTAGAATGTAAAATTTGGGGCTTAGGCGGAGACGGAACTGTTGGAGCAAACAAAAACTCTGCTAAAATAGTTGGTGACCATACAGAAACATTTACTCAAGCATACTTCGAGTACGATTCAAAGAAATCATTAGGTATTACAAAGTCAAATCTGAGATTTAGTAAAAATCCTATTAGATCAACATACGTTGTTAAAAATGCTAACTTCGTTGCTTGCCACGAACAATCATATATTTACCGCTATGACATGCTTGATGATTTAAAAGAAGGTGGAACATTCCTATTAAACTCAACATGGAATAACGATGAAATATACGATAAACTTCCTAAAGAGCTTATAAAGCAAGTTATTGATAAAAACATTGATTTCTACGTAATAAATGCTAAAGAAATTGCAAGAGAGTTAGGCTTAGGAAATAGGACAAATATTATTCTACAAGGTGCTTTCTTCAAGTTAACAAATCTATTGCCTGAAGAAGAAGCAAGAAAATACATTGAAGAGTCTATAAAGAAAACTTATGGTAAAAAAGGCGAAGAGGTTGTAAATAAAAATATTAAAGCAATTGATTATGGTTTTACAAAATTAAGTAAATTAGAATTTGATGAATCAATGCTTCAAGGTGAGGAAGCTAATGCTGAAGTAGGAGTTTCTCAAGACATCATATTTGACTATTGTTCAAGACAAAAAGGTGATGATCTTCCAGTAAGTGTTTTCATGGACCATCAAGATGGAAGTTACAATACTGGAAGCTCTAAAAAAGATAAAAGAGGGCTTGCAACAGCAATTCCAAAATGGGATCCAGAAAAATGTATTCAATGTAATAGGTGTGCATTTGTATGTCCTCATGCTTCAATTAGAAGTTTCATTCTAGATGAAGAAGAAGAAGCTAACAAACCAGCAGATTTTGTAACAACAGATCTAAAGGGTAAAGCAGAATACAAATACTCAATCCAAGTAAGTAACCTAAACTGTACAGGTTGTGGTTTATGTGTAAATGAATGTCCAGCTAAAGAAAAAGCTATAAACATGACAACAGTTACTGAAGCAAACAAAGACACAACTGATTGGGATTATGCAATGAACCTTAAGGATAAAAAAGATGTCTTTAAGAGATTTTCACTCAAAGGTAGTCAATTCTCACAACCACTACTTGAGTTCTCTGGGGCTTGTGCAGGATGTGGAGAAACACCTTATGCAAAACTATTAACTCAACTATATGGTGAAAAAATGTTCTGGATCAATGCTGTTGGTTGTTCATTAGCATGGGGAGCAGATTTCCCATCAATCCCATACACTGTAAATAAAGATGGTCATGGTCCAGCATTCTATGGTACTCTTTTTGAGGATACTGCAGAAAACGGACTAGGAATGGCATTATCTATAGAACAAAAAAGAGAATATGTGAGAGAAAGAGTTCAAGAGCTGAAAGAAGTTTCTGGAGACAAATTAAAAGAAGCATGCAGTGAATGGCTAGACACATACCAAGATTTTGATGAAAATACTAAAAAATCTGAAATCCTAATTGCTGCTATGGAAGAAGGAATTACAGAAGAAAATAAGGCTTTAATTAATGATATCATGGAAAGAAAAGATATGATATCAAAGAAAGTTGTCTGGATATATGGTGGAGACGGATGGGCATACGATATTGGATTCGGTGGCCTTGATCACTTAATCGCTTCTGGTGAAGATATAAATATAATGATAGTTGACACTGAAGTATATTCAAATACTGGCGGCCAATCTTCAAAAGCTACTCCAATTGGTGCTACTGCAAAATTTGCTGTATCAGGAAAAAACACAAAGAAAAAAGACCTAGGTAGAATGCTAATGACCTATGAAAATGCCTATGTTGCATCAGTTTCTATGGGTTCAAATCCTAACCAATTAATAAACGCTATTGATGAAGCTGTTAAATTTAAAGGCCCATCAGTCATCTTATGCTATGCACCATGTATTAATCATGGTTTAAAACAAGGTATGTGCAAATCTCACCAAGCTATGAGAGATGTTGTAAGTACAGGATTATGGCCACTATATAGATTTAACCCAAAACTAGATAAACCATTTAAGTTAGATTATAAAAAGCCTACAATGAAGGTTAAAGACTATTTTATGACTGAGGTTAGATATTCATCATTAGCATTAAAATATCCTGAAAAAGCAGAAGAACTATTTGCAATTGCTCAAGAAGAAGTAGATAAGCGTTTTGAAACTTATAGTAAGTTAGAAAAGTTTTATAACGAATAATTATTATTGTTAATTTATTAATTAATGAATAATAATTCTGATATTCATAATTTAAAAGGACTCGGTAATAAAAGGTAATCCCATAAATTTGGACCTAATACCATTGTGATTTTAATAAATGCTCTTGTATTAATATTGCCCTATAGAGAATATTATTAAGAATTATAAAAGACTAAGCTTGGAGATTTTCCGCTTAGTCTTTTTCTTATAAGTTTAATACAAATTTTTCGATTGCTTCTCCCACGGCACCCTTGTTGTTATCGTGGCTTGCTACGTAGTCGGCGCTTTCTTTTACTTGAAGTCTCGCATTTTTTACAGCGACAGATGTGCCTGCGGCTTCTAGCATGGCTACGTCGTTGTAGTTATCTCCTATGGCAAGAACATCTTTCATTTCTATACCGTAGTGG
>QWCK01004048.1_pt1 | contig 15005 bp, 35 predicted proteins | sample 1972571 | NCBI WGS metagenome assembly QWCK01 (sample SAMN09866710, study PRJNA288562) | Human gut metagenome isolate term2_stool, whole genome shotgun sequencing... | isolation source: gut | host: Homo sapiens | place: USA: California
CATTTTATACTCCTTTATTTTTGATATTAAAGTAGTATAATAACAATGAGTGTGTTATTATTACACTACTTCGCTCCGTGTTTGCCCACGGGGCTTTTTATTACTTATTTTTATATTCTAATTGGTTATATTGTATATCAATTCCATTTCTCAGTACTTCAGATTTATTCATCTTTGTAATTTTAGATATTTTTTCCAACTTTCCGTTATCCGTTTTTGAGATTCTGAATTTTATTTGTATATCTTTAGGTTCATCTCCAACAATTGGTCTACCCATTTTCTTTTTTTCTTTACTCACATAATACCTTGCCTTTCTCTTGCTCTGTGATATAATGTAAGTACAAGGGGCGAACAAGAACCCCTGTACTATTTGTTCTTATAGAAGACTTTTTCCTATTTAATGAGGTCTTCTATTTTTTTTATTGTTTCTTCTTTAACACCATCATCTTTTAATATTTGAATTATAGCTTTCATCAAAGTTTCAAAGATTTTATTTGTCATTTCCTCTTCCATTTTCTCCCTCCTCTTGTTCAAATTCAATAAGTTAATTTCTTATTGTAATTATATTATACATTATGTCCCCACATAAGTCAAGCACTTTTTGAAATTTTTTTATTATTTTTTTGCAAGCAAAAAGGAGAGCGTTTATACTCTCCTTTCTAAAATATGAATTAACAAGTTGTCTTTGAACTTCCCAAGCCAAATCATCAGTAAAAGATTTTACTAACATTAGGTATCCGCTTTCGGTGAAAAGATAACCACCTCTAGGACTTTCTATTCCTAAGCGACGAATTTCGTCGTTTTTGCATTTATCAACGTTCATATAATAAAAATCTACGTTTTCTATAAAATGTTTCTTATTCGTTCTAAAATTTCTACTAGCTGTACCTTCTGGTCTTTCATGTACCAAATCTATATCTTTAAAAGTTACTACTGGTTGGTTATTGTATATTTTTCTTTCTATACTGTTGTTATTAATTGTTATACTATTCATTTTTTATAAACTCCTAATTGTTATTTTTAGGAGAAACAGTATAATAATATTGCAAGTAGTATTATACTATTTTCTCCTGTATTTCTTTTTGTGAGATACGGGAGATTTTTTTATTGTCTTTCTTTTCTTATTCTTATTTCTTTATTTTTCTTATCTAAAACTAATTCCACCTCTCTTTCATTTTCATTTATACCTAAATCACGTAACCATGGTATAGGCATGTTTACTTTAGCTCCAACGCCGTTTCCAGCCTTATGAAATATAATTCTTAATTTTCTTTTCTCCATATTAGTACCTCACATTTTCAATTATATTACGTTAGTACCTACTTGTCAAGGGTAAATTAAAAATATTTTTTTATTATTTTCATAAATCCATCAACTAGGCTGCCAAAAAACAAATGATAGATAACTTACACGCACCTTTTTAAAAATAATATAATAATCTTAGGAGAAAAATTTGGCAGCTTAGCTCATAAATTTAGGTATAAAAAAAGACGAACCCAATCGTTCGCCTTTAAAATGTATACACTTTTAACCTTACAAAAAGTATACCACAAAATAGGAAATTTGTCCCACTTTTTATAAATTTTCTCTATAAAGACTTTTATAAATACTCAACAAAGCAGCATCACTCTTTCTCCAAATTATATTTTTAGACAAATCATGCCTTAAAGCAATCCCCCTAATAGTATCATGCTTATCACTATACTTATCATAAACCCAAAGCCTAAAAACAATAGATTGCAGCATATTATCGCCAAGTTTAGCAATAGCATTAGAAATTTCCTCATCACTAAGTCGAATTTTTTTTATCTCATCTTCCAAAAATTCAATCTCATCAAGAATAGAAATTATCTTTTCCTCTTGGCTAGTTCCGCCACCATTAGTAGGATCAGAATCCGACCAACCACAACGGAGCATATCAAGCCTGTCCATTTTTTCCACAATTTCAGCCTTGATGTTATCAATTAATTTAAGATTTTCCCCATAATTTGAAAGCCTAATCTTTACAATCTCAATATTTTCCCTAAGCTTTCTATTTTCCCTAATCTTTCTATAATTCATCACTTCTCCTTTGAATTTATAAATCACTACCTACCAGAAGAACCAAAACCATTAACACCTCTATGAGTATTAGTGTTAATCTCCCAAATTTTTACTAATGGTACAATACTTTCTTTCCTAAATACCAGTTGACCGATTCTATCGCCTTTTTTTATTTCATAATCATTACCAGTAAGATTTGTAATAGAAGCCTTAATTTCTCCCCTATAAGAAGTATCAATAAGACCAAGATTACATATTAAACCCTTACTAGTATTACCAGATCTTGGTCTTAAATCGGCATAATATCCATCATCTAATTCCAAGAAAACACCAGTAGAAATAGTAGCAGTTTCCATTGGTTCTAATATCCTATCTTCCATAGCTCTTACATCATAACCAATATCTCCATCTTTCTTACTTAATATGTAAGGTGCTTTGTACTTAATCATTAAAAACCTCCTCAAAATTATCATCAATTTTCATTTCAATTTCACAAATAAAATTTTCAATATCCTTATCCGAAAAATCAAACTTATTTTTCAAAACATAAACAACAATCTCCAAAAATAAAGAACAATCATTAATATTTAAAAACTTACTCATACTTATAATCCAAAAATCTTACACCTTGCCTAAAAATAACCTCATATTGGGATAGATCATTAGCTTTAACATACTTTCTACCAAATATTTCTTTCATATTAGACCAAACCTGCCAAGGAATAAAAAAATACCTGTCCTTTATCCCAATACAAACACCAGCAAGACCACCCAAGCGACTTTTAATCTCCAAAACCTCAGCTTGCTTCTCCGAAACCACACTTTGTTTAATCCTATCAGTTCTTGTATACTTAGCCTCAAAACAAATCGACCTACCACCATCAAGAGTCCCCTCAAAATCAGGATTAGCATTCTTAGTAAACTGGCCCTCAAATCGACCAGCTTTTTTAAGCCTAATAACCCTAAAAGGCTCATCAATCTTAGCAATATCAGCCTTGCCCTCAGCCCTATAATACTTACAAGCCAAATCAATCAACTTCTCAAAATTTTTACCAAAACCATTAGCCTGTAACGATTTAAAACTTTGGAGATTAGTCATCCTCAACCTCATCTAAATCAATTTCAATTAGCTTATAATCATCAATACAATCCCCAAATAATACATCTTTAGCAACAACTTTAGCAAAAGCTTTTGTCTTATATTTAGATAATATCTTTATACACTCGCTTGACCAATCATAGATCATATATATTTTTGACTTTTCTTCTTCCCTTTCATCAATTGGTGTTTTTGCATATTCAATAATTAGGTCAAACAGTTTATCTTGGTTTTCCCATTCAACATCTACAAAACAGAAAGATTTAATAACATACATTCGTTTAGTAGATACTGTAGCAACGGTAAGTCCTTGATTCATAATCTCTATTTGTGAATAAACTTTACGAACCTTATATCCTAACTCCTCAACTCTTTTAATAAATTCCTTAGTTTTCATTCTCCACCTCCACAACTTCCACCTTATAATCTTTAATATTTAAACCTTTCTTTTGACTTCTCATCTTAGTGTAAATAGTCATCTCAGACTTACCAGAATCCATAGCTAATTCCTTAATAGTCCTGCCAACAGCAATAGGCCATTCCAATTCATCTGCCGTTACCATAAAATACAATTTCTCCATAACTTACCTAAAAAGGAATATTATCATCCTCAATCTCCACAAAATCATCACTAAAATAATCATCGATATTGGTTATGTTGTTATAAGCCTTATTATTATCTCCATTAGATTTTGTATTCAAAAATCTTACCCTATCAGCTCTAACATCAGTTGTATAAACCATATTTCCATCTTTATCTTTGTATGAACCTGTTTGAATTTTTCCAACAATAGCACACAATGAACCTTTTTGTAGATACTTTGAACAAACTTCTCCCATCTTGCCCCATACAACTATTCTTGGAAAATCTGCCGTAGGATAATTATTCGCAATAGCCTCTTCTCTTTTTTCTTTGCTCATTTCCCTATCTACTGCAAGGGTAAAAGAACAAACAGCCATACTAGATTTTGTATATCTAAGCTCTGGATCTCTTGTAAGCCTACCTACTAGAGTTAAATTATTAATCATCTATTTCTCCCCATTCATAAATCTTTTCTAGCTCTTCTACAGCCTTATCAAATTTTTTAAGACAAGCCTTTCCCATTGGTTCGATTAATGGTAAATTAATCGTATAATTACTATCTCCAATTTTTTCCATAGCATTTTCCAAATAAGTATAAATACTAGCTTGAATAAATCCAATTTCTATAGGATTAAATTCTACACTAACAACCATATCTTCTACATCATTCACTTTCTTTTTCATCCGTTTCCTCCACTTCTTTAACGCAAAGCCCTATTTCTCTTAAATCAAATTGATAATCTCCAAAAGAAATTATTGATGATTTTTCATCTTGCCTTATATTTACATAAATCTTTTTAGGTCTTCCAAAACCTTTAAATAAATTATCAAAAAATCTCTTAGTTTTAATCTTTAACAAAATATCTCCTCTTTCAAAACCTATAAACTATAATTCCAACAAAAGCCAAGGCTGACAATTGCCCAAATACTAATCCAAAATCAAATTTAGAAAAACCTAATTTTATTTTCCCAAGTTTTTTAAAGCCAAAATAGCACAGGTCACAAATAATCAGCATAATAATTAATCTTTTAATAAGTAAAGGCACTATAAACCCTCCACATAATTTTTAAAATCTCCAGAATATTCAATATCATCAAATATTTCCTCTTCGCCATTCCTATTGATAATCTCCAAATGAGCGTATCCGTCTACAACTTCAACCCTACAAATCCTAAAAAAATCCGTGTTTAAATATATAGTTGAATCATCTATACTTTTAATTTTTATAAACATTTCTTCCCCCTAATCAAAAAAATCCAATTGTCCATCATCAATCTTGCCAATTTTTATGCACTTATCTGTAAGCTCTATAGCCATATTATCTGTATCACTAGCCCCCTTATCAGAAAAAGACTTTTTAAAGCTTGATTTCACATTAAAAGTAATAATTGGTTTTACAAATGGTCTTATCTCAAAATCATTACCTTCTCTTGGTATCTTTATCTCATCTTCAACAGTAGATAGGGAAATTTTTATATCTATATCTCCAGAATAAAATTCCCCCTTTAAAATTTTTACCATCACTACATTTAAATGGCTGTCACAGGTTGCAAGAAAATTCTCAAACAAATTTGGGTTTAAAATACTAAATCTTTCCATTCTTTTTCTCCTAACATAATCTCTTTCTCAATTTCAAATATATAGACCACCCAGTAAAATCATTATAAGTAGCTACTATCCCATTATCCTTATCGGTAATCTTGTAACCCTTATATATCTTCTCCCACCTTTGGGTATTATAAGGATCTAGTGCATACTCTATTAATCTTTTCCTGGAATACTTATGGTCATTCGTTCTTATATATGGTCTTTCTAAATTTTTACTACAAGACCATCTTCTCCTATAGGTACAATGCCTAGCCAAATAATTTGCCAAGCCCAAAATACCTGTGTTCACATCTTCTTGAATTCTTTTGCTATTGGCATAACCAATAGTATCTCCAATCTTTTCTCCCTTTTTTCTTTTTCTCCTCCATAAATTTTCTATCTCATCTCTTCCCAATGAACTTTTTATAAGCAAGTGATGATGAAACCTAATAGACTCATCTTTACTTTTCTTTTCAGAAGTAACTACTATATATTTGAATTCATCTTCTAGTCCTAGTGTTTTTATCCTTCTTCTAATCCTTAGAAAAAAATTAGTCATCTCCTTAGTAGCCTCATAATAAGACTTGGGTAAATATTTATCCTTATAGGTAAGAGTTAAAAATATATCCCCTTCTCCAAAATTTGTTTCAGCAAGCCATATAAATTTTCTTCTAGCATTTTTATCATTAAGCTTATCCTGTTTTGGTAGAGATACTTTTTTCTTTTTGCTCCTCTTAGATTTTTTCTTATCAAGTTGATTTTCATTTAAAGCATATAGATCAACTTCCATATATTTTTTTCCACAAACTATTTTCTTTTCTCTAATAAAATTTCTCATATAATAATTCCTCACGAATGTCGCAAAAGATAATACCCATTACAAGCACCTAAAGGAAGTAGAAACTTCCTTGAAAAATAGGCAAAATCTCTTGCAAAAAGAATTTCCAGAGGTATATTATATATGAGGATATACACACTGGATGAGGTCAATCGACCTCATTCTTTTTTTTGCACAAAATCTACAACTAATATTTAAATCTTCTTTTAAATAAATCTTTCAATATCTCCCTTAAAGATTCCCCTTCTTTTTAGTTCACATAAAACTAAAAAGTGCATATCAAAACAATCTTCATTACAACCATTCTTTCTAGGATTAATGCCAGACCCAACCCCATTAAAATATTCCCCAAGAGAAATAACATCTTCATCATCTACATTAATTAAATTTTTCATAAACATAACTTGATTTTCTATCTTCATAAATATTCTCCAAATGTTAAATAAAATAATAAATATACATCTTAGCCAAATCTTAAACACATATGATATAATCTTAATAAATATATAATTAGAAGGTGAAAATAATGCATAGTCAAACTCTAATAATAATTATTCAAAGCATTGTATCTTTGCTTTCAATAGCTGGATCATATTACTTTGGAATAAAAACCCAGGAAAAGAAAGATATAAAAAATAATCTTAAAAATCGTTATGAACAAGCTTATGTACCTGTTATAAAACTATTGATTATAGATCTTCCAAATTCTCCTAACTTCATTACAAACAGAAATGTAGCTGATGAATACTGTAATATAATAATTAATAATATATATCAATATGAAGATCTAACATGGGATAGTTGCTATCCATTCTATAATTCATATCTAGAATATATGGGATATAAAGAAATACATCCCGATTTACAATCACAGATACCTTATATTAATATAAATTTTATAAATGTGATAAAGCCCATACTTCAAGAAGGCTCAAAAATATCAAAACGATTATCAGAACCAGATATTTCCACCTATCTTTTACACCACATTGAGCAAAGCTGTATGCCGCCAAAAGGGTGAGACTTATTAACTGAATTAAACAAACTACCAATATTTCCATATTAATAAAACACCTCAATTATAATAAGATTAAAAACATATAGGCTATCTTAACTACGCTTTTAATTAAATTAAAACGTAGTATAATAACCCTATAAATATATTTCTAAAAAGCCGATTGCCGTCGGCTTATTTTTTATGCCAAAAAAGCCATCAAAGACCCCATAAACATCAATACAATTCCTGCTACCCTAGTAATTTCATTCGGTCCTGCGAGTGCTAATGTCATACATAAGCTGACAATAAAAACTCCTAAAACCTTATCTCTTATTCTTTCCTTTTCTGGCTTGGCAGTAAATCTAACACAAACATCATCAACCTTTTTGCCATCTAACATTTCAAATATTTGGCTTCTCTTTCTAATTTTTCTAGTTTTTTTATTTTCCATTTTTTCCTCCTAATTTAAAATCCACCTAATATTTTTTGGTATCCTTTTATAATTTCCTTATAGTTCTCATTTTCAAATTTTAATTTTCTATTTTCTTCTTTTAAATGTCTTATATTATCTAAAGTGGGGCTGGTTTTTTTATATTCTTCTAATTTATGAACTTGATCTACTGGATATGTTGCACGTCCAACCTTTGTTCTTGTTAGTAGTCCGTTAGATTCTAATGTTGCAATATGTGAAATGCTTACACCCCATCTTTTAGATAATTCAGTTGCTGAATATAAAGTTTTTTCCATATATTTTCCTTATCCCAAAAACTTATTAACAAAATAAATCAAAACCACTTAGATTAAGAAAATGGGATATACTCTACTTTGTAATTTTTATCGCTTATCTCACTATTAGAATTAATAGAAACTATTAACCTATTTTTATTATCAGAGATTATAATTTCCTTAACCTTTTTATCTCCAATAATAATAGGCAAAGGTTCAAGCAAATCTTCAATATCAATTCCATAACCTTTAATCAAATTCTTTAACTTATTTTGAGTTTTTCTCCCACAAGCTATTTCCTTTTTCATCATTCCATCAAAATGTGACCTAGAAATATTAAGCTCTCTACAAAATTCAGCTACAGAATTGAAATTATCTTCAATTAATTTATCAATCTCTATCTTTTCCAAGAATCTTTTCATTCATTCTTCCTCCTTCACAATTAATATAGGTTTAAATTTGATTGTATATTATTTAAAACACGTTTTAATTGTATTTTTATTTAAAAAAATATCGTCTAAACCGACGCCGAAATAATCAGCGATTTTCTTTGCAGTCTTTAAATTCATATTGTCAGAATTTTCAACCTTGCTTAATGTTTGTTGGCTAATACCGATTGCATCAGCCACTTCTTTTTGACTTACACCCTTATAAGCCCTTAATAATTTAATATTGTTCACAATAACAACCACCCCCTTTAAATTTTCTCAATCTCCAATGGTATAATATAAATAAAACACAAGGAGAACACAATGCTTACAATACAAACATATAAACTACTAAAAGACATCAAAAAATTAAATAAACCAGTAATTGCTTCAATAGATAAAATAAACAATGAAGTCAGTATCTATGAACTGAAAAATGCATCTTCAATTTATCTTGGATTTCCTTCCCCACCAAAAGATAAGAAATTAATACACATATATAAATTTGACGAATATAAATATCTATTAGAAAAACATTACATAGCTATTTATACAAATCCCTATATATCATTCACTCATCTTGGGTATAGGATAAAGCAAATAAACGCTATAAACCTTTGCTGGCAATTATTTTTTTCAGTCATAATTCCATTTATAGTTGCCTACTACACAAGCAAATAACTATAAATTAAATTTCCTAGTTAAAATGCTTACACTAAAACTCAAAACAATAATAAAAATCAAACGAAAAACTTGAAATTCCAAAGTGTTTTGATTATATAAAAACCATGATGAAAAATCAGGACAATCTCCATAAGGTGTATACTTATCCCAATCAATAATCTGACTTAAATAGAAAAGAACTATAAAAATCAAAATAATCAGTCCTAACATCACAAACTTAGAAAAACTCCCCATTCCCCCTCCTTTCTTTTTCTTTAACTTTTCTACAGAACCAATCTCCAATCTGCTATAATAAAATCAGAAAGGAGAGAATAATATGAATAATTCAATAAAAGTTAAAGTTTCCGACTTGTACGAAATAGTTAAACAACTAAAAGACGATAATATGGATACCGTAGATCTAACTATTTTAGGCGAAGATTTAGAAGATGAAGAATATGATGATGAAGATGCCTACCTATATGCTCCTGCACTATCATTTCAAGCCTTTTCTAAATCATCTGAATTTGCTATTGACTACGACCCAATAGATTCAGTCGATTAACTAATATAGCTCTGGATTAACTAGAGCTATTTACTTTTTAATACAGAAAACTCCCTATTATCCCTATTCAAAAATACAATATTAAATTTAATATCTTTCCCAGTTCTTTTTCTTAAAATTCTCTTAAAATTTATAAATTCCTTTTGAATATCAAATTCCTCTTCCTTACTTTCTACAAAAACATTACATTCTAAATCAATAACGTTTGAATCAAATTTCATAAAACCTCCTTTTTTACACCGCCAAAAGAAATCCCCATCCTCCCCAATCTGCTATAATAAAACCAGAAAGGAGGTGATTATATGCCAAATACTACATTCTATGAACAAGCAGAATGCTTAACACGACTTCTACTTGAATCAAAAGACTTATCTGAACAAACACCAGAAACATTAGTAAAACTCTATAAAGAAACATACGAACAAATTCAAAACTCTTTAAGAAATTACACAAAAAACAATTAATTATTAATATTAATATTGATAGGAGTGCAATCAATTTTGTACTCCTTTTCTAAATACTCAATCTTTTTAAATACATCATCCAAAAATTTAAGATCTTCATATTTAAAAGCTACAAAATTAATATCTATACCTACGTTCTTTCTTGTATTTTTATTACCTTCAGCCTTTATAACCTCTCCCATTCCCCCTCCTTTCTTTTTCTTTAACTTTTCTACAGAACCAATCTCCAAATTTGATATAATAAAACAAAAAGGAGAAAATAATGCAGCTAACCAAACTAAATTTAACTTTTAACAATAGACTAAACTCAGTAACCGCTCCCTTAACTTGCCCTTACTGTGGCAAAGTTGTAGAACTAACCGAAAGAAACTCAACTATGATGGCTTTTTCCAAAAACCAAGAAATATATCTGAAGATTCTTCACGCTAAATGTTGTTCAAAAAATTTAGCAGCTACCTACCTATTAGAAAAAAACCAAAATGAAGAAATAAAAATAGAATTTATTTCATCATATCCGATGTCATCAGATACTTACTTCTATCCATCAATCCAAGACTTATCCCCAAACTGTATCAGACTATATAAAGACTCATCATTTGCCTATGATCACAATATGTATGACATTGCAGCTATGGGTTATAGAAAATCCTTAGAATATCTAATAAAAGACTATGCTATAAAAGAATTAAATAAGCCCAAAGAAGAAGTAGTAAAAAAATCCTTATATGATTCCATTAGCTCCTACATGCCACTACAACAACTAATCAATACAGCAGATGTCGTAAGACTATTAGCTAACGATAAAACACATTATCAGGAAAAATATAAAGAATATGACATAGAAGTCTTAAAAAAATACCTAGATATATTTCTAAAACTTATTGACACTGATTATTCAATAAATCATCCTCCTGTTTCTCGCCAAAATTAATGTCTATGCTCATTGATGAAATCTCTTTAATAAGAGAATTAACATCATTGAGCTTTTTTTCTAACTCATTAAGTTTCTCCAAACATATCTCTATACCTTCAACATTTATCTTTACATTAGAATTAATAAAATTAGCCATTCTCTCCCCCTTTCTTGTTTTGTTAATTATATAATACACGTTTTAATTGTATTTGTCAAATATTTTTTTAATTTATACTTGTATTTTTTTATATAAAACACGTTTTAATTGTTGTATAATACCATTTTTAATTGTAAAATACAGTAAAGAGGTGATTATAATGCAAATAAAAGATAAATTAAAACAATTAAGAAAAGACAGAGGACTTAAACAAGAAGATGTTGCCTTTAAATTAAATATGTCTACAAGTGCGTATGGTTACTATGAACAAGGAAAAACTACTCCACCTTTACATAACTTGAAAAAACTAGCAAGTCTTTACAATATTTCAATATCAGAATTAACAGGAGAAAAAAACGACACAGTAGAAATGCTAGGTCAAGCAGTAACAATGAATAAGTACCCTTACATAGACGATTACGTATCAGCAGGATCACCAGTAAATATAGAAGGTATGAAAGACGTCCCGAATATCTACGTACCAGACGAACTCCTTGGATCTTATGCAGGAAGCAAAAGATTATTTTTCCTTAAAGTAAATGGCGAATCAATGAATAAAATAATTCCCAACGGTTCAACTATAGGAGTAATAAGCTACGACAGCATTAACGATATAAAAAACGGCGATATAGTAGTCTACTCAACCGAAGACCACTCATTCGCCGTAAAATATTTCTACAAAGAAGAAAACAAACTAATCTTCAAACCCTCCTCCACCTACCACTACTACTACGACAAAGTTTTCGACATAAACGACAACATAAGAATAATAGGAAAAGTTGTAATTTATTCAGTTATGCTTTAGAAAGGATATTAAAATGAAAGACATTTTTGAATGTGAAGTAATCAAAATATTAGATCACAAAAATATATTAATAAGCTACGGAAGAGCTAACGGAGCTTCTTCAAAAGATTTAGTTAGAGTTATAGAAAAAGGAGAAACTATAGAATATAAAGGCGAAGATTATGGATCATTAGATAATATAAAGGCTGAACTATATATTAAAGAAATATACGAAAGATTTTCATTGTGTCAAAGCGTAAAGAAAACTAGTAATATTACCAACGAATTTTCTAAATCTATTCTTTCTCTATACAATTATCAGTCAGCTACTCTAAATGTAAACGAAGATCAAATAGACAATATAGAAATTCCTAATAATAGAACAATAAGTTTAGGCGATACAGTTGAAGTAATAAAATTCTAGTTGACAATTTAGCCTACACGTACTATAGTAGTGATATATAGATGACTTAGTTGCGAGAGAAATCTCGAACTGCAAAGCCCTATCACTGTTATAGTGATAGGGTTTTTTGCTTTATAAGGAAATAGTGATGACTAACAATATAAAACCAGATAAACCATTCAAGACATTAGATGAGCAGATTCAAATATTAAAAGATAGGAAACTTTTAATAGAAGATAATAAGTTTGCTAAACATGCACTTTTGACTTTTTCTTATTATAACTTAATTAACGGATATAAAGAATGTTTTATGATAAACGACGAATTCAGACCAAATGTTTCAATTGAATATCTTTACCAGTTCACATTATTCGACCACAATATTCAAAATTTAATTTTTCCATACACTATTGATATTGAAACAAGATTTAAAACAGCTCTAGCATATATAATATCAAAAAAATACGGAGTTTTTCAAGAAGAGTACTTATCAAAAAATAATTATATGCGTGGTTCAAAAAATCAAAGTGACGTTAATAAAATATTAAATGATATTAAGAAAACTTATAACAAAAAAGAAATAAAGTTTATAGATCAACCAACAAGGCATTATTTTCTTAATAAAAATCATATACCACCTCGGATTTTATTTAAAAATATATCCTTTAATAATGCAATAAACTTATATTCAATTTTACAACCAAATGATAAAAAAGAAGTTTGTAATATGATTTTAGATATAGATATTGATATAGAGCAAAAAAAACAATTATTTAAAAACTGTCTTAGTATAATAAGAAAATTCAGAAACAAAATAGCTCATAACTTAAAATTTATAACTTACAAAACTCCCGAAATTACTTTATCTAAGAAAGTACTTAAAAACACTCAGTATAAAATTCTTTTTGATAAAAAAACTTATAACAAGGTTTATTCCCTTATAATTGCTATCAACATTATGTTAAATGATATGTACACAATATTTGACTTTAATAACTCATTGATTGAAATTTTCAATTTTTATAATGAATACAATAAAGACATAGTAATTGATTACTGTAAAATAACTGAAATCCCATTAGATATTGAGGATAAACTTTCTAATTATCTAAAAAATATATCTTAGTTTTATTTTATCAAAATCAATTTACAAGCCCTTGTTAAAGGGCTTACTTACATATTGAAAGGAGATTTAAAAATGAAAAATGTATCTCTAACAGTAAGAAAAAGAACCGACAGTGGTAATTGGCAAGCAATAATAAGACAAAAACAAGGAAATACTTGGAGACAGGTAGAAAGTAAAGGTGGATTTAATAAAAAAATTTTAGCTCAAAATTGGGGAAATAGTAAATTAAAGTACTGGCAAAGTAAAACTATTACAGAATATGATAAATATACAATAGGAAAATTGAAAGAACTATATTTGCAATTTAAGAAAAATGAAATTAAAGAAACTACTTTATTAACAAAGATATCTTGCTTAAATAGTTCGAAAATTATAGATGATTGGTACCCATGTGATTTAACTAAAGAGAAAGCTCTTGAACTTTCAAACAAAATTTCTAATGCTGGTATGATAGAACTGAGAACATTTTATAATTTTTTGATAAAAGAACTTGATATGGAGCTTAAAAATCCAATAAAAAGTACAGTTAAAAAACAAGAAGAAAAAAGAGCATTAATAACAGAAGAATTTTTAGAACTCAGGAGCTTTTTCACAAGAGAAGACCACCTTTTAGCTCTGGATATATGTTATTACCATGGGCTAAGAGGTGGTGAATTAGCAGGACTGACAAGTTTTGGCGATATTACAGATAAATATATAAATATAAATAAACAATGGAGTGGAAAAATAAAACAATTTGACACACCAAAAAGTAGCAACGGATATAGAAAGGTTCCAACAAGGACGAGTGTTTATAAAGAATATTTAGAATATTTAAGTAATATGAAAACTATTCCTATAGATGGTAGATTATTTCCATTTAACAATTTTCACGCATGCTTAACTTATGCTATGTCAAAAAATTTAAAAAATACTCCATACAAAGAAATAAGACTACACCATTTACGCCATAGCTTCATAACCAATCTAATCCAACAAGGTTTAGATATACAAACTGTAGCTTATGTTGCAGGAGACAAAGTCGACACGATATTGAAAAACTATAGTCACATAAATAAAAATACAGATAAAATTTTAAGAAAAGCTATCTCAGAAATCTAATTTCAAAAAAAATTGTGACTGGTTTGTGACGCAATGGTTGACGTTATTGTAAAATCAAAGTTTAAAACAATTTCAATACATCAAATGTTATCAATCAACCAACGTAAAATACACAATTATTTTACTCTTACACCTTAAATATACCCTTTTTACAATATTTTCATTTTTTTTACCAGCTAATCCAATTTTTTTACTTTGTTTATTTTTAGAGTTTTTTATAATTTTGCTGGGAGTTATAAGATCAAATCTTCTTCTAATGATTTGTATTTTCCTATAGTTTCTTCTTCAAAGGATTCTTTGTTGTACATTTTTATTATTGTTACAAAGTCTTCTTCTTTTTTTATTGTTTTTTCAATTTCTCTTTTTAGAGCAATAATTTTTGACGGGCTTATTTCTCCTCTAAATACTGAATTTTGGTGGTGAGTTAAATATTTTTTGCAAATTTTAAAGACTTTATTTACTCTTTTTTCTCCAACATCATAGAATAGAAATACATAATTGTAATTTTTCCCCATCAATATTTCCTT
>QWCK01012744.1_pt1 | contig 15005 bp, 11 predicted proteins | sample 1972571 | NCBI WGS metagenome assembly QWCK01 (sample SAMN09866710, study PRJNA288562) | Human gut metagenome isolate term2_stool, whole genome shotgun sequencing... | isolation source: gut | host: Homo sapiens | place: USA: California
AGCTTTGCGGACCGGCAGGAACTCATGAAGCTACCAATGCGCTAGCCTGACGATCGGCGTGGCGCGGCGGGAATGTTGTAGATCGCCTGCACCCGGAGATACCTACACTGAACTCTTTTCGGACATGGGTTCGACTCCCATCGCCTCCACCAACAAAAAGCACCTGGATTCGTTGAAATCTGGGTGCTTTTCTTTTTGTTGAAACTGGTTTATGAAGCACTCTATAGCACAGAACGATTTGCTATTAGGGCGGCTTTTGTCACAATTTGTACGTATTTCCAGCAAAACAGAATGATTGTATAAAATTTATACACCCGCTAAAGTTTGTTTGTTGTCTGCTGCGGCGGCGCGGGGTATACTGTTGCCATAAGGACGGCGCAAGGATGCCGAAAAAAGCAATAAAAAGCAGGGAGGCTTTTCTATGTACTATTCCAGTGGCAACTATGAAGCATTTGCAACTCCTAAAAAGCCGGAGGGTGTCGATCATAAATCTGCATATATCATTGGTTCCGGTCTGGCCGCACTGACGGCTGCATGTTATCTGGTGCGTGACGGCCAGATGAAGGGCGAGCATGTGCATGTGTTTGAGAAAGACCCCATCCCCGGCGGTGCCTGCGACGGCTACAAATACGATATTGGTTACGTGATGCGCGGTGGCCGCGAGATGGATAACCACTTCGAGGTCATGTGGGATCTGCTGCGCTCCATTCCGTCTCTGGAGACCGAGGGTGCCAGTGTGCTGGATGAGTACTACTGGCTGAACAAGGAAGACCCCAACTATTCACTGTGCCGTGCTACCGTCAACCGCGGCGAGGATGCCCACACCGATGGCAAGTTCGGCCTGTCTGATAAGGGTGCTATGGAGATCATGAAGCTCTTCTTCACCCCCAACGAGCAGCTGCAGGATAAGAAGATCACCGATTTCTTTGATGATGAAGTGCTGAACTCCAACTTCTGGCTGTACTGGCGCACCATGTTTGCCTTTGAAAACTGGCACAGTGCTCTGGAAATGAAGCTCTATCTCAAGCGCTATATCCACCACATCGGCGGCCTGCCGGATTTCACCGCCCTGCGCTTTACCCGCTACAACCAGTATGAATCTATCATCCTGCCCATGGTCACTTACCTGAAGGACCACGGCGTGCAGTTCCACTATGAGACCAAGGTCGTGGACGTGAAATTTGATATCAATGGCAAGCGCAAGCAGGCAAGCAGCGTGGTTGTGGAGCACGCAGGTGAGATCAGCACCATTGACCTGACCGAAAATGATCTGCTGTTCATCACCAACGGCGGCTGCGTGGAAAGCTGCACGATGGGCGCACAGGACAAGGCAGCAGGCTTTGATCCCACCATCAAGCCGGGCAACGGCTGGGATCTGTGGAAGAAGATCGCTGCACAGGACCCTGCATTCGGCAATCCTGAAAAGTTCTGCTCCGACCCTGAACATTCCAACTGGGAAAGCGCCACCATCACTACGCTGGACGACAAGATCCCGCAGTATATCCAGAAGATCTGCAAGCGTGACCCGTTCAGTGGCCACACCGTCACAGGCGGCATCGTCACCGTTAAGGACTCCAACTGGCTGCTCAGCTGGACGCTGAACCGTCAGCAGCAGTTCCGAGACCAGCCCAAGAACCAGCTGTGCGTCTGGGTCTACGGCCTGTTCAGTGATAAGCCCGGCAACTACGTCAAAAAGGCCATGCGTGACTGCACCGGCAAGGAACTGTGCATGGAGTGGCTGTACCATATCGGTGTGCCCGAGGATCAGATCGAAGAGCTGGCCGAGCACAGTGCCAACACCATCCCGGTCATGATGCCGTATATCGATGCATTCTTTATGCCGCGTGCGATGGGCGACCGTCCTGATATCGTGCCGGAGGGTGCTGTCAACTTTGCCTTCCTGGGTCAGTTCGCCGAGACCGGCCGTGACACCATCTTCACCACAGAATACTCCATGCGCACCGGTATGGAAGCTGTGTATACCCTGCTGGACATCGACCGCGGTGTGCCCGAGGTCTGGGGCAGCACCTATGATGTACGTGCCCTGATCGATGCAACGGTCAAGCTGCGCGACGGCAAGAAGATCACTGACATGGATCTGCCGCTCATCCCGCGCCTTGCCATGAAGGAAGCTTTGAAAAAGATCGAGGGTACCGACCTTGAGAAATTCCTCAAGGAATACAATGCGATTTGAGCTCGTTGCTCTGATCCATTTTTGAATCCCCTTTGAAAACAGCCCGCTTTTGCAGTCAACGACTGGCTGCAGATGCGGGCTGTTTTTTGCCCTGAAAAGGAATAATGTTGCACAAAAAGTGTGACTTAGTACCGTGAATTATGAACAAATTGTTCGATTCCGGGTTGTTCTTGGGTGTTTTGTGTGTTATGCTTAATATAACAAGCGTCGGGCTGGTTCTGTGCGCCCGATAAAAACAAAAGAGAGTTTTAAGAGGAGGTCGTTTTTCCATGAAACAGCTTATCTCCCGCCGCAGCTTCCTGAAAGCCGCAGGTGTCACCACGGCCGTTGCTGCCGTAAGTCTGGGCGCACCCGCTGCGTCTGCATGTTACCCCGGCAGCTTTAAGGACATTACGATCCTGTACACCAACGATGTTCATACTTATATCGACAAAAAATCGCCGGAACTGACCTATGCTGCCATCGCAGCTTTGAAAAAGAGCTATCAGGATGCAGGCAAAAATGTCCTGCTGGTAGATGCGGGCGACCATATTCAGGGTACCGCATATGGTTCCATGGACGAAGGTGCATCCATCATCCAGCTGATGAACGCCGCTGGCTACGATGTTGCTACGCCCGGCAACCATGAATTCGACTACGGAATGGCCCGTGCAAAAGAGGTAATGGCTGAGGCAGATTTCCCGTACCTCTCCAGCAACTGGGTCAATCTGCCGCTGGGCAACCGCGTTCTGCCGGATGTCAAATACTTCACCATCGGTGGCCGCGTGATCGCATTTGTGGGCATCACCACGCCCGAGACCTTCACCAAGTCTACTCCGGCTTACTTCATGGATAAGAGCCAGAGCCGCTATATCTATGATATTCTGGGCGGTGACGACGGCCAGAAGCTGTACAAGGCTGTGCAGAAGTCCATTGATAAGGCCAAGGTTCTGGCTGACTACGTGATCGGTCTGGGCCATCTGGGCGTTGATCCTTCCTCTTCGCCCTGGACCAGCAAGGAAGTCATCGAGCACACCTCCGGCTTCGATGCATTCATCGACGGCCATTCTCACACCAAGATGGAGTGTGAGTGGGTGAAGGATCTGTCCGGCAAGGCTGTCGCCCTGACCCAGACCGGCTCTTATTTTGCAAATGTTGGCGAAATGACCATCAAGGCCGACGGCTCCATTGCCACCCGTCTGATCTCCTCTTACGAAGGCTCCGACAGTGCCGTTGCCGATATCCAGAACGCATGGGTCGCTTCTGTGGACGACATGCTGGGTGAGAAGATCGCTGTTGCCGATACGAACTTCTACATCTCCGACCCCGAGACTGGCAAGCGCCGCATCCGCATGGCAGAGACGAATCTCGGCGACTTCGTGGCCGACGGCATTTACTCCTACTTCAATGAGGTGGAACAGCTGCATTGTGACATCGCTATCATGAACGGCGGCGGCATCCGCGCCGATGAGAAAGCCGGCTACTGGACCTTCAAGACCTGCAAGCAGGTCAGCCCGTTTGGCAATGTGGCCTGTCTGATGTCTGTCACCGGCAAGCAGATCCAGGATGCACTGGAGTTTGCAGCCCGCTTTGCCGGAACGGAAAAGGAGAACGGCGGCTTCCTGCATGTGGCAGGCGCTTCCTACGAAATCCACGCCGATATCCCCAACACCGTGCAGACCGACGAGAAGAATGTCTGGATTGGCAGTGCCACCGGCACTCCGCGCGTGCAGAACGTGAAGATCTACAACAAGGCTTCCGGTACTTATGAACCGCTGGACGAGAGCAAGACCTACGCTCTGGCTGGCATGAATTACACTCTGCGCAATCTGGGCGATGGCTTTGCCATGTTTGATGGCGCAGAGCTGATCAAGGACTATGTGTCTGAGGATTACCTTGTGATGTCTACCTATGCCATGACCTTTGGCGGTGTAGATGCAGAGGGTCTGCCGCATCTGACCACCGCAAACAGCCCGCTGGCCGATTACCCGGGCTATCTGCTGAATTACGAGAATCCCTACGGCGCAGGCCGCATCAGCATCCTGTAATAACTGCATAAAAATGGGCGTACCGTCGCAAAGACGGTACGCTGTTTTTGTATAACGATATAGAACAAAAAAACCATCCGGCATAAACCGGATGGCTTTTTGGTTGGGGATGAGAGAATCGAACTCCCACAAGTAGAGTCAGAGTCTACCGCACTACCACTATGCAAATCCCCAATATTCGATTGCGTTTCGCGGTGTGAGCCGCTCAACGTGTGCTATTATACGCGGAAAAGTGATACTTGTCAAGCGTGATTTTGAAAAAATTGCAAACTTTTTTAAAATGCGCGCACCAGCGGAGAAGTTTCTGCTTTACCATAAACTGGCATATTCTGCACCGGTCTCTTCATATACTAAAATGTACAAACCTTCAAGATACACAAAGAAGAGGAGGACGGCCTATGCTGGAACGAACCCATGCCCAGAACACCCAAACTTTGCTTTCGAGCCGCATCCCGCGGGATACCGAGCACGAACGCTATCACCCAGAGCTGGAAGAAGAGCTGAAGGAATGTCTGTTCTGCCTGCGGCGCAATGAGATGATGTTTGATCTGGAGGTAGATACAGACCTGATCGAGCAGCGCATTTACGAGCGGCAGGCGCTTTTGTGCCGCTACCGGTACTTACTGGCCAGGGCGCGGGAGCTGGGGCTGCACACCGTCCTGACGAAGTATCAGCCTGCTGGACAGGTTTGAACAGGTTGGCAGCATAAAAATCTTGACAGAAAGCCCCTTGCGTGCTATCATAAGCAAAGATAAATGCGTACTGGGCTTTGTCCGGCGCGATGAAATTTTGAGAGTTAGAGAGGTTTTCTATTATGGAACGTATTAAGACCATTGCTACTCGTGACCTGACCAAGAGCGTTAAGACCGGCGGCTGCGGCGAGTGCCAGACTTCCTGACACCTGCAGCGGCTCGGTGCATGTGGTGGACGATGTTGCATACGATATCATTGCCATGTACCCGGAGCATACTGCTGACGAGATCGTTTCGGCTATGATGGCAAAGTATGGAGACCGCGAGGATGTCACGGAGGAAGATCTGCGTCAGTGCATCGATGATGTGACCAACCTGAAGGAAGCAGGCAAGCTGTGGACCCCGGATACCTATGAGAATATGGCTTTCGACTTTAAAAACCGCAACACCGTGGTCAAGGCCTTGTGCCTGCATGTTGCACACACCTGCAACCTGAACTGCTCCTACTGCTTTGCTTCGCAGGGCCGCTATCAGGGCGACCGTGCGCTGATGAGCTTTGAAGTGGGCAAGCGTGCCATGGACTTCCTGATCGAAAACTCCGGCACCCGCCGCAACCTTGAAGTGGACTTTTTTGGCGGCGAACCGCTGATGAACTTTGACATGGTCAAAAAGCTGGTTGCCTACTGCCGTGAGCAGGAGAAGATCCACAATAAGAACTTCCGCTTTACCATGACCACCAACGGTATGCTGATCGATGACGATGTGATCGATTTCTGCAACAAGGAGTGCCACAATGTGGTGCTGAGTCTGGATGGCCGCAAAGAGGTCAACGACCGCTTCCGCAAGGACTATGCAGGCCATGGCAGCTACGATACCATCGTGCCCAAGTTCCAGGAGTTCGTGAACAACGATATCTTCCACATGGCCGACCTTGGCTTTACTGAGCTGAGCATGGAGCCTGTGGTGTCTAAGCCTGGCGACCCCAGTGCCCTGACCGAGGAAGATCTGCCCATCCTGAAGGAACAGTACGAGATCCTTGCCAAGGAAATGATCAAGCGCAACCGCGAGGGCCGTGGCTTTACCTTCTACCACTACATGATCGACCTCACCGGCGGCCCCTGCATCTACAAGCGCATTTCCGGCTGTGGCTCCGGCACGGAGTACATGGCTGTTACTCCTTGGGGCGATCTGTACCCCTGCCACCAGTTTGTGGGCGACCCCAAGTACCTGATGGGCGATATCTGGAAGGGCGTTACGAACACTGCCGTGCGGGATGAGTTCAAGCACTGCAACGCCTATGCCCGCAAGGAGTGCCAGAACTGCTGGGCAAAGCTGTACTGCTCCGGCGGCTGTGCAGCAAACTCCTACCACGCTACCGGCAACATTACCGGTGTGTATGAGTACGGCTGCGAGCTGTTCAAAAAGCGAATGGAATGCGCTATCATGATCAAGGTCGCTGAGAATCAGGAACTTGCCGCCAAGGGCATCGAGGTGCCTATTGAGCTGGGTTCCACCTGTAACGCCTGTGCTGATGGCGAAGCCTGCGAATGAGCACGACCACGCCTATTGTGGATTTTGTGCGCCGTTACGCACAGTCCGGCACCTCGCGGCTGCATATGCCCGGCCACAAGGGCCAGAGCCTTTTGGGCTTTGAGCCGTGGGACATTACCGAAATAAAGGGTGCGGATGAACTGTATGGGGCTGACGGTGCATACCTATTACAGCACAGAGGGCTCGTCCCAGTGCATCCGTGCAATGCTGTGCCTTGCACTGCAGGCTGCGCCCGCAGCCGGACAGCGCCCGGTCCTGCTGGCAGCGCGCAACGCTCACAAAGCGCTGTTGTATGCGGCGGCGCTGCTGGATTTTGATATTCAGTGGCTCTGGCCTGCGCCGCAGGATGCCGGTGCACTTTGCAGCTGCCCGGTGTCAGCTGCAAAGCTGACGGGTGCTCTGCAGGGTTTGGCACAGCAGGGCAAAAGGCCCTTTGGTGTCTACATCACCAGTCCGGATTATCTGGGTGGTGTGCAGGATATTGCAGCGCTGGCCGAAGTGTGCAAGGATTTTGGCGTTCCGCTTCTGGTGGATAATGCCCACGGTGCTTACCTACGTTTTCTGCCGCAGGGCGGTCAGCATCCTATTGCGCTGGGCGCGGCCATGTGCTGCGACTCCGGCCATAAAACGCTGCCCGTTGTCACTGGCGGCGCATACCTGCATCTGGGCAAAAATGCCCCCATTCAGGACGAAGCCGCTGTGCGCAATGCACTGGCATTGTTTGGTTCCACCAGTCCGTCTTACCTGATCTTGCAGTCGCTGGACAAATGCAATCAGGTTCTGTCGGAGGGTTATCCGCTGCGGCTTTTGCAGTGCTGCGGATATTTGACCCGCCTGCGCCGGGAGCTGAACGAAGCTGCTGCGGCAAAACACTGCCCGGGGCCGCTGGCACTGGAAAGCGAACCTCTCAAGGTCACGCTGGATGCTGCTACACTGGGCATGACCGGCACAGAGCTTGCAGAAGCGCTGCGCAGCGCAAAGGTCGAGTGCGAATATGCCGACCCGCGCTATGTTGTGCTGATGTTCACCCCGGCAAATCCGCCGCAGGACTTTGAACGGCTGACTTCTGCCGTTCTCCACATTGTGGAAAACCTTACAGGACCGTTCCCGCTTCCGGAAAAAAACGATCGTGAGCTTTTGGAGCTGGAACACGAATTGCACACCTGCTGCAGCATCCGGCAGGCCGTGTTTGCCCCGCAGGAGCAGGTGCCCACAGAGCAGGCGGTGGGGCGTATCTGCGCTATGCCGACGGTTTCCTGCCCGCCTGCGATCCCCATTGTGGTCAGCGGCGAGAAGATTACATCGGCTGCCGTCCGGCTGATGCAGAAATACCATGTAATGCAGGCGGCTGTCCTGCGCAAAACGATCTGATTGTTTCAAAAGGCCCAAAGGCATCGTGCGTTTTGCACGGTGCCTTTTTTGCGCGCATATCCTGCAAAGCATGTGCATACCTTTCCAGTAGAGACGGACAGGGAAAGGAGCACACTGCATGGAACTGAAGATCTTTCGGGATACGCTGCCGCAGGCAGGCACGAGCTGCACCGTCAAGGCAGAACTTCCGCTGGAAACCGAGATCCTGATTTCAGATTATCTTCCGCCGGTGTTCAAGCTGGTCAAATGCTTTGCAAAACCGGTGGTGCTGCAAAAGCAGCTGCAGCCCGGGCGGCTTACATTGGAAGGCTATCTGCGCTGCACTGTGTTTTATCAGGGCGAGGATGGGGCCGGGCTTTGCCAGACCGAGCAGAAGCTGCCGTTTACAAAGCAGCTGGAGGTGCCGGAATTTTCCTTCACCAGCTGGATGGCCATGGTAGAAGGGCAGACTGAATACCTCAACTGCCGGGCGGTAAACCCGCACCGCATCGAGGTGCGCGGAGCCTATGGTCTTGTGGTTGCTATCCATACACAGGATAAACAGGAACTGATCACGGCGCTGGCCGATGGCGGCATTGAACAGAAATTGCAGACGCTGAACGGCGTGCGCAGCACCGCGGTGCTGGAAAAGCTGGTCACTGTGGAAGGGGAGCTTGTGTTTGCAAAGCCGCCCGCAGCCATTCTGGATATTACCGGCAGCGCCGCCGTGCGGGAGGTAAAGCTGCTGGCGGGCAAGGCAGTGGTCAAGGGCGAGGTACGTGCCCAATGCGCCTGGCGCGCGGAAGGCGAAAGCAGCCTGCAAAGTCAGGCGGCATCCCTGCCGTTCAATCAGGTGGTGGATCTGGAAGGCGTGGCAGAGGACTGCAGATGCATGTGCGTGCTGGAACCGGTGGGCTTTGCCCTTGCGGAGGGCGAACAGGAAGCCAGCGGCCAACTGACAGCCAGCGTGATGATGCATTTGCACGCATGGCGACCCTGCCAGCTGCAATACGTAGCGGATGCCTTTTCTACGCAGTTTGAAACCGCCGTCACGCCGCAGGAATTGGCAGCAGAAGATCTTGCCTGTATGCTGAACGAGACAGCATCTTCCACGGCCTCCGGGCCGCTGCCAGATGCGGATGCTCAGCTGCACGCCTGCTTTGTGTCTTATGGACCGGCGCAGGTAACACCTTACCGCGACGGCTGGGCCTTTACGGTGCGTGCCGTTGCCACCGCCTTTGCCGAGAACAGTCTTGCCGAGCTGGAAAGCTACGAAAAAACACTGGAGCTTGTCTTTCCGCTTGCAGTAGAAGCCCCGCCGGGTGCACAGTTCAGCCCGGAATGCTGGCTGAGCACCGAGAACATCCAGTGCAGCTGCACTGGCGGCACATTGGAAGTGACGGTCACCGCCCGTGCCGAAGGAGCCATCCTCTGCCGGAGCACACATTCGGGCATCGGCAGCATTGAGCTGGGCGAACCGCTGACGACTCCGGACCCTGAGATCGCACTGCGCATCTACTATGCACAGGCAGGGGAGGAGTTGTTCGGCATTGCCAGACGGTTCCATGTGTCACCGGCACAGATCCTGACGGCAAATGGGCTGGAAGCCGGTACGCAGGTCCTGCCGCAGGCGATGCATTTTCTGGTGCCGGGCGCATAAATCGACGAAGAACGCCGCCTTTTCAGGCGGCGTTTTCCTTTTGTGCCGAAAAGAAAGTGAAAAAGCCCTTCCTTCTCTGTGTGCGGGAGAGTATAATAAAAAGCGGTGTTTGAAATAGGAAAGGAGTAAAAAAACAAAGATGAATTCCAAAAGTAAGCTCCTTGCCCCGGAACTTGTCAATGCAGAAAGGCCGGTTTGGGCTTTCAGCAAAAAGATTTTCTGTGAGGGCATGCGGGATGGCGTTCCCATTGCGCTGGGCTATTTTGCTGTTTCCTTCTCGCTGGGCATTGCGGCCCGCCGGGCAGGCTTTACCCCGTTTCAGGGCTTTCTGGTCAGCCTACTGAACAACGCTTCGGCAGGCGAGTACGCTGCATTTGCCATCATCATGGCCAATGCAACCTATCTGGAAGTGGCCATCATCACACTGATTGCCAATGCGCGCTATCTGCTCATGAGCTGCGCACTGGCCCAGCGCTTTGCGCCGGGCACACCCTTCTGGCACAGGCTGCTCATCGGTTATGATGTGACAGACGAGCTTTTTGGCATCACCATTGCACGGCCCGGCAGCCTGAACCCATATTATACCTACGGTGCCATTCTGCTGGCGGCACCGGCTTGGGCCATCGGTACGGCGTTGGGCATCATTGCGGGCAATCTGCTGCCGCTGCGGGCTGTCAGTGCGCTGAGCGTTGCCCTTTACGGCATGTTCCTTGCCGGGTATCTCCGCTCTTTCGGAGGGCACGCGCACCATTTTGCTCACAGTGCTCATTTCCAGCGCTGCAGCAGTTCTTTTTCCGGTAAATCCAGAAGAGCAGGAGGCAGAGCATGACGCATAATCATTACATTTACATTGCAGTGATGGCGCTGGTATCCTATGCCATCCGCATCCTTCCGCTCACACTGATCCGCAAGCCCATCAAAAATCGCTTCATTCAGTCGTTTCTGTATTATGTGCCCTATGTGACGCTGGCGGTCATGACCTTCCCGGCCATTGTCAACGCGACCCAGAGCCCGGCTGCCGGTGCCATGGCGCTGGTGGTAGGCATTGCAGCTGCTTGGTTCGGCGCAAGCCTGTTTCAGGTATCTGTGGCCTGCTGTGCCGTCGTGTTCGTGCTGGAACTGTTCCTTTAAAATTTTTGTGCCCGGCAGGCTGTCATGCTGCTGGGCACTTTTTCATTGCCCTACAGGAGGAAATTATCATGAAAAAAATTCTTATCACCGGTGCAGGCGGCTTTGTCGGCTCCCGCATTTTGCAGCAGTGGCAGGGAAAGTACGAGCTTTGCGCCCTTCCAAAAGGCTTTTTCTGTACAGCCGATGAAGCTCTCACCCGTGCACAGGTGGAAGCTTTGCATCCGGATGTGATCCTGCACACCGCCGCTCTTTCCGATACCAGTTACTGTGCGCAGCATCCGGCAGAAGCTTACCGTGCCAATGTGGAGCTGCCAGTCTGGCTGGCACGGGCTGCGCAGCAGACGAAGGCAAAGCTGGTGGCATTCAGCTCGGATCAGGTCTATGCCGGTGTGCAGCAGCAGGGGCCGCTGCCGGAAACACTGGCCCTGCATCCCGCAAACATTTACGGCCAATACAAGCTGAAAGCAGAGCAGCGTGTGCTGGAGCTCTGCCCGGACTCGGTCCATCTGCGTGCCAGTTGGATGTATGACCTGCCCGGCTATGGACTGCCCATCCGGGGCAATCTGCCGCTGAATCTTCTGCGTGCCGCGCTGAAGGGAGAGGCTCTGCGCTTCTCCCGGAACGACCACCGCGGCGTGACCTATGTGCGGCAGGTAATCGAAAATCTGGAGCCTGTCATGACGCTGCCAGGCGGCGTATACAATTTTGGCAGCGGCAATGCCGAAAACATGGTATGCACCGCCCGGCAGTTTGCCGAAACGCTGGGAATCGCTGTGCAGATCGAGGAAGAAAGCTGGGGTCGGAACCTTGTGATGGACACCACAAAACTGGAACGCTTCGACATCCGGTTCGACACCACTCAGCAGGGCATCCAGCGCTGTTTAAAAGATTATGGGCTGAGAACGCTGTAAAATTTCCATATCGCACAAAAATCAAATAAAACAAAACAAAAAAGCAGGAGTTCTGCGCGAAATTCTTCCGACCAAAGCGGAAAAAACGCACAAAGCGCCCTGCTTTTTGTGTTTCTCAGCGGGAAACAGCCGTTCACGAAAAAGTCATACTTAATTTACAAGGATACGCAGTTTTGCTATAATAAATCCGCTTTTTTGGTAAAGCAGTCGAAAAGAATGATTTTTGTCAAGATTTGAGGAGAGTGGAACATTTGAAGGAAGTCAACCATGTTTGTGGGCAACCTGACCCCGCTGCTGATCATCACCAGTGCCTGCGGCATTGCGGGTGGTGAGTTCGCAGATCTGCAGGTCACGCTGCTGCAGAGTGCCATGTTCGTGGCCGGTGTGGTCACACTGGTGCAGCTGTTCACCATCGGCCCCGTGGGCGGCAGTGTGCCCATCATCATGGGCACCAGTTCCGGTTTTATCGGCGTGTTCAACAGTGTTGTCGGCAGCATGGGCGGCGGTGTGCTGGCCTATGGTGCCATTATGGGTGCATCCATCATCGGCGGCATCTTTGAAAGCGTGCTGGGCTTCTTCCTCAAGCCTCTGCGCAAGTTTTTCCCGCCGGTCGTCACCGGTACGGTTGTACTTTCCATCGGTCTTTCGCTGATCTCGGTGGGCATCAATTCCTTTGGCGGCGGCAACAGCGCAAAAGACTTTGGTTCCATGGAAAATCTTCTGCTTGCCCTGTTCGTATTGGTGGTCATTCTGATCTTCAAGCACTGGACCACGGGCTTCCTCAGCTCTTCCGCGATTCTGATCGGCATTCTGGCCGGTTACGTTGCGGCCTTTGTCATGGGTCTGGTGCTGCCCACCACCGGTGTCACTGCCGATGGTGTAGAGTTTACCAAGGCATGGGTGCTCAACTGGAATAAGGTGGCACAGGCCTCTTGGTTTGCCATTCCCAAGCTGATGCCGGTCAAGATCGTGTTTGATATGCGCGCTATTATGCCGGTGATGATCATGTTCGTTGTTACCGCTGTTGAGACCGTGGGTGATATCTCCGGTGTCATGGAGGGCGGCATGAATCGTGAACCCACCGATAAAGAGCTGTCCGGCGGTGTGATCTGTGACGGTCTGGGCTCCTCCTTTGCGGCTCTGTTCGGTGTACTGCCCAACACTTCCTTCAGCCAGAACGTGGGTCTGGTGGCCATGACCAAAGTGGTCAACCGCATGGCTCTGGCCTCCGGTGCCATCTTCCTGATCCTGTGCGGCCTGATCCCCAAGCTCGGCGCACTGATCTCCATTATGCCGCAGGCCGTTCTGGGCGGTGCTGCCGTTATGATGTTCTCTTCCATCGTGGTCAGCGGCATCCAGCTCATCACCAAGGAAAAGATGACCCCGCGTCAGCTTACCATCGTCTCGGTGGCTCTGGGTGTTGGCTACGGCATGGGTGCCAACAGCGGCATTCTGGCACAGGCTCCGCACGCTTTACAGCTGATCTGCGGCGAGTCCGGCATCGTTCCGGCTGCGTTCGTGGCGATCCTGCTGAATGTGCTGCTGCCGAAGGATGACAAGGCAGTATAAAGCTCAAAGCTTCTGCCGGGCCAGTGCTTCCAATTGCGCCAGTGCTTCGGGCGTGTCGGCGTCGGCCAATTCATTCCGATCCGCAATGTAAACGGTGTGAACATGCGGGTCGTTACGGACCCGGAATCCCAGACGGAAGATCTCCCGTTCTGTTTCTTTTTGCCGTTCCAGCCGAGTTCTTTGATCCCATCCGGAGATGCCTGCCATGGCTTCCACTGTCTCGCGGCACAAAAGCGGTTGGTCTCCCGGCAGGAACATGCAGCAAAAAAGCTCCGGAACCTGTTCCAGCAGCGCAGAAAGACCCAGCCGCACCGTATCGTTTCGACCAGGCAGATCGTGCAGCAGCACCGGAACATTGCGGGAGCGGCAAAGCTGCGCAACTTCGTCCGAACGTGTCACCACGATGCGGGCCGAAAGCTTTGGAGTATCGGTCGCTGCAAATGCGCGGCATAGCATCGGTTCCCCGCAGAACGGCGCAAGGAGTTTGTTGGAGCCGAAGCGCTGGCTCAGACCGGATGCCATGATGACACAGCCCACCGGAAGAAGTTCTTTCATATAGTACCACTCTTTCTGAAACGAATTCACAATAGTATTATATCGAAATCTGTGTTAAAATAAAAGAACAGAGAAAAAAAGAGAGAGGAACCTGCATCTATGATGACGATCCGAGAATATAAGCAGGCCGAAAGTCTGGAAGAAGCGTGGCAGCTGAACCAGAAAAAGGCCAACCGTGTGCTGGGCGGCATGATCTGGCTCAAAATGGAGAACATCAATGTCGGTACAGCCATCGACCTGTCCGGTCTGGGACTGGACACCATAGAGGAGACCGAGGGCAGCTTTTCCATTGGTGCCATGGTTACACTGCGCCAGCTGGAAGAGCACGCCGGTCTTGCTGCGTATACCCATGGCGCAGTAAAGGAAACGCTGCGGCATATCGTGGGCGTGCAGCTGCGCAATCTGGCAACTGTGGGTGGCAGCATCTACAGCCGGTTCGGCTTTTCCGATGTGCTCACGCTGTTTATGGCCATGGACTGTTCGGTGGAGTTGTACAAGGGTGGAATCATATCCCTGCAGGAGTATGCTGAGCGCCCCTATGACCGGGACATCCTTGTGCGGCTGATCGTTAAAAAGGAAGAAGCAGAATTTTTCTATCAGTCCGTGCGCAACAGCCAGACTGATATCCCGGTGCTTACCTGCGCTGCCGCCCGTCTGGAAAACGGCAGCTATCGCATTGCGATCGGTGCGCGGCCGCTCAAGGCTGTGCTGTTTGAGCTGCCGGCAAAGGCGGGTGTTTCTGCGCAGGAACTGGCGCAGAACTTTGCCGATGAAGTAAAGCAAAAAATTGTCACTGGCTCCAATATGCGCGGCAATGCCGAGTACCGCCGCCATCTGGCAGGCGTTCTGACAAAGCGTGCTGTTCTGGAACTGGAAGCACGCACGGCACAGGAGGAAAATTAAATGCAGATCACTCTTACATTGAACGGCATCAAGATCACAGAGGATGTGGCTGCAGATATGCTGCTGATCGATTTTATACGTGCCCACGGCTGCAAGAGCGTCAAGCGCGGCTGTGAGACCTCCAACTGTGGTCTGTGCACGGTGTTTCTGGACGAGAAACCGGTGTTGTCCTGTTCGGTACTGGCAGCGCGTGCCAGCGGCCACAGCATTACCACACTGGAAGGCCTGCAGGAAGAAGCCGCGGAGTTCGGCGGCTTTATCGCGGATCAGGGTGCAGAGCAGTGTGGCTTCTGCAATCCGGGCTTTATCATGAACGCGCTGGCCCTCTTCCGCGAGAATCCGTACCCCAGTGAGGAAGAAGTGAAGGAATATCTCTCCGGCAACCTCTGCCGCTGCTCTGGCTATGAGGGCCAGCTGCGCGGCATCATGAACTTTCTGGCATGGAAAAAGCAGAAGGAGGCC